>Ga0187848_10003381_pt1 | contig 11736 bp, 3 predicted proteins | sample June2016WEW_4_40_FD_132424 | JGI IMG/M metagenome (GOLD analysis project Ga0187848, IMG submission 132424) | Peatland microbial communities from SPRUCE experiment site at the Marcell Experimental Forest, Minnesota, USA - June2016WEW_4_40 | ecosystem: Environmental > Terrestrial > Soil > Wetlands... | reverse complement strand
GGGCTCCTCCGCGCCGTCCGGCGTGCCCACTTGAGCCAGGCCGAAGTCGAGGATCTTGGCATGGTCTCGCTGGGTGATGAAAATGTTGGCCGGCTTGATGTCGCGGTGGACGATCCCCTCGTCGTGGGCAAACTGGAGCGCCTGGCAAATCTCCACGACGATGCGTAGCGCCTCGGGCGGTTTCAATTCCTTGCGCTGGATCAGCGAGTGCAGGTCCACTCCGTCCACGTATTCCATGAGAAAGTAATAATAAGGGCCGGCCCGGCCGAAATCATAAACGGCGACGATGTTGGAATGGTGCAGGCGGGCCAGGGCCTTGGCTTCGCGGGAAAACCGTTCGGCAAAGGCGGGCTGGGAACTCAGCTCCGGCGAAAGGATTTTCAGCGCGACCATCCGGTCCAGGTTCAGTTGGCGCGCCTTGTAAACCATGCCCATGCCGCCGCAGCCGAGAAGTTCAAAGACTTCCAATTGCGGAAAAAATTCGGCGATTTGGGCGGCGGTCGGCGGTGAAAACGGCGCGGCGGCCGGCGCCGACGGGACGGAAGCGAAGCCAGTGGGCGCGCGCTGGCAATTGGGGCAGAGCGGTCCGGTCACGTCCGCCGCCAGCGGCGCATGGCATTGCGCACATATTCGTATGGTGTCCATGGTCAACACTGCATTTGTACAGAGGGGCCGGCGGCTGAAAGGTTACGGCAATCGCGCAAAGGTAATGCGCCGGTCACGGTCGCACCCCCGTCGTGCGGCGGGCAGGGGACTGCCCACCCTGCCAACCAGGACTGACGCATCGCGACGGCCCGCGGGTCAAATCTGAAAATCCAGGATGGCGCCGGGCTTGACTTTTTTTGTGACGTTGACATCGGTTTTGTCGAAAGTGACGAGGGAATGAGGGGGAACGCTGCGGGTGAGGAAAACACTGGCGCCGATGGTGCTGCCTTCGCCGACGACCGTTTCGCCGCCGACAATGGTGGCGTTGGCGTAAATAGTGACGTGATCCTCGACGGTGGGATGGCGTTTTTGGCCGCGGAGCAACTGGCCGCCGGCGAGGGAGCGTGCCACCAGGCCCACGCCCTGGTACATTTTGACATGCTGCCCGATCTCGGCGGTTTCGCCGATGACGGTGCCGGTGCCGTGGTCAATAAAGAAATGGGAGCCGATGCGCGCGCCGGGATGCAAATCCATGCCGGTGCGGCTGTGAGCCCACTCGGTCATGATGCGGGGGATCAAGGGGACTTCCTCCTCGTAAAGCTCATGGGCCAGGCGCTGCACGGCGATGGCCTCGATGAACGGGTAAGCCACAATGACTTCCTCCTTGCTCAAGGCGGCCGGATCGCCCTGGTAGGCCGCCTCGGTGTCGCTGGCGAGCAAATCGCGGATTGGGGGCAGCCTGCTCAAGAAGCGGAGAGCGAGGACGCGGGCGTTCTGGCGCAAGGCTTTGGGGCCGGCGACCTCGGGAGAGGCATATTCGAGGCTTTTGTGGATTTCATCCTCCAACCGTTCCGAGACGGAAGCCATCAAGGCGGCGGTGAGGACTTTGAGTTCGGAGGAATGGATGGATTTCTCGTCGAAGAAGCCGGGGAACAAGAGGCGCAACAAATCCAGGGTGATGGAGGCAATGGCGGTTTTGGACGGCAGGTTTTTGCCGTCAACGTGGTTGATCCCGCCGACGCGCGCATAAGAGGCGATCAACTGATCGGTTAGTTGGGTGACCGTGTGGTTCACAAGGGGATTATCAGGCAGCAGAGCGGGAAAGGCAAGCGGCGCGAGCCGGTTTTGGGCGCCTGCACAGGCCCCCCCCACCCCTCCGGAACTGGAATTAGGTGAAAACAAGTGAAAACAGGTGAAACTAGGTGAAAATAACTGAAATCAGCTCCGGCCGGTTTTAGCCGATTGCGGACCCGCCTGCGCTTCGTTGCGGCGCGGCAAGTTGCGGATGGCGGATTGGCAGGGCTGGGGACGGCGGGGCCGGATGGGCGGCGCGGGCGGGGCCTGCCGCCGTGCCGGGATTGGCATTTTCAGTGTTTTCTATTGATAATTTAGTATTCATGGGACTATTAAAGCACAGGTTTGAAAAAGGGACTGCCCACCGTGGGTACAAAATGCAGGCCGAAAAACGGGGGTGTTGACCGCGAAAAAACCCTTGTGCTGACCCGGTAAAAGCGGTTTTGCCCCCAAAAAAGCGGATTTGCAAAAGTGAAAATAGTTTGGTGAAGAGGCGGGTTTGGCTGCCGGCTGGAAATGCGGAACGGCGGCACGAATTGGCGGAAGGGGTGGGATGCACAGCCAAAGCGGAACTGGCGTTCCGCACTCCAGGACGCTTCGCGTTCACAGGGCGCGACCGATGCGCCGACAGGTCTTGGAGTGCGTGCGCGCCAGCGCCGCTTTCCCACTGGCCCACGCCGTTATTTAGAGGCCTCCCCTGCGGTCTTCACCGGACTTCGGATACAATTGCATTAAAGGCTTGAGTCTGGGTGCTGGCGGCGACATCGTTTGGGGCCGCGGCGGTCAGAAACCGTTTCAATTTATGTTCACTTGGCATACGCAAGGGCAGCCCATTGAGGAAGTCGCCATATCGCGTGAGCCAGGCGCAGTAAGTGGCTCGGTCGTGAGTGTAAGATGCTTGCGTCGAACAACTTCCGCAAGCCGCTGGACTGCTTCGTTCGCATTCATTTGGGCATTGTAATACACGAACAACCTGTTGTATATTAATTATCAGGCATCATTCACGTTATGAGGTTTATTCACGCTTTTCTTTTCATATTGGTGCTGGCATCCAGTTTGATACTTCCAGTGTCAGCGGCAGCACAGACGAACGATGCACGCTTGGCAGACATAGAGGCGCGGCTTTCGCGCGTTGAGCATCGCGGAGTTCAGACGGATCAGAGCGCTGGCGGAGTAGCTATTTTCTTATGCGGTACATTTTGCGCGTTATGGGCACAGCAGACTCGCCGCAGTGCTTGGCTCTGGTTTTTTCTTGGCATGATTGGCAGTGTGATTACTTTGATTGTCTTGCTGGCAAAAAACGCAGGAGATAGACATGACCATGATTCCTAACAAGTCGCCGGAGCCAACCGCCGTTGGCGCTTTTCGGCCGCCGCTCCGCTTTGGCGCGACAAGCCGTTCCGCTGTCGAGGTTCGCGTCGGACGGAGTGGATCCACCTTCGCTGAAGCTTCCACCTTCGCCGAGCCTACGGCGGACGGGACGGCGGACAGGGAGTCTCGCCGACTGAGGCTGTACGCCCTCGGTTGGGCTATGGTATTGGCAAATCGCGTGGTGGTGGAATTATGATGCGCCGCGGGTTGGCCGGGCGGAAATGTCGCTTGGCCGCGCAGGCTGGATGGGGTAAAGTGCCTGGCGTGCGCAAAAACCATGATGTTCTTTTCCCAATGGCCCGCCGAAGCTGGGATCGCGCGTGGCGGAGTCTCTGCTTTGGGTTTCTGGTGGTCGCCGGGGTATGCTTGCTTTCCTCGCCGGTCGAACCTGCTTTCGGCGCGGAAGCACAGGTGCTGCATGGGAGCGTGCCGGCGGCGGTGGGGCGACTGGCGCCGGTCGGGCGGCTTCCGGCCTCGAACCATTTGGACGTGGTTATCGCGCTGCCATTGCGCAATCGGGAAAGGCTGGGCGTTTTGCTGCAACAGATTTACGACCCGGCCAGTCCCAATTTCCGCCATTATCTGACGCCGCAGCAATTCACGGAACAATTTGGGCCGGCGGAAGCGGATTATCAGGCTGTCATCGCGTTCGCCAATGGGCATGGCCTGAAGGTGACCGGCACGCACGGCAATCGCACCCTGGTGGATGTGAACGGGACGGTGGCTGACATGGAAAAGACGTTCCAGGTCAACCTGCGGACGTATCAGCACCCGACGGAGGCGCGGACCTTTTTTGCGCCGGATGCCGAGCCGACGCTCGACCTGGCGGCGCCGGTGCTGGCGATCAATGGCTTGGACGACTTGATCCTGCCGCGGCCAATGGGGCTTAACACCAATAACTTCAAAAAGAGAACAAATGCGACGCCCCTGGCCACCGGGTCGGGGCCAATCGGATTCTTTCTGGGGAAAGATTTCAGGGCGGCTTACGCTGCGGGCGTTGGCTTGGACGGCTCGGGCCAGACGGTCGGGCTGTTCGAGTTGGGTGGCTACAACGCGAGCGACATCACGGATTACGAAAACCTGGCCGGGTTGCCGAACGTCATGTTGACGAATGTGTTGCTGGACGGGCTGAGCGGCAACGCCGGCAACAACCAGTTGGAAGTGGATCTGGACATCGAGATGGCCGTGGCCATGGCCCCGGGGTTGAGCCGGGTGATGGTGTATGAAGGGAAAACTCCGAACGAAATTCTGAACCGGATGGCGATGGACAATTTGGCCGGGCAACTCAGTTCCTCATGGCTTTTTGGGTCCCAAGTGGACGCGGCCCGGGAGCAGATTTTCCAGCAATTTGCCACGCAGGGGCAGTCGTTCTTCCAGGCCTCCGGCGATTTGGGGGCGGAGGCCGGGGCGATCCCGCCGCCGTCCGACGACGCCTGGGTGACGGTGGTGGGCGGAACATCCCTGACGACGAGCGGGCCGGGCGGAGGGTGGTCGTCGGAAACCGCGTGGCCCTACAGCATCGGGGGGATCAGCACGTCCTACCCCATTCCCATCTGGCAGCAAGGCGTCAGCATGTCCGCCAACCTGGGATCAACCACCATGCGGAACATCCCGGATGTGGCCTGCCTGGCGGATGAGGTCATTTGGGTCGTTGTCAACAATGGCGAGCAGGGGGTGGTGGGCGGCACCAGCGCGGCCGCGCCCTTGTGGGCGGCCTTTGCCGCGCTGGCCAATCAGCAGGCGGCGGCCAACGGCGGCCCGCGCCTTGGGTTTCTCAACCCGGCGCTTTACGCCATCGGGCAGGGACCCGGTTATGCCGCGGCCTTCCACGACATCACGACCGGCAACAACACCAACAGTTCGAGTGTCAACAAATTTTTCGCGGTTCCAGGCTACGACCTCTGCACGGGTTGGGGCACCCCTGCCGGGAGCAACCTGATCGCCGCCCTCCTCGCGCCCCCCGACGCTCTGAGCATTTCGCCGGGAAACGCCTTCACTTTCGACGGCCCCCTGGGCGGCCCGTTCAGCCCGGCCGCGCGATCCTACTCCCTCACCAACGCCGGCACGGCGGCGCTGAACTGGACGCTGACAAATGCCCCGTCGTGGCTGAATGTGACGCCGGCGGGCGGCACGCTCACCGCCGGCGGCCCGGCCGCGGTTCTCACCGCCACGCCAACCGCGGCCGCCGGCAGTCTGGCGGCGGGGAGTTACAGCGCCGTGTTGATGTTCACCAACCTGGAGGACGGCTTCGGCCAGAGCCGGCAAGTCACGCTGGAGGTGGACGCGCCGCCGCTGATCACCGCACAACCCACCAGCGTCGCCGTGCTGGCCGGAGCGACCGCGACGTTTGCGGTGGGGACCGCCAGCAACGGATTGCTTTCCTGCCAGTGGCAGCAAGACAACGGGATGTATGTGATTAATCTGGCCGATGGGGGCAATATCTCCGGCTCGGCCACCAGCGTATTGACCGTGAGCAACGTGTCGCCAACCAGCGTTGGAGTCTATTCCGTTGTCGTCAGCAATTCCGCCGGCGTGACGGTCAGCTCCAACGCCACACTCACCATTCTTCCCTTCCGGCCGGTGATTGTGGCGCAACCCACCGGCCAGACGGCGCTGCCGGGACAAACAATAGTACTGACGGTGGCGGCGGTTGGAAACCAGCCGCTGTCCTATCAATGGCAGGAAAGCGGGACCAACTTGAGCGACGCGGGCAATCTTTCCGGCTCTGCCAGCAGGAGCCTGACCTTCCAAAACACAAGCGGGGCCAATGCGGGAACCTATTCCGTCATTGTCAGCAACTCTTTCGGGACCGCGGCCAGTTCCGCGGCGGTCCTGTCCGTCACTCCGGCGACCGCGCCGGGGGCGGCCATGACGACGCTCTATTCGTTTACGGGGGGCAATGACGGCGGCAGCCCAAACGGACTGGCGCAGGGCGCGGACGGCTTTTTCTATGGCACGGCGCGGCACGGCGGCAGCAACGGATGGGGCAGTGTTTTTCGAATGGCTCCCACCGGCCCGCCGGCCAGCCTGTATGCGTTCACCGGGGGGAGTGATGGCGCGACTCCTTTTTCCGCGCTGGCGCAAGACGTTGACGGCAATTTTTATGGCACGACCGTCATGGGGGGCACCAACGAAAATGGCACGGTGTTCAAGATGACTCCGGACGGCGCTTTGGCCACGCTGGTGACGTTTAACATCACCAATGGCAATCTGCCTTACGGCGGGCTGATTGTGGGCGGGGACGCCGCACTCTATGGCACGTGCGACCAGGGCGGAGCGAGCACTTTTGGCACGGCGTACCAAGTCTCCACCAATGGCGCGCTGGCCATCCTGCACTCGTTCTCGGAAGGCAGCGATGGGGGCCAGCCAGTGGCCGGCCTGCTCATGGGCGGCGATGGCAACTTCTACGGCACCACCCACGCCGGCGGGGCTTATGGTTATGGGACGGTCTTTGGAATCTCCACCAACGGCGTACTGACGACGCTGGTTTCGTTGGGTTATACGAATGGCGCCTATCCCCATGGCGGGTTGGCACAGGACGCCGAGGGCAATTTCTACGGCACGACCTCCCAGGGCGGCGATTACACCAACGGAACCGTGTTTAAGATGACGTCAACGGGTCTGCTCACCACGCTGTATTCGTTCACCAACGGCGAGGATGGCGCGCAGCCGGCGGCCGGCCTGCTTTATGGCAGCGATGGGAATTTCTACGGCACGACAGCCTATGGGGGCGTTTACGGTGATGGCACGCTCTTCCTCATCACGCCGGGCGGCACGTGCCTGACGCTGGTCCAGTTTGAGGGCTTCAATGGAGCCAATCCCCAGGCCGCACTGGCGGAGAGCACGGGCGGCATTATTTACGGCACGACACCCAACGGTGGCGCGAACAACCACGGCGCCATTTTTTCGCTGGCCATCTCTTCCGCCCCGGAGATCATCGCGCAACCCGCGAGCCAGGCAGTGTTCGTGGGACAGAATTTGGAGTTCAACGCGGGGGTGTTTGGCAGCGTGCCGTTGTTTTATCAATGGCAGAAGAACGCGACAAATTTGGCCGATGGCGCAAACATCTCCGGCTCAAGCACGAGCATCCTGAGTCTGACGAATGTGGGCATGGGCGACGCGGGAACCTATTCGGTCATCGTGAGCAACGCCCTCGGATCATGCCAGAGCGCCGGAGCACTCCTGACCGTGAGCTCCTCGCCGCCCTACATTGTCATTCAACCCACCAATGAGACGTTGGCGCCGGGAACAAACACGACGCTGGTGGCGGGGGCGCAGGGCAACTTTCCGCTGTATTATCAGTGGCAGAAAGGCGGGGTCAATTTGACCGATGGCGGCAACGTCTCCGGCTCGGCCACAAGTGTCTTGACGCTCACCAATGTCACGCAAGCCAATAATGGAATCTACCGCTTGATCGCGAGCAACAGCATTTCTGCGGCGGCCAGCTCGAATGCTGTCCTGGCCGTGGTTCCGGCCAGCGCCAGCGGGACCAGCCTGGCCAGCTTGTATTGGTTCGCCGGCGGCAGCGACGGCGGAACTCCCAACGCGCTGGTGGCCGGCACCAACGGAATTCTGTATGGCACGACGGAAACCGGAGGCCAGGGTGGCACCGTATTTACAGTCACCACGAATGGGGCGGTGGCCACGCTGGCCCTGTTCGGACCTGACACGGGTTTCACCCCCTTCGCCGGAATGGTGCAGGGCGGTGACGGCAATTTTTATGGTTCGACGGAACTGGGCGGGACCAATTATGACGGCAACATATTCGAGCTGACGCCCGCTGGCGCGTTGAGCAATTTTTATTCGTTTACGGGAGGGAGCGACGGCATTATTCCAATGGCCGCGCTGGTGGCGGGGGCCGATGGCAATTTTTATGGCACCACCGCCTCCGGCGGCAATGCCGGCGCCGGCAATGTCTTCAAACTGACTCCGGACGGCCTGCTGACCAATCTTTACTCGTTCACCAATGGCGCGGACGGCGCCGGTCCGGTTGGCGCGCTGGTGCAGGGCACGGACGGCAACTTCTATGGCATGACGGGAGGCGGGCTGCATGGGTATGGCAATGTGTTCAAAATGACTCCGGACGGCTTGCTGAGCAGTCTTTACTCGTTTACCGGCGGCACGGATGGCTCCGCTCCGGTTGGCGCGCTGGCGCAGGGCACGGACGGCAATTTCTACGGCGTGACCAAACACAACACCATCGCCGGGTACCAGTTTTATGGCACGATCTTCAGAATAACGCCCAAGGGCGCGCTGATCACACTCTATGCGCTGAATTACACCGATGGGGCCTATCCATTTGCCGGGCTGCTCCAGGGCAGTGATGGCAATTTCTACGGCACCACCTACACCGGCTTCGGCGTCACCAACGGCACCGTCTTCAGCATTACTCCCGGCGGCACCCTGAGTAATCTCGTCGTGTTTGATGGTTTCGATGACGGTGCGCATCCCGAGACGGCGCTGGTGGAGGGAGCGGATGGCAGCCTCTACGGCACGACCAGTGCGGGCGGTCCGGGCGGCCACGGCTCCGTCTTCCGCCTCAGTTTCACCACCGCGCCGCAATTCACCAGCCAGCCCGGCAGCCAGACGGTGGTCGAGGGAACCAGCGCGCAGATCAGCGCAAGCCTTTTCGGCGCCCCGCCGTTGTTCTACCAGTGGCAAATGGACACGACCAATATCAGCGACGGGGGCAACGTCTCCGGCGCAACGACCCGCGTACTGAATTTCACCAATGTCACGATGGCCAATGCCGGAACCTACACCCTCATCGTCAGCAACGCGCTCGGATCTGTGACCAGCCCCGGCGCGGCCCTGATCGTCATTGCCGCGCCGGCCTTCCAGTCCATCACGCTGGGCCAAGGCAGCGTCACCTTTGTATTGAGCACCGTCGCGCGGCACGTCTATCAACTCCAGTCCGCGTCCGATTTGATTTCCGGCAACTGGAGCAATGTCAACAAGGCCTTCCTCGCCGCCGGCAGCACCGCGACCAGCTCCGACATGGTTACCAACACGCAACGATTCTATCGCCTGGAGTATGTGAGATAACGGTTGCGTTGATCCCTCTGTTGAAGGTAATTTGCGATTTTTTAGCATCCTTCGTGGCGAGTGGCAAAATCCCTTTGGGTCAATTGACTTTCCTGGAAACGTGCCAGCAACCGTTGTCGCTGTTTTGAGGTCCAGCGGCGACGACCTGATGCAGATTTTGAATAGTTCATGCGGCCATCGTCGCACAAACCGTCGGCTCAGACTAGGCGTGGCCGCTCAGACGCATACGATGAACGAACTTCCGCCAGCAGCCGGGAAAGACCTGATCGCGCTGGGCAGTCTTAAAGGGGTCATCAAGTTATCAGTTAGAGCGGTTTAAACAAAACCGTGGCCATGTCACCCCGCCGGGATGCCATGAACTGGTTTGCCTCCTGTGGTTACAATTTTATTTATACTGCTTTTCGAATCATTCCGAAAACAAGTTTGCCCACCTTACCGCACTTCAATGTGGGCAAACTCATTTTAATAATGTGCTTGAATCTGTCGAGAAAAAAGATGGGAGCATTTCCGATGACACTGCCGACAAAACGCCTCGTCAGGATGCGATGAACTGGTTTGCCTGCTGCGGCTACAGCTTTATTTAAACCGCTCTCACGTCGTGCGGCGGGCAGAGGACTGCCCGCCCTACCACCCCTGCCTGACGCGTTGCATCTTTGCCAACAACACTCTATTCCGGCCTGGCCTTGACCAGGGCGCGGGCGCGCTCGACTAACGCGGCGTCCGTTGCCAGGTCGCCGAAACGCAGCCGCGGCGCGCCGCTCTGCTGGCGACCCAGCAGTTCGCCGGCCCCGCGTAATTTCAAGTCGGCTTCGGCGATGCGAAAACCGTCGGTGGTTTCTTCCATTGTTTTGAGCCGCTCGCGCGCCTCGGCGGATTTTCCAGCCGCGATCAGGATGCAATACGATTCCTCCGCCCCGCGCCCGATCCGGCCGCGCAGTTGGTGGAGTTGGGCCAGCCCGAATTGTTCGGCGTTTTCAATCACCATCAAGGTGGCGTTGGGCACGTCCACACCCACCTCCACCACCGAGGTGGCCAGCAGGGCCTGGGTTTGGTTGGCGCGGAATGCCGCCATCACCGTTTCCTTTTCCCGGCTCTTGAGCCTGCCGTGCAACAGCCCGACTTTCCACGGCGCAAACACTTTTTCCAGATGATGCCATTCCTTGGTGGCGGCCTTGACTCCGGTACTGGTGTCCGCGTCCTCCACCCGGGGATAAATCACGTAGGCCTGGCGGCCCCGGCCCAGTTGTTCGCGCAGAAACGCCCACACCCTGGGCAGGCTTTCCGCCGCGCGCAAAAACGTCTTGACTCGCCCCCGGCCGGGCGGGCCTTGCTCAATGACGGAAATGTCCAGGTCGCCGTACAAGGTCAGCCCCAGGGTGCGGGGAATGGGGGTGGCGGTCATGACCAGCAGATGGGGATAGCGGCCCTTGCGCACCAGTTTTTCCCGCTGCGCCACGCCGAACTTGTGTTGTTCGTCAATAATCACCAGCCCCAGCCGCGCCGGCGCGAACGACTCCTCCAGGAGCGCGTGCGTGCCAATGTAAAGTGTCGCCGGATAAAGCAGGCTGGCGCCCCGCGCGCCGGTTTTGGAACCGCCCGTCAGGACCTCCACGCCGACGCCGAGCGGCTCCATCCAGCGCCGGAAATTTTGCCCGTGCTGTTCGGCCAGAATTTCCGTCGGCGCCATCAGGGCCGCGTCCGCGCCGCATTCCAGGGCCATCAGGATGGCGCAGGCGGCCACCACGGTTTTGCCGGAAGCGACGTCGCCTTGCAGGAGGCGCCGCATCGGGGCCGGGCCGGCCATGTCCCGGCGGATTTCCCGCAAGACCTTGGTTTGCGAGGCGGTCAACTCAAATCCCAGCCCCGCCAGAAACGGTTTGATCAGACGGTTGTGGTCCCCCGCGCAAGGGAGCGGATGGGCCAGGGCCTCCAATTTCCTGCGCCGCCTTTGCAGGGCGAGCTGCAACTCGATGTATTCGTCCAGCGCCAGCCGTTGCCGGGCGATTTCCACATCGTTCATTTCTTGCGGGAAATGAAGCATCTGGATGGCGTGGGCGCGGGAAGGGAGGGGAATGGAGCGAGGATGGCCCATTGCGGATTGGTCGAAGTTCGACTTCCCATTGCGGATTGCGGATTGCGGATTGGTGGAATCTGCCATAGGCGATTCGATGCGTTCGTCGGTCAGCGGAATTTCGGGATTCGGTTCGGGGACGGCCGGGGCAAATTCGGCGACGATGCGCCAAAGCAAGGAGCGCAACCAGCGTTGGGGCAATCCCTCCGTCAGCGGATAAATCGGCGCGATGCGGTTGAGATGAATGGAGTTTTCCACCCCCCCAGCCGGCACCACTTCCGTTTCCGGATGATCCATCGTGGGCGGCCGCAGCGAATTGGGCCTGCCAAAAACCACCACCTCGTCGCCAACACTGAAGTATTTCTCCATGAAAGGCAGGTTCCACCACCGGCAGTGCAGCCGCCCGGTTCCATCCTCCAAAATAAACTCATAAACCGACCTGGCCCCTTTGCGGTAGCGATTGAGGCCGGCGGCAATAATGGTTCCGCAGGTCAAGGCCGGCTGTTCCAGTTGCAATTGGGCAATGCGCT
>Ga0187848_10003379_pt1 | contig 11739 bp, 8 predicted proteins | sample June2016WEW_4_40_FD_132424 | JGI IMG/M metagenome (GOLD analysis project Ga0187848, IMG submission 132424) | Peatland microbial communities from SPRUCE experiment site at the Marcell Experimental Forest, Minnesota, USA - June2016WEW_4_40 | ecosystem: Environmental > Terrestrial > Soil > Wetlands... | reverse complement strand
GCTTTAAGGCGATCCGTTTTAACTGTTTGAAGCATGAGCCATGGGTTAGAGGTCATACTCCATAACTCTGGATCAACATATTTCCATAACTTGTCAGCGGCGTGATTCCATGACCAGCGAAGATCGAGGGCTAAGGCAGCGAGTCCTTCTAGTCCTTTAGGCAGTGTAGGTAACAGATAATTGCTGGGTACAGCCATGATAGTCTCCTCGCTATTTATCCGTACCAGAGGCTACTAGAGCTACGTCATCTACCTCGATTTCCTTAAAGAAGCGTATGTGTCTATACTTCTTTTCCATTGCAATCTCTTACTCCAACAATACCTATTACTTACCTATTATTTAGTTAAGTCCTTGCCAACATTCTGGCAAAAGAAAAAATGCGAGGGTTTTTAAAGTTTAAGCAGTGGCTCGATTAGAGTTTGGCTTGTTTGCCAACAAGCTCAATGAGTTCTACCATGCGGCAACTAAAGCCCCATTCGTTGTCGTACCATGCGAAAACCTTAACGAAGTTGCTTTTTTCGCCCAAAACCATGGTTAACCCCGCATCGAACACAGATGAGTAGGTGCTGTGAAGTACATCGGTAGAAACGATTGGATCTTCAGTATAGTCAAGGATGCCTTTCATTGGACCTTCGGCGGCTTTCTTCATTGCTGCGTTAATGTCTTCTTTAGTAACTTCTTTGCCAAGAACTGCAGTCAAGTCAATGATGGATACATCTGGAGTCGGCACACGCAACGATATACCATTCATTTTGCCAATGCAGCTTGGCAAAACTAAACCGATTGCTTTTGCGGCACCAGTGCTAGTTGGGATAATGTTAATTGCGGCTGCACGCGCTCGTCTTGGGTCTTTGTGAACGATGTCTAGGAGTCTTTGGTCGTTAGTGTAGCTATGAGCGGTAGTCATGAAGGCTTTCTCTAAGCCAAAGTTGTCCGCGAGGACCTTGGTGACGGGTGCTAAACCGTTGGTGGTGCATGAGGCATTGCTGAGTATGTTGTGTTTTTCAGGGTCGTAGGTTTTCTCGTTTACGCCCAACACTATGGTGACATCAGGGTTTTCTGCAGGCGCGGAAATGAGAACTTTTTTTGCACCAGCTTGAAGGTGTTTGCTTGCACCTTCACGGTGAGTGAATAAGCCTGTGGATTCCACGGCGAGGTAAACTCCAAGGTCTTTCCAAGGCAACGCTGCAGGGTCCTTTTGGGACAGAACTTTGAGGTCTTTGCCGTTCACAACCAGTTTGTCTGCTTTGGCTTCGACGGTTCCATTAAATCTTCCATGCACTGAATCGTACTTGAGCAAGTGCGCGTTTGTTTTCGTGTCGGCAAGGTCGTTAATGGCAACAAAGTCAATGTCCGCGTTTCTCTCGATAGCGGCACGATAAAGAAGTCTGCCAATTCTTCCAAATCCATTAATTCCTACCTTAACAGTCACTAAAAATCACCATTCTCCAAAAGTTCATCTCTGAATTACACTTAAGGGTGCGCCAATTTTTTAACATACCGCTTGCGTCGTCAAGATTGAATCACAATCTCTTTTTCCGTCTGTTTTTGATTAGGCCGAAGAGGTCATTTTTATTTTTTAGTGCTATGAATTATTTTATAAGCAGAGTTTAACTATCCTCTATATAGAGTGGCTCGGAAGTTGTAAGCATGGCCGCGTGCGCAGAAGACTTGTTTCACACGGTGTTCTCAGCTGAACTCAAACAATAAATCGTTTTAAAAGGCGTTTTTTGTCTGAACGAAAGCTAATTATTGGTGAAGGTGGCACTTTATCGTAGCGAGGCTTTTGTTTTTATGTCTGTTACGGATCCTGTTTGTGGAATAGCGCGCGCGAATCCGCTTAGTCTCACTTTTTCAGAACCCGAAAAGCGGCTTCGGCAATTTGAACCAAAGAAAAGGGTGTGACAGAAAATGAGTATTTTTAGAGCTTACGACATACGAGGAATTTACGGTAAAGACTTGACGGAAGAGATTATGACCCGAATAGGTCAGGCAGCCGGAACTTTGTGCCCCGGCACCTTCACCATTGGACGAGATTTCAGAGAACACGGAGCCCAACTTGAAGAAGCGTTCGTTATAGGTTTAAAAAAAACCGGGTCAAACGCGAATTTGGTCGGAACTTGTCCTGCGAGTCTCTGCGTCTTTGCGAACTGGAAAATGAAAAACGATGCAACCGCCTACATAACCGCGTCCCATCTCCCGGCGGAGTGGAACGGCGTCAAATTCTTCCATCAAGACGGAGTCGGCTTCTTCGAAGATGAAAACAAAAAACTGGGAGAAATAAGCGCCTCAGAAAAATTCAAAACAGGCACAGGAACAGCAAAGAAGCTCAAGGGAATGGACACAGAATACGCTAACTTTGTAGCTAAAAAAATAAAACCCGACAAAATAAGCGTAGTCGCCGATTTCGGAAACGGAGCCGCATGCCTACTGGTACCGAAAATAATCAAAAAAATCGGCGTCAAAGCCACCTTCTTATTTGATTGGCCCGACCCAAAATTCTCAAACAGAGACCCTGAACCGAAACCAGAAGCATTGACCGCTCTCTGCAAGAAGGTTGTGACCGAGAAGGCAGATCTTGGAATAGCGTTTGATGGCGATGGCGACAGAGCCATTTTCGTTGATGACACAGGCAAAGTCATCGCGACCGAGCAAAGCGCGATCCTCTTTATTAGAGACATTATGAAAACTCAAAGGGGCCCTGTCGTCGCCAACATAGAATGCTCAGACATCATAGAGGACGAGGTTAAGAAATACGGGGAAAAAGTGTTTCGAGTACCAGTTGGGCACACGTTTTTGGTGCAGGAAACCAAGAAACACAAAGCGGTTATTGGTGTTGAAGAATCTGGGCACATTTGTGTTCCAAAGTTCTTCTGGTTCGACGATGCGATAATAAACAGCATGTACATGGCAGAAATCGTCTCAAAAATGGGTCAGAAACTGTCAGAAGCCGTGAAAGAGCTGCCGTCGAGGCTTTTCGAAAGAATCGAAATACAGTGCTCTGACGAAACAAAGTTTCAGGTCATCAATAAGATAAAAGAAAAGGCATTGAAAACATATAAAAATACAGACACCATCGACGGCGTCAAAATTGTTTTTGCAGATTCGTGGGCTCTTATCAGAGCATCAAACACATCACCGATACTTCGCTTATCGATAGAGGCAAGAGACCAAAAAAGACTCGATGAGCTCAAGAAGGAAATGACGAAACTGATAAAGAGCGTCAATGCATGAGTCAAGACTCCTTAACTACAGAAGAGGCAAAGAAAGCCAATGTTGATGAATTATTAAGTAAGCTTTCGGCGGGCAAGGGGGGTCTTTCTTCCTCAGAAGCTGAAAAACGACTTCAGCAATATGGTCCTAATGAAATTCAGGAGAAAAAAGTTAACCCACTTCTAAAGTTTCTTCGCTATTTTTGGGGCCCAATTCCATGGATGATAGAAGCAGCAGTAGTAATGTCTGCGGTCATCCACAGTTGGGCTGATTTTGTAATAATTTTAGCTCTATTATTGGTAAACGCCACAGTCGGATCTTTGCAGGAACGCAAAGCAGGAGACGCCATAGAACTGCTAAAAAAAAGACTAGCTCTAAAAGCACGCGTTCTGCGAGACGGCAAATGGCAGGAAACGCCGGCTGAAAAACTGGTGCCTGGCGATGTTGTTCGAGTGCGTTTAGGAGACATCATTCCCGCCGACGTGAAACTAATTGAGGGAGACTACCTTTTAACTGATGAATCTGCATTAACTGGCGAATCTCTTCCTGTAGAGAAACATCTCTCCGACATTGGATACGCAAGCTCCATTGTAAAACAGGGCGAAATGAACGCGCTCGTTGTTAATACCGCCGCCAAAACTTTTTTCGGTAAAACCGCCAAACTTGTAGAGATAGCCAAAACCCCTAGCCATTTCCAAAAAGCCATTAGCAGAATAGGCGATTACCTGATTTTCCTAGCGATAGGACTAGTAGCAATAATCGTTGTGGTCTCGATTTTTCGAGGTCAAAACATCTTAGGCATAATTCAGTTTGCATTGATCTTAGTTGTTGCGGGGATACCTGCAGCACTTCCCGCGGTCCTGTCAGTTACCATGGCCGTAGGCGCAATAGCTCTCGCCAAGAAGGAAGCGATAGTGAGCAAATTGGTTGCGATTGAGGAAATGGCAAGCATGGATGTGCTATGCTCAGACAAAACAGGTACTATCACTAAAAACGCGCTCACTATGGGTGGAACCAAACCTTATGCCAAATTCACAGAAAACGATGTACTACTGTTCAGTGCGCTCGCTTCAAGAGAAGAAGATAAAGATCCAATCGACCTTGCAATTTTAACGAAAAACAAGAGCACGCCCGATATTGCTGCTAAAATTGAGCACATTAAAGTGACTGGTTTTAAGCCCTTTGATCCTGTCATAAAGAGAACAGAGGCAACCGTGCAAGGAGAGGATGGAAGCCAATTTAAAGTTACCAAAGGGGCGCCTCAAGCGATTCTGGCATTGATAGAGGACAAGAAATCAATTAACGACAAATTGACAGAGGATGTTAATACATTCGCTAAGAAAGGGTATCGCGCGTTGGCTGTTGCTCGAACTGATAAGGAGAATAAGTGGCAATTTGCGGGTTTAATTGGTTTATTTGATCCGCCACGGGAAGATTCTGCTCAGACAATAAAGACGGCTCAATCGATGGGCGTTAACGTGAAAATGGTCACTGGGGACCACATTGCTATTGCCAAAGAAATTTCGAGTCAAGTAAACCTTGGTAACAATATTGTTTTGCCGGCTGCTTTTTTGGATAAGTCTGACAGTGAGGCTCAAGGCGTGGTTGAAGCGGCGGAAGGTTTTGCAGAAGTCTTCCCTGAACATAAGTACAAAATTGTGGAGCTTCTTCAAGAAAAAGGACACATAGTGGGAATGACTGGTGATGGGGTTAATGATGCGCCTGCTTTGAAGAAAGCTAACGCCGGCATTGCTGTTGAAGGCGCAACCGACGCTGCAAAATCGGCAGCGGCAATAGTTCTGACTAAGCCTGGGCTTTCTGTTATTATTGATGCGATTAAGGAGAGTCGCAAGATTTTCCAGCGTATGACGAATTATTGCACGTACCGCATTGCTGAAACGATACGAATTCTGCTTTTCATGACTGCTTCTATCCTGGTTTTCAAGTTTTTCCCAATTACTGCTTTGATGCTTGTTTTGTTGGCTCTTCTAAATGACCTGCCGATTATGACTATAGCTTATGATAACGTGAAGTACTCGGATAAACCTGAGAAATGGGATATGCGGAATCTGTTGAGTGTGGCGACGTTTCTTGGAGTAATCGGGGTATTCTCGACTTTCGGAATTCTCTACATCGGATTAGATGTGCTGAAGCTAAACCTACTGGTGCTTCAATCTTTCATATACTTGAAGCTTGCAGTGGCGGGAAATATGACTGTGTTTGTCGCGAGGACTAAGGGTCATTTTTGGTCTGTGAAGCCTGCTAAGCAGCTTCTTATTGCATGCATAGCTGTTCAAGTTACCGCTATAATACTTACGGTGTACGGGATTTTGCTTCCTGCGCTGGGTTGGGGACTGGCCGCTTTTGTGTGGGGTTACGCGTTTGCATTTTTCTTTATGACTGATTTGGCAAAAGTGCGCCTATACAAGGTTCTGAATCGCGAGGGCAGGAAAATTGGAAGAAACGAGGCAACCAACGTGCTCAGAACGGTAACGCCCGACGATGCCTTCACTTTCTACAGGGATTACGGGCAACCTCTCGGTGTCACCTCAAAAAGCTTGGACGAACTTGCCGCCAGCGTGAAGACTATCGAGCCATCTTCAGTCAAGTTTCACGTTGAAGAGGGAGACTTTGAAAACTGGTTCACGATGCTGGGAGACAAATCGCTGGCAAGTCAGGTCGCCGCGTTGCGCGACAAGAACATCTCTCCCGATAAGCTAAGGAAGAAGGTGAGCTCGATGGTCAGCAAGCGCGTCGAGCAGTTGCACAAGATCGCCAGTTCAAAGGAAAAAGAGACAAAAGCGCCCCCTGCCAGTCCGACCAAGTCTTGAACTGGATTGTCTCCTCAACATCAGCTCTCAATATTCCGTTTCTAGCTATTCCTTAGCGCGCCAGTTCGTTGCTAAATCGATTTCTTGCTAATTTCTTTTTATCTTGCTAGTATAGTAAGGAATCTGGCTTTTTCCCACCTGTTCAACCTTAACGCTAAAAATGCCTTAAGGAGATTGGAACATATTAATTAGGCAAAAGAGAGCAAAAGTGCTATTTGAGGCAAAAATGAATGATAGAAGTTCAAGTTTCTGTTCGGGAGGACATGAGCCCTGAGAACAAGGTGAAAACAATCGAAGGGATAACTAAAGTTTTTGAAGATTTACGGGTTCCAAAAGAAGCAGTCAAGATCACCATTCATGAAGTGCCAAAGAGCGCGCACGAATTATCTAATGAAATCATAATAGTTCAAGTTTCTGTTCGGGAGGACATGAGCCCTGAGAACAAGGTGAAAACAATCGAAGGGATAACTAAAGTTTTTGAAGATTTACGGGTTCCAAAAGAAGCAGTCGAGATCGTCATTTATGAAGTGCCAAAGAGCAAACATGAGGAATCCGCAACTTGGTGGCCAAGCAACCGCCAGCTATAAGCCGAAGCAGCGCGCGCTTTAGGACAGGAGAGATTGCAGATAATTTTATGCCTGTGGTTCCAATGTAAATCCTGGGACCAACCAGATGAATGCGAAGGTAATCACAACTCATAGTCACGAGTGTAGTACTGGTAAATCAGATTTTACCTCTACTAGCAAAGACTCCGTGTATTCTGGTGACTGCTTGATGGCTTCTCTGGTAAGATTGACAAAGACCTTTGACTCATCCCAACTAACTTGCTCGATCAATTTTGGCGAAACTAGTACCTCTTTTCCCTGCCACCAGTTCCGTGTATTGATGATTAGATAACGAATCGCCCACGTCTCGTCCTCAATAATGAAATCTTCGACGTTACCAATCTCGCCGTCGGAGGCTTGGATGTGATAACCACTCACAACGTTCGTGCTGCGCAAATGGGGATCCCACTTTTTTTTCTCAGCATCCTCCCGAGAAAAGACACCGCGATTATGCACGATGTAGGGATAAGGTCCCCACGGGTATGATCCCATCCAATACGTCGGCCAGCCATAATAAATATAGTATTCTTTCTCGTATTGTTGAGAGACGGGCTTGTCGCTTTTCAATGGTGGGCTGTCCTCGATCTGTTTTTTGGTTAAATTGATGGCGATGTTTTGCTCTTCTTTATTTACTGCGAGCAATGCATGCGGGGAAATCAGCACCAGCCTGTCCGAAAGCCAATTTCCTGAGTCGGCAACCAAATAGCGAATTGTCCAGTACTTGTCATCGAAGTAGAATTCTTTGACTTTCCCTATTTCCCCATCAAGGCTGTCCAATCTGTAACCTTTTAATGCTTTGATTTTGTGTAACATAATGCGCACCTATTTGAAGTCTCTACTCTAAAAGTTAGTTCAGCTTTCTTAAATATATGTGGCTGTAGCCGGACAACAACAGAGTTACCTTTGCTACAAGACTCAGGTGGTTAGAAAACTTTGCTTGCCTAATTTTAGGGATTGAATTCCCCGTTGACGTCTTCTCCGGCGATGTCCTCGTTGTAGTTTTCGTCTTCATGAGCTTCTTCTTCGGACTCTTCTTCTGCCTCTTCTTCGCGGGCACTTTCTTTGGCGCCTGCATCCCGTGCTTTGTCTTCAGCTTCGCCTTTTGGAGGAAAAGCATCGTCTAACCATAGTTTAAACTGTTTTTTGCCTTCAGGATTAGAAAAAGCCCAATCACACAATTCACTGAAAACGCTGTCCAGGTCAACTCGGTGATCGTTAGCTAACTGTTTTAGGTACTGTTCCCACTTAGCAGGAATAGATATCGTTAATCTTGTCATTTTCTTACTCGTGCCCTTTTGTTTCATGGTGCGTTGTATCTCTGTGTCTCTCCATCTCTGAGTTGGTCTTGAAGGTTTTGCCGCATTCTGGACAAGGAATCTGGTTTGGCTCTACTCCACTCACTGGTATTTCTTGAGATGACGGTGCTCCCAACGTGTGGGGCTGATGAGGTTCTTTGTCGCTCATGGTTTCTTTTGAGAGCTTTTTCACTAAGTCAGCTCCTTCCAGGGTGAGCTCATATTCGCGGTAAACGTTATGATTTGTCTCTTTGGTTTGTCCTTTTAATAAATGGGCTCTTTCAAGCACATCCAAATCTACCACCTTTATGTTCAAATTGTCCTGGGTTCCTTCAGATGAAACCAGTACATCGAATGGCTGAACTTTTGCCACCCTGAGCAGAAGAGATTTGTAACGGTTTATCCCTTCCTCAAACTCTATCTCTTTACGTATGTTATCTTCTACAGCTACCTTACTCAACATAATCTTCAATTCTGTGGACATTCAAACATCGACCGCTTCACCTATAAAGTGAAACTTTCTGATATTAAAAGAAGTTTAAAGAAGAGTCTATCGCATCAAGGTAACCGATTTTAGACCATTCGTTTTGCGTCCGGACGCTTGCGTTTTGAAATAAGTAATGTAAAACTGACTTTGAGAAAGAGTCGATTTGCTGTAATTTTGGAAAACTGATAAATTCGACTCAACTGTAACTGAATGTTAAGGTGTCTCGAATTTGGTTTCTGAAAAAGTTACACATTTTCACGGCTGCCAGATAGCAACAACCAACTCTGTGAAACAGCACAAACTAAGGAAACTCATAGCGTACCTATCAGACAAAGAGGGGAAGGGAAGGGAGTTCATCTCCCTGTACATACCGAAGGTGAACTCAATAGATGAGATAGTCGCAAACCTCAAGTGTGAATCTGATTTGGAAGGTATGAAATCAGAGAGCGGAAGAGACGTTAGGGATCGCCTTCAAGACGCCCTCAAAAACGTAATCCAGCGACTAAAGTTAGAGAAGGAAATTCCCGAGAATGGACTTGCATTATTTTCTGGAACTTTCGTTGCCAACGATCTTGAAAGGGAAGGTGTGAACGTTGAAGAGATCATTCCACCAGAGCCGATTACTACCTATCTCTACAAGGTTGACAACCATTTCCATTTAGATCCTCTAAGGGATATGCTGAGAAACCAACATGTTGTGGGGCTAATCGCCATGGATTCTAAGGAGACAAGTTTTGGGATATTGAATGGTGAACGTTTTGAATTACTCGAAAATATCACGTCTGGGGTTCCGGGAAAATCTGGAAAGGGTGGATCAAGCCAAAGAAGATACGAAAGAGAACGCGACATGGATGTCAACTACTTTTTCCACAGGGTCGCAGAACATGCAGCAAAGGCATTTCTCGAGAACCACAAAGTTACGGCGCTGATAGTTGGAGGCCCAGGACAAACTAAAGGAGATTTCTTGAAGGGTGATTACCTCAATTATGAACTAAAAAATTCGCTTCTGGGCACTGTGGATACTCAATCCGCCGGCAAAGAAGCGGTAAGAGAGGTGCTTGACAAGTCAGCTGAGACACTGAATAATATGTGTGCGCCAGAGGAAAAGATGATCGTGCAGCGTCTTCTAGCAGCCATTGGCAAACAAGATGGCTTGGCTATTTACGGATTAGATCCAGTGTTGAATGCACTTAAGACTGGCGAAGTTGATGTTGCATTGGTGACAGATACCACTGATATGATTGAAATTGTTGTAATGTGCAAAAAATGTGAACTATCAAAAGCGAACATAGTAAATAGGAACAATAAGTATCGAGCTTTGCAAGAAATGATATCGAGCTCATGCGAGAAGTGCAACGCGGCAGAATACGAGGTGGATGAGAAGGACATAGTTGATGTCTTAGAGGATTTGGCTTCACAGACAGACGCAAGGGTTGAAGTCATATCTACAGAGTCAGAAGAAAAAGCAAAACTTGCAGCTTTGGGAGGTTTTGCCGCACTCTTGAGATACAGGTCTAAAAAATAGAGGCTTTTTATTGGTGGAATCTGAGCAGCCATCAACGAAGTCTGGTGTAGAGAAGCCATTTTCAGAATACGCCAAGACTGGGCTGTCTTCTGAAGAGGCAGCGAAAAAGCTTCAACAGTATGGTCCTAACGAAATTTCTGAAAAGAAAGTTAATCCTTTTCGCAAGTTTTTGGGCTATTTCTGGGGACCCATTCCTTGGATGATAGAAATTGCCTCAGTACTATCTATAATCATTCAGCACTATGACGATTTTGCAATTATTTCCACGTTGCTAATTGTGAACGCCGTGGTGGGATTTTGGCAAGAACGGAAAGCCGACAACGCCATAGAATTATTGAAAAAGCGACTTGCTCCTAAAGCCCGAGTGCTAAGAGACGGAACTTGGCATGAAATACCTTCAAAAGAACTCGTCCCAGGTGACATCGTGCGTGTCCGCTTGGGCGACATTGTCCCTGCCGACGTTAAACTTATAAAAGGCGACTACTTGCTCGCGGACGAATCCGCGTTAACTGGAGAATCCCTGCCCGTAGAGAAACACGTTTCTGACGTAGCATATGCAGGAGCCATCATTAGGCAAGGAGAAATGGACGCTTACGTCGTGGCAACAGGAATAAGCAGCTTCTTTGGCAAAACCGCCAAACTCGTGTCAGAAGCCAGAACCGTAAGCCACTTCCAAAAAGCAGTCATAAAAATAGGAAACTACCTGATCATCCTCGCGGCAATAATGGTTTCCGCAGTTGTCATCGCATCGCTCTTTCGACATGTCAACCCATTAGTTATCACGCAGTTTGCACTGGTTTTAGTTGTAGCTTCAATACCTGTAGCTTTGCCTGCCGTTTTGACAGTCACCATGGCAGTTGGAGCAATTGTCCTCGCCAAAAAAGAAGCCATCGTCAGCAAACTGGTTTCAATTGAAGAAATGGCCGGAGTTGACGTGTTATGCTCAGACAAGACCGGCACCATAACGAAGAATGAACTTACCATTGCAGAAGCGCAAGCCTTGGGCAAATTCGAAATCAACGACGCCCTCCTGTATGGAACATTGGCTTCAAGAGAAGAAAATCACGATCCCATAGATGATGCAGTCATAACCAAAGCCAGATCGGTAAAAGCGGTTGCTGACGTTCTTGGTCGATACAGCGTGGTTGATTTTAAGCCCTTTGACCCTATTTTGAAGAGGACGGAAGCTACTGTAGAGAGCAGTGATGGTGGGAACTTCAAAGTGGCAAAGGGTGCTCCGCAGGTTGTTTTGTCTCTTGTCTCTAACAAGACAGAAATTGAAGATAGAGTTAACGAAATTGTAAACACTTTTGCAATCAAGGGTCATCGAGCGCTAGGCGTAATTAAGGGAGACGAAAAAGGCAATTGGCAATTTGTTGGACTGTTAGCAATTTACGATCCACCCCGCGAAGACTCTGCCCAGACAATAAAAACAGCCCAACAGATGGGCATAAACGTTAAGATGGTCACTGGCGACCACATTGCAATAGCCAAGCAGATTGCTCAAGAAGTTAATCTGGGCACAAACATAATACCCGCTTCCGATTTCATAGACAAACCAGACAGCGAAGCAAAAGACATTATTGAGAATGCGGATGGTTTTGCCCAAGTTTTTCCTGAGCACAAATATCGCATAGTTGAGTTACTTCAGGGAAAAGGGCACATTGTCGGCATGACAGGCGACGGAGTTAACGATGCTCCAGCATTAAAGAAAGCGGATGCAGGAGTTGCCGTTGATGGAGCAACTGACGCGGCTAAATCCGCAGCTGATGTGGTTCTAACG
>Ga0187848_10003378_pt1 | contig 11744 bp, 11 predicted proteins | sample June2016WEW_4_40_FD_132424 | JGI IMG/M metagenome (GOLD analysis project Ga0187848, IMG submission 132424) | Peatland microbial communities from SPRUCE experiment site at the Marcell Experimental Forest, Minnesota, USA - June2016WEW_4_40 | ecosystem: Environmental > Terrestrial > Soil >... | reverse complement strand
ATCGCCGTTCTTGTCGAGCGTGACCGAGCCCTCTTCGCCCTCGCCCCACGCGGTGCATTCGATATAGCTCGACATGCCGAGGCCGCGAATGAGCCCGCGCCCTCGCGCTTCCTCAGCGCGCGCGCCGAAGCCCGCGACGTCGGCTTTGGCGAGGCAGGCGCGCATCGCGCCCTCGAAGTCGCCGACGTCGTAATCGCGTTGCGTCTGGGTGCGGTAGGGCATCTCGGACGACTTGACGAAATTGCGCGCGCGAATCTCCTCGGGCGGCAGGCCCAACGCGCGCGCGCAGCGATCGACCAGCCGCTCGAGCACGTAGGCCGCCTCGGGCCGCCCGGCGCCGCGATAGGCGTCGACGGGAATGGTGTGCGTGTAGACGCCGCGCACGCGCGCATGCAGCGTTTCGATGCGGTAGGGACCCGTCGCCATCGACGCGCCGAGCCAGGGAACATAAGGAGCGAATTGCGACAGATAGGCCCCGAGATTGCCGAGGATGTCGACGCGCAGAGCGAGAAAACGGGCCTCCGCGTCGAGCGCCATTTCGGCGACGGTCACGTTGTCGCGGCCCTGCGCGTCGCCGAGAAAATGCTCGGTGCGGTCGGCCTGCCAGCGCACGGCGCGCTTGAGCCGCCGCGCCGCTTCGAGAACCAGCGGATATTCGCGATAGACGAAGCTCTTGGTTCCGAACCCGCCGCCGACGTCCTTGGTGACCACGCGCAGCTTGCCGGGCGAAATCTTCAGGATGTCTTTGGCGAGGGAATCGCGCAGGCCGTGGACGCCCTGGCTGCCGACATGGAGCGTGAGACGGTCCGACTTGGCGTCGTACTCGGCGAGCGCCCCGCGCGGCTCGAGGAAATTGGCGACCACGCGCGGATTGACGATTTTGACGCTCACGACGTGTGGCGCGGCGGCGAAGGCCGCGTCGGTCGCTCGCAGGTCGCCGAAATGCGCATCGTAGGCGACGTTGCCGGGGGCGCGGGCGAAGACCTGCGGCGCGTCGGGTTGGATCGCCTGTTCGACGTCGACGACCAACGGCAGTTCGTCCCAGGCGACGGCGATCGCCTCGGCGGCGTCGCGAGCCTGAAATGGCGACTCGGCGACGACCATCGCGACGATGTCGCCGACATGCGCGGCTTCGCCCGCGGCCATCACCGGATAGGGCTTCAGCGGCGTCAGGGAATTGTCGGAATTGCGGACCGGGGCGAGGCAGGCGAGCCCGCCGAGCTTGGCGAAGTCCGCAGCGACGTAGACGCCCTTCACGCCCGGCATGGCGCGCGGCGCTTCGACGTCCTCGATTTCGAAGCGCGCATGCGCGTGTGGGCTGCGCAGGAAAACCGCGTGCAGCGCGTCGTCGCAAGCCGTGTCGGAAGCGTAGGTCCCGCGGCCGCTGACCAGCCGGACGTCCTCCACGCGTTTGACGCCTTGGCCAATGCCAAATTTCATTGCTTTCATCGCGTCGATTTCCCTTGTGGCGGCCGGAGGCGGGTTCGGTCACAAAATTTGCCCGCTCGCGCCGCATTCGGTCAACGATCCGTTAATCCCCAGGGCCGAGACTTGAATCGAATTGGCGCTATTTTCGGAACGCTTTCATGAACGAGCACGAAGAATCAAGACGCGAGCCGTCGTTCGAAGCCGGCCAAGGCGAAGGCGCGTCGAAAGTCGAGCCGCCGCGACTTCATCTCGTTCCCTTCCCAGCGCCCTCCTCGGCCAAGGCCGCCGGCGTGCGGACGAGTGTCGTAGCCTGGGCGTCCGGCCTCGCCGCGGGTCTGGCGCTGCTCGCCGCCGTCGCTGCGGCCGGGCTTTACGATCATGTGCGGCAGTCGAACCTGCTGGCGGCCAAAGCCGAGGAAAGCCACAGCCTCGCCCAAACGGTCAGGGCCTTGAAGGATCGCATCGACGCCATCGAGGCCGCCCGCGCGCACGACGAAACGGCCGACTTGCGCAAGGTCACCGTGGAGATGAAAGCCGAAAGCGGCGCCACCCGCGATCTCTCGGGCGCGCTGGCGCAACTGACGGCGCGGCTCGATCGCGTCGACCACGACCAGAGCGCGCGCCTCGACAAGCTGGCCGATCGCATCGACCGCGAATCGACGGCGCGAATCGCCGATCTCGCGACGCGTCTCGACAAGCTCGAAAAGAAGCCGCCGGCCGCGGTCGTCGCGAGCCTCCCGCCGCCGCCGGCGAAGCCCGACCCGGGCGTCTCCAACGAAACGACCGGCTCGATCGAAAAGCCGCGCGCGCCGCTGCGGGGCTATTGGGTCGTGGACGTCCAGGACGGCGTCGCGATCATCGACGGTCGGGACGGCCCGCGACAAGTGGCGCCCGGCGATGTCCTGCCCGGCGCCGGCCGCGTGGAGCGAATCGAACGCCACGGCCGCGATTGGGTCGTGGTGACGAGTTCGGGGACGATCGCCGGCGATCAGGCGCCGTTCTGAGGCGCGCTCCGGCCGACCGAGCGGCTCAGCTCGCCGCCGGCTCGATGCACCCGCACGACGATGTCGACGCGCGTGATTTCGCACCCGTCCGGCGCCTCGGGCAGTTGCGCGAGCGCGACATGGCCGTCGGGAATGTCGACGAGCGCGTCGGTCTCTTCGATCAGGAAATGATGGTGCCGGGTCGGATTGGTGTCGAAATAGGTGCGCGGGCCGTCGACCGCGATTTCCATCAGCAGTCCCGCGCCGGTGAACTGGTGCAGAGTATTGTAGATCGTGGCGAGGGAGACCGGCGCTTTTGCGGCTTTGGCTTCTTCGAACAGCATCTCGGCGGTCACGTGGCGATCGCCCTTGCCGAACAGCAGCCACCCGAGCGCGACGCGCTGGCGCGTCGGCCGCAGGCGCGCTTCGCGCAGCTTCGCGCGCACTCTGTGAATAGGGCAGCTCTCCATGAAGCCGCCTTTGGCGGTCGAGCTGGCGGGCGAAACGGGGATGGCGGGCACTTCGAAATGCTTCTTCCTGATTCGGTTCGACTTACCGAGGCGCGGCGGCGCGTGTATTGATTCATATCACATCGAATCGCCGCCGTCAGCCGCTCCTTCGCCAACCGCCCCGCCGCGGATCGGCGTCCGCCGGCGGTAGGTCGCAGGCTCGGTTCCACAAGAGGATCGCAGTCGAGCGCTTTCGGGACGCGCGCGCCTGTGTTACGAAGCCGAAGAAACGGCCGGCGCGCGGGGCGACCGCGTCATTGAGCCAGGGAAACCACGAGAGCATGTCCGAGCGGCGGTCCCAATTCGCCTACGAAGACCTTTTGGCCTGCGGCCGGGGAGACCTGTTCGGCGCCGGCAACGCCCAACTGCCTCTCCCGCCGATGCTGATGTTCGACCGCATCGCCGACATCAGCGAAACCGGCGGCGCACACGGCAAAGGCGGCGTGCGCGCCGAGTTCGACATCAAGCCGGAGCTGTGGTTCTTCGGTTGCCATTTCAAGGGCGATCCGGTGATGCCGGGGTGCCTGGGGCTCGACGCGCTGTGGCAGCTGACGGGATTTTTCCTCGGCTGGCTCGGCCTTCCCGGCCGCGGTCGGGCGCTGGGGGTCGGCGAAGTGAAATTCATCGACCAGGTGCTGCCCACGATCAAGCGCGTGATCTACGGCGTCGACGTCAAGCGCGTTTTCAAGGGCAAGCTGATTCTCGGCATCGCCGACGGCTGGCTGGAGGCCGACGGGCGACGCATTTACGAAGTCAAGGATATGCGCGTCGGTCTTTTCGGCGCCGCGAAGCCGAGCCACGCCTAGAGACAGCCAGGCGCGCCGGCGAAGGAACTTTTCTGGAGCAGAGATATGAGACGCGTCGTCGTCACCGGGATGGGGATCGTCTCCTCGATCGGCAACAACGTGCAGGAAGTGCTGGCGAGCCTGCGCGAGGCCAAGTCCGGCATCTCGCGCGCCGAGAAATACGCCGAACTCGGCTTCCGCAGCCAGGTGCAGGGCGCGCCGAGCCTGAAGCCCGAGGAGATCCTCGACCGCCGCGCGATGCGTTTCCACGGCGGCGGAACCGCCTGGAACCATGTCGCGATGGACCAGGCGATCCGCGACAGCGGGCTGGAGCCGGTCGAAGTGTCGAACGAGCGCACGGGTCTGATCATGGGCTCGGGAGGGCCGTCGACGCGCGCCATCGTCGAGGCCGCCGACATCGCGCGGACCAAGGGGCCTAAGCGCGTCGGCCCGTACGCCGTGCCCAAATCCATGTGCTCGACCGCCTCGGCGACGCTGTCCACCTGGTTCAAGATCAAGGGCGTCGCCTATTCCATTTCTTCGGCCTGCGCGACGTCCAATCACTGCATCGGCGCGGCGAGCGAACAAATCCGGCTCGGCAAGCAGGACGTCATGTTCGCGGGCGGCTGCGAGGACCTCGACTGGACGCTCTCGGTGCTGTTCGACGCGATGGGCGCGATGTCGTCCGCCTATAACGCGACGCCCGAGCGCGCCTCGCGCGCCTACGACAAGAACCGCGACGGCTTCGTCATTTCGGCCGGAGCGGGCGTTCTCGTGCTCGAGGAGTACGAGCGCGCCAAGGCGCGCGGCGCGCGCATCTACGGCGAGATCGCCGGCTACGGCGCGACCTCCGACGGCGCCGACATGGTCGCCCCCTCGGGCGAAGGCGCGGCGCGCTGCATGCGCCAGGCGCTCGCCACCCTGAAGGCGCCGATCGACTACATCAACCCGCACGCGACCTCGACGCCGGTCGGCGATCTCAAGGAGATCGAGGCGCTGCGCGAAGTGTTCGGCGCGGGCGAGAAGTGCCCGCCGATCTCCGCGACCAAGTCGCTCACCGGCCATTCGCAAGGCGCGACCGGCGTCCATGAGGCGATCTACTGCCTGCTGATGATGCAGAACGGCTTCATTTGCGAAAGCGCCCACATCGAGGAAATCGATCCCGCTTTCGCCGACATGCCGATCGTACGTGCGCGGCGCGACGGCGTGCGGCTGGGAGCGGTGCTCTCCAATTCCTTCGGTTTCGGCGGCGCCAACGCCACGATCGTTCTCAAGCACGTCGACGCCTGACAGCAGAAGAAGTGAGCGGGATGAAATCTGGCCTGATGAGCGGCAAGCGCGGCCTCGTGATGGGCGTCGCCAACGATCATTCCATCGCCTGGGGAATCGCCCAGGCCCTCGCCGCTCAAGGCGCCGAACTCGCCTTCACCTACCAAGGCGACGCGTTGGGCAAACGCGTGCGCCCGCTCGCCGAGAGTCTCGGTTCGCAACTGTCGCTCCCTTGCGACGTCGAGGACGTCGCCTCGCTCGACGCGACTTTCGCCGCGCTCGAGGAGAAATGGGGAGGCCTCGATTTCGTCGTCCATTGCATCGGCTTTTCCGACCGCAACGAGCTCAAGGGCCGCTACGCCGACACGACGCGCGAGAACTTCATCCGCACTATGGTCATTTCGGCGTTTTCCTTCACCGAGATCGCCAGGCGCGCGGCGCTGCTGATGCCGAACGGCGGCGCGATGCTGACCCTGACCTTCGGCGGCGCGACGCGCGTCATGCCCAATTACAACGTCATGGGCGTCGCCAAGGCGGCGCTGGAGGCGAGCGTGCGCTATCTCGCCGCCGATTTCGGCCCCGCGGGCATCCGCGTCAACGCCATTTCCGCCGGACCGATACGCACCCTCGCGGGCGCCGGCATCGCCGACGCGCGGTTCATGTTCAATTTCCAGCGCCACCATTCCCCGCTGCGGCGCACCGTGACGATCGAGGACGTCGGCGGCTCGGCGCTCTACCTCCTGTCCGGCCTGTCGGCCGGCGTGACCGGGGAGGTGCATTTCGTCGATTCCGGATACAATATCATTTCCATGCCGCGCCCGGACGACATCAAGGGCGGCGGTTGAGTCGCCGGCGCCGTCGGCATGGTTTATTTTTTCGCAACGGCTCGCCGCTAAACTCCCGCGCGTCTTCGCGCGAGATCAGGCCATGACGACGTTCGCTCCGATTCACCCGCATTGGCCTCGCGCGCCTTGGCTCTTGCTGGCGCGGCTGATCGCCGCTTTTCTCGCGATCGCGCTCGCCGCTGCGCTCGCCTTCCATCCGGTCCCGGCGAGCGCCGCGGTCGCCAAGCCGAGCGACGTGGCGTTTCGAAACTTCGTCGCCGAGCTCTGGCCCCTCGCCAAGGCGCGCGGCGTCTCGCGAGCGACGTTCGACGCCGCTTTCCGGGGCGTGACGTTCGACGCCGGAATCGTCGCGCACACCAAGAACCAGGCCGAATTCGTCATGCCGATCTGGCAGTACTTGGCGAGCGCGGTCTCCAACGCGCGCGTCGAGCGTGGCCGCGCCAAGGCGCAGGAGCAGCGCGTCTGGCTCGCCAAAGCCGAGGCGACCTACGGCGTCGACCGATCCGTGGTCATGGGCATCTGGGGCATGGAGACCGAATTCGGCGCCTTCGAGGGCTCGGACAACGTCATCCGCGCGCTCGCGAGCCTCGCCTTCGTCCGCTACGGCGGCGACTATTTTCGCTCCGAACTGATCGCCGCCCTCGCCATTCTCCAGGAAGGCGACATCCGCGCGCGCGAAATGCGCGGCTCGTGGGCCGGCGCGATGGGGCAGACCCAATTCATGCCTTCGAGTTTCCTCGACTACGCGGTCGATTTCGAGGGCCACGGTCGGCGCGACATCTGGAACAGCGCGCCCGACGCCATCGGCTCGACCGCCAATTATCTCGCCAAGCACGGCTGGATCGCCGGCGCGCCATGGGGATTCGAGGTGCGTCTTCCCGAGGGATTCAAGCTCACCGACGCCGATTCCTCGCGCTTCGCGCCGTTCGCCTCGTTCGCCGAGCGGGGCGTCGCGCGCGCCGATGGCGGCGCGCTGCCGCACTCCGGCGAGGCGCGATTGCTGATCCCGGCCGGCCTCAACGGACCGATCTTCCTCGTCACCGCCAATTTCAAGACGATCAAAAGCTACAACGATTCGACGTCCTACACGCTCGGCGTCGCCTTGCTCGGCGACGCGATCATGGGACGGCCGGGCCTTCGCGCCAGCTGGCCTGTTGCCGATACGCAGTTGAGTGAGCAGGACATCCGCGACCTGCAGACACGGCTGCGCAAGTTGGGTTATGATGTCGGCGATGTCGACGGCCGGATTGGCGAAACTCTGCGCGCCGCTTTGCGGGCGTATCAAGAATCGATCGGCGCGCCTCCGGACGGCTACCCGTCGGCGGCGTTGTTGCGAAGAATGCGAAGCCGCGGCTAGCCGCGGGCCCGCGGATGGTTCGAGATGAAGCTGGCGTTCGATCGTCTACATGTCGCGAGTCTGGCGCGCCTGGCGGCCATCGCCGTGTTTTGCGCCGCGCTGGGCGGACCTGCGGTTCGCGCTCAGGACACCGGGCTCGGCGGTTTCCTTTCGCATTTGTTCGGAATCCCGGACGCCAAGCCGCCGGACGCCGCATCGCATCGCCCGCCGCGTAAGCGCGTGCGCGATTTCGTGCCGGCGACGACGACGCGCGAGCCGGGAACGCCGGGAGGAGCGCCGGTCCAGCCCACCTTTTTCATCGACGTTCTCGGCGACAGTCTCGGCGTGCTCACCGCGAGCGGCCTGACCGAGGCGTTCGCCGACAAGCCGGAAATCGCCGTCGCCGACAAATCGCGCGAGGCCTCCGGCCTGGTGCGCGACGACTATTACGACTGGACGAAGGCCGCGCACGATCTGGCGACCGGCAAGGATCACGTCAACTTCGTCGTCATGATGGTCGGCATCAACGACCTGCAGCCGATGCGCGACGGCGCCGACACGCTCGATCCCTTGAGCGATCGCTGGCGCGCGCTTTACGGCCAAAGGGTCGAGGCGGTTGTCGCGCCGTTCCAGGCCGCGCACATTCCGGTCGCCTGGGTCGGCCTGCCGCCGATGCGCACCGATCGGCTCAACGCCGAGGTCGTCAAACTCAACGAAATCGACCGCGAGCACGCGGAAAAGGCGGGCGCGAAGTACATCGACATCTGGGACGCGTTCGCCGACGAGAACGGCCAATACGACGCCTACGGTCCAAACGTGGACGGCCAGAACGTCAAATTGCGCGGCGCCGACGGCATCCTCTTCACCAAGGCCGGCGCGCGCAAGGTCGCGCATTTCCTCGAAGCCGAGATCAAGCGCGTCTTCGACAAGGACCGGCCGCAGAACGACGCAGCGACCCTGCCGCCCGACATCGAGCAGGCGGCCGGCGACATCAACGCGCAGATCCGCCGCGAGATGGGCGCGCCCGAAGGACCCGGCGCTCCCGGGTCGCCCGCGCCGATCGCGCCGCCCAAGCCGTTGGCGGGGCCAATTCTGTCGCTGACCGCGCTGCCGGTTTCGCCGGACGGCGCGCTGGCGGCGCGCGAAGCGACGCCGGCCGGGGAACCGCAAGCGGTCGCGCGCGTGCTTCGGTTCGGCGAACCGGTCGATCCGCGCACGGGACGCGCCGACGATTTCTCCTGGCCGCGGCTTTGACGCGGCGTTCGCTCCAACTTGGTCGCCGCTCCGCCCGGAGGGTCGGGGCGAAATCGAACGGCGCCGTTCTTGTTCCCGAAGCGGCCTCGTGTTAGGCGACGCGCCGGACGGGCGACCGGCATGGCGCCGGGCTTTTCAATTTGAGACGGCGCGGGCGAAGACTGGGCGGCGCCGATCGGAACACCCTTAGCGGGCGAGGAGAAACGGGATGATCGACCAGAACAGCAACGGCGGGGCGCAGCCGGGCGCCGTGGCGCCGCGATTTTCCGTCCTCGCGCAGTACATCAAGGATTTCTCCTTCGAGAACCCCAACGCCCCGCGCACCCTTGCGCCGCAGCAGGGCCCCAACATCAGCCTGCAAATCAACGTCAATGCGCGGCAGCTCGCCCCGAGCGACTACGAGGTCAGCCTGATGCTCGACGGCGGCGCGGGCGAAGGGCCCACGGCGATGTTCAAATTCGAGCTCAACTACGCCGGGGTGTTCCGGGTTGAAAATATTCCGGCCGACCAGATCCAGCCGCTCGTCATGATCGAAGGGCCGAGGCTGTTGTTCCCGTTCGCGCGGCAAATCGTCGCTGAGGCGGTGCGCGGCGGCGGCTATCCGGCGTTGTACGTCGAACCGATCGATTTCCACGGCCTTTACCTGCAGCGCGTCGCCGCCGCGGCGAACGCGGCGCCGGCGCAAGCCTAAGCGTCCTCGCTCTCGGCTTTGGATTTCGCGTAGCGCCGCCAAATCGCCGCGTCGCCGAGCGTGTCGATCAACGCGCGATGGGCCCGGCGCTCGGCGTCGTTCAGCCGCGGCGCGAGAGGGACGGCGCGCGTCCGGCGCGCCGACGCGGCGCCGACGCCGCCGGGCCGGCCGCTCTCGGCCGCGGCGAAGGCCAGCGAGCGTTGCCGTCCGCCGGTCAATTCGCCGTAGACCTCGACCAGGATTTCCGCATCGAGCAACGCGCCGTGCCGAATCCGCCGCGATCGGTCGATGCGATAGCGGTCGCACAGCGCGTCGAGGTTGGCGGGCGCGCCGGGGTGTTTGCGGCGAGCCATCGCCAACGTGTCGACGACCCGGTCGGGGGCAATGGGCGGACGTCCGAGGGCGCTCAGTTCGGCGTTGATGAAGCGCATGTCGAATTCGGCGTTGTGGATCACCAGCCGGTCCTCGCCGAGGAAGACAAGAAATGCGTCGACGATCGCCGCGAACACCGGCTTGTCGCTCAGAAACGCCGTCGAATGGCCGTGAATGCGGACGGCGTCTTCGGGAACCTCGCGCTCGGGGTTGATCAGCGCGTGAAATGTCGCGCCGGTGGCGATCTGATTGACGATTTCGACCGCGCCGATCTCGACCAGGCGGTGGCCGTGGGCCGGATCGAGGCCGGTCGTTTCGGTGTCGAGCACGATCTCACGCATCGCCAAGTCTCCCGCTCGGGCCATGTCTCCCTCCGGGCACGGCGGCGAGCGCCCGTAACACGCCGGCCGCCTGCGCGCGGGTTTCCTCCAGGGGCCCGCTGGTGTCGATGACCCAATGGGCGAGGCGGCGCTTTTCCCGATCCGGCGCCTGGCGCGCCAGGATCGCCTCGAATTTGGCGACGCTCATGCCGGGGCGCGCGAGCGCGCGGGCGCGCTGCGCCGCTTCGCTCGCGCTGACGACGAGGACGAGGTCGACGCCATCGGCGCCCGCGGTCTCGAGCAGCAACGGCACGTCGAGGATGACGACGCGCCGCCCTTCGGCGGCGGCCCGGTCGAGAAAGGCGCGGCGCAGCCGCGCCACTTCGGGATGAACGATGGCTTCGAGGCGCCTCAGCGCCTGCGGATCGGCGAGGCTCGCCGCGGCGAGCTTGTTGCGGTTGACTTCGCCGTCCTCGATGACCCCGGGGAAGGCCGCCTCCACCGCCTCGGCGCCGGGCGACGAATAGAATTCGCGCACCGCCAAGTCGGCGTCGAACACCGGAGCGCCGAGCGCCGCGAACATCTTGGCGACGGTGCTCTTGCCCATCGCGATCGAGCCCGTCAGTCCCGCGACGATCACGAGCGTCCCTTTCCGGCGGCGAGAATGTCGGCTTCGACGAGCGCGCGCAGCTCAGGCGTCACCTCGGGGCGGACGCCGAACCACCGCTCGAACCCCGGCGCCGCTTGGCGCAGCAACATCCCGAGCCCTTCGACGGCGACGAGACCGCGCCGCCGCGCGGCCTCGATCAGCGGGGTCGCCAGCGGAATATACACGATGTCGGCGACGACGGCGGTCGCTTTCATCGGCTTAAGGTCGATCGCCAGCGCGCCCTGCCCGACCATGCCGAGCGTCGTCGCGTTGACGAGAACATCGGCGCGTTCGAGCCATTGCGGCAGGTCGCGCCAAGAGGCGGCCGTCGTTCTGCGGCCGAACCGGGCGGCGAGCGCCGCAGCGCGCTCGGCGGTGCGATTGACGACGGCGACGCGCTCGAGACCGCGCGAGAGCAAAGCGTGGACGATCGCGCGCGCCGCGCCGCCAGCGCCCAGAACGACGGCGGTCGCCGCCTCGCGCCGCCAATCCGGGGCGCCGGCGTCGAGATTGGCGAGAAAGCCGAGGACGTCGGTGTTGTCGCCGCAAAGCGCGCCGTTCTCTCGCCACAAGGTATTGACGGCGCCCGAGCCTTCCGCGTCCGCGGCGAGGCGGTCGCACGCCGCGAAGGCCGCTTCCTTGTGCGGCACGGTGACATTGGCGCCGACGAGGCGATCGCGGCCGATCGAGGCGGCGAAGGCGGAAAATTCGCCCGGGGGCACGGCGAAACGCTCGTAGGCGCCGTCGATCCCGTACGTGCGCAGCCAATATTGGTGAATCATCGGCGAGCGCGAGTGGGCCACCGGCCAACCGCAGACGCCGGCGCGTCGCGCTCCGGCCGCGCTCATAGCGCCAGCATCCCCTCGCGGCGAAGAGCCGCGAGCAACTTCAGCATCGGCAAGCCCAGAATCGTCGCGTGATCGCCGTCGATGTCGTCGAAGAGGTGCACGCCGAGCCCTTCGAGCTGATAGACGCCGACGCTGGCCAGGACGCCGGGACCGGCGCACGCGAGATAGAGAGCGATTTGCCGGGAGTCGAGGCGGCGCATGGTGAGATCGGCGCATTCCTGTCCTTCGCCGACGATTCGTCCCTCGCGCGCGATCGCGAACGCCGAGATCAGCCGATGGGTGCGGCCGCTGAGCGCGCGAAGCGTCTGCGCGGCCGCTTCCAGCGATTCCGATTTGTGCAGGACCCTGCCGTCCAAGGTCAGGATCTGGTCGGCGCCGATGCACGGCGAGCGGGGTCGGCGGGCGCTGACGTCAAGGGCTTTGGCGCGCGCCAGGGCGAGCCCCAGCTCGTCGCT
>Ga0187848_10003375_pt1 | contig 11748 bp, 8 predicted proteins | sample June2016WEW_4_40_FD_132424 | JGI IMG/M metagenome (GOLD analysis project Ga0187848, IMG submission 132424) | Peatland microbial communities from SPRUCE experiment site at the Marcell Experimental Forest, Minnesota, USA - June2016WEW_4_40 | ecosystem: Environmental > Terrestrial > Soil > Wetlands... | reverse complement strand
GATGGTCTGCTGCGCAAACAGATAATTGTTGAAGCGCAGCCCATGAGTGGTGGTGATTCCAAAGTTCGAATTGTTGTTGATGTACCCGTTCTCGTCTTCAAAGTTGTAACCCAGCGTGGTCTGCGCCCAGGGCCGCGGGCTGTAGATTCCCTGGTAGGCGAAGCCGGCGAGGTTGTACTTGGCCACGCTGCTGAAGGCGCTGTCGAATGGGCGGTCAGGATCGTCGATGGGGTTCACGTTGAGCGCGACGTGGTGGTACTCGAAGCCGCTGAACTGATGCTGCCAGGCGCCCGGTCCGCTGACCGTGAGATCGCCGCTGGACAGGAAGTTGTTCTGGTGCGCATATTGGTTCGGGTCAGGTGGCAGCTCGGGATTTCCGTTGAACCACCAGTTCGACTGAATGCCTGTCCAACTGTTGTAGTGCCGCGCGCGCAGACGAAATGCCACGCGATCGGAAAGTCGCACGCCCACGTTGCCGCCTTGCAGTGAGTTGGAATAGGCGTCGTTCACTCTCTGGCCTTGGGTGTTGAACTGGTTGGCGAAGACGTTGTAGTCGAAAATTCCGCGCGCTCCCGCCAGCGACGCGTAGCCGTTGGCGCTGGAGAAATTTCCGCCATCAGCGCCAAATTGAATTTCCGGCGTGCGCGTGCTGCCGGTCGAGCTCCAAAGCTGCACCACGCTGGTCATCGCGTCCGATCCGTACACCGTGCTTTCGGGGCCGCGTTCCACCTCGAGCCGGTCGATGTTGTTCATGGGAACCACGCCGAAATCGAAGATGCCGCCGGGATCGTTCACCGGCACGCCGTCCACCAGCACCTTGTTGTAATTGGATTCGCCGCCGCGCACGAACAAGCTGGCCAGATTGCCGCGCCGCCCCGTGCTGCTGACGATGGCTCCGGGAATGTAGAGCAAGGCGTCGGGAGCGGAGACAGGATTGATCGCGTTCAGTTGCTCACCGGTGAGCACGCCGACCGAGGTGCCTGTCTGCTCCGGCGTGGCGGGAGTTGCGGTACCGGAGACGACCACGGTTTGGGGCGTAGTCGCAAGCTTCAGTTCGACGTTGAGGATCGCCGTCGCCGGAATAGAAACTTGTTGCGATTGCTGGGCGAATCCCGGGGCGAGCACTACCAGGCGATACTGCCCGTCGGCGAGATGCGGGAAAGTTGCTGTGCCATCGCCGGCGGTGGTTTGCACGCCAACTCCGGCGTTGTCGGTGACGCGAAACAAGCTGACCTGCACGCCGGAAACGCGCTCACCGGAAGGACTCTGTACGGTTATTTTGAGATCCGACGCAAGCGCCGCTGTCGAACACAGCAGCACGACGAGAACTCCACGAAGAATGGTCGCGAGACGAACGCTGAACATGACACTCTCCTTTACACGCGAAAGGGGTTGGTGACGTAGTTCGCGCCGGTCTCCTGGCTGACGAGTTGCGATTTGCATCGCGGACAGCGGCGGGGCCTTCCCGTTTGCACAGTGGCCTTGCGCCAAGACTCGCTTACAGTTGCGCGGCAGCGCGGGCTTCACACCCGCTTCCCAGTTCCGCCGATGCGACGACGGAACGCGCGAACATGGATTGGCAAGGAACAATCCCGAACCAAACTGACTCAGGATGAGATTCGACTGTACTGAGCGGGGACGCGGGTGTCAATCGGGGCCCTATCGAGAGCTGGAAAAGGTCCGCCGGACTCAGTCACTTCTTGGAGAATTGCAAGTTACATGAACACGGCCGGAAGCAGCACAATCTGCGCCAAGGTCCGTTCCACCAGGTCAAGTTCCGCCACGAAATGGTCCATTTTGAGACCGTCGTTCGACAAACTCACCGTAACGAAAATCCCTGAATCGCCATACGCGACAACTCCTGTAATCCATCCTCGCGTGACACCTGCTGGGAGTTTGAGAGTTTCCCTATCAATTGAGTGAACCTCCACTCCACGCTCAAGGTCGAAGATCTTCAAGGCGTCCCAATTTCCGCTGTGGAGCTCCTCACCCTCAGAATTCACGGAGAACTTGTGCCGGAGGGAGTTGTATGCAAGAAGAGTTCCTGATTGGTGAATAACAGGAGATTCCTGCGAGCTTAAATAATGAGGATCTCCCAAAAGCTGATACTTCTCCGAGTCGTTATGACGATAGTACAGGCGCTCAGGCCGCCAACTTGGTCCGACAGACTCCACCTGTACAACCAATGCCTTCGCAATGGGGCTGAACAAGAGTTGTTTAAAACCGTACCCTGGAGGTATGTCCGCGTCCGTGAAGGCCTTTGAAAACATGGCAGTTAATATTAGCTCGTTTTAGTTTTAAACTGCGATTCTGCGAAGGCGGTGATGCGCTCCAGCGCGGCCTGCATTTCGGTATGACAGCGATCCAATGCCGCATCGTCGGCATCCGGCGCAACGAAGATGTTTTTCGCCACGCGCACATAAGCGCGCGAAAACGGTTTGGGAATGAGCATGGCATCCCAGGTCTTCAGGACCCAGGACTTCTCCACGGCAACGTAGAACGCAGTGATGGGGATGCCGGTCATTCGCGCCAGCATCACCGGGCCCTTTTTGGCGACGTAGCGCGGCCCGCGGGGGCCATCAATGGTGAAAGCGACGGCGCCGCCGGCTTTCACCATGGTCTCCATCTCCATCAGACCGCGCTGACCGCCGCGCGAACTGGAGCCGCGCACCGGCACGAACCCGAAGCGGCGAATCACGCGCGCGATGTACTCACCGTCGCGGCTGAGACTGGTCAGCACTCCGATATCGCGATTGCGGAACAGCCAAGTCGCCGGCAGCACGCAGCGGTGCCAGAAGGGATAAATGCCGGGAGTAACGTTGTCGAGGCCGCCAATGGAGCCCTCTTCAAACGTGATGGTCATACGCAGCGTGCGGCCGATGAGGCCCACCACCGCAGACGCGATCCACGAAATCAGCGCGATCTGTATCCGCTGCGGGAGCGTGAGGCGGAGCGGGTGAGGTTCCCCGGCGGCTGCGTTGGTTGAATTGGGCACGCGAGAATTCTAACCTGCGCTGGATTATTGATGAACGCAAGGTGTCATCTGCGCACATGAATAATCCAGATTCAGAGCTCCATGAAGTTGCGAACGATTTGCCGGCCATGCTCCGTAAGCACGCTCTCCGGATGAAATTGCACGCCTTCGACCGGGAACTTGCGGTGGCGCAGTCCCATGATCACGCGCTCGCCGCCGCGCTCCGCACAGGTGGCTGAAATTTCCAGCTCATCGGGCAAATCTTTCTCCTGGACGATCAGCGAGTGATAGCGGGTCGCCGTCATCGGCGACGGAATGCCACGGAAAATTGATTTGCCATCGTGTTCGACGGAGCTGGTCTTGCCGTGAATGAGGTTGGCGGCACGCACGACTTTGCCGCCGAAGGCTGCGCAAATCGCTTGGTGGCCGAGGCACACGCCCAGCAGAGGCACGCGCCCGACGAAATGGCGGATCAGTTCGATGCTGATCCCGGCCTCCTGCGGGGTGCACGGGCCGGGAGAGATCACGATGCGATCGGGATGAAGCGCCTCGATTTCGTCGAGCGTGATCTGGTCATTACGACGGACGGACACCTCGACCCCGAGCTCCCCGATGTATTGGACGAGGTTATAGGTGAACGAATCGTAGTTATCTAGAACAAAGACCATGGATTCAGTTTCAAGTTTCAAGTTTCAAGTTTCAAGTTTCAAGTTTCGAGTAAAGATCCCCAACCTATACCTCAGCAGGCGAGCAGTTTCGAGTTTCGAGTTTCAAGTTTCGAGTTTCGAGTAAAGACTCCCAAACCTATGCCTCTCAGCAGGCGAGTGAATTCATCAGCGCGTTGATGATCCGCAGCACTTCTTGCGCTTGAGTTTCGAGATCGTGCGCGATCTCGGAGCTCAGGTAATGGAGATCCGCAGCGATCAGCACCTGTGTCTCAACTTCGAGAAGCGATCCTCGGGACAAAGAGAGGAAGTGCTTAAATTCCTTCTTCGATAGTCGTCCTTGTCCTTCTGCTATGTTGCTTGGCACCGATACAGCCGCGCGGCGCAACTGCGCAGCAAGTCCGTACACTTCTTCTTTGGGAAATCCCCGAGTGTGCAGATAGACGTTTTTCACCAGCGCCATCGACTTCTGCCACGCAATCAGCTCCTTATAGGAATGAGACACCGCTTTACTCCAAACTGGCACGCGCTCTTGCTCGAAACTTGAAACTCGAAACTTGAAACTGTCTTTCAGCCACTGGCTTCCACCGCCCGCAGCAACGCGCTGGCCTTATTCATGCACTCCTGGTATTCGCTTTCGGGATCGGAGTCGGCAACGATGCCCGCACCTGCCTGAACATAGGCGCGATTGCGATGCAGAACCATGGTGCGAATGGCGATGCAGGAATCCAGGTTGCCCGCGTAATCGGCGTAGAGGACCGACCCTCCATAGACGCCACGGCGCACCGGTTCCAACTCCTCGATGATCTCCATGGCGCGGACTTTGGGCGCGCCGCTCAGCGTGCCGGCGGGGAAGCAGGCGGCCAATGCGTCCAGCGCGTCGAGATCGCCGCGCAACTCTCCCTCCAGCGCGGAGACCAGGTGCATAACATGCGAGTACTTTTCCACGTACATCAACTCGCGCACTTTCACGCTGCCGTATTCGCTCACCCGGCCCAGGTCGTTGCGTCCCAGGTCCACCAGCATCACGTGCTCGGCACGCTCTTTTTCGTCGGCGCGCAATTTCGCAATCAGTTGTTCGTCTTCGGCCGGGGTTGACCCCCGCCTGTGCGTGCCGGCGATCGGTCGGTATTCCAGCTTTCGCCCCGACACGCGCACCAGCATCTCCGGCGACGCGCCAACGACCTGCATGTCGTCAAGCTTCAGGTAAAACATGTAGGGCGAAGGATTCACCGTGCGCAAGGCGCGATAAATCTGGAAAGGCTCGGCGGGCGACTTGAAGTCCAGGCGCTGGGACAGCACGACCTGGAAGACATCGCCGGCGGCGATGTACTCCTTGGCGCGGCGAACGCTGGCGATAAACTTGTCGCGCGAGGTGGCGTTGTGGACCTTGATCGGCTTCTTTCGCTCGCTGGTTGACCAGTCAAAATTGTGCGCGCGCACTCCGCGGGTCAGTTTGGCCTCGATCGCGGCAATGTCGGCAAGGGCGCGATCGTAGGCTTTGCGCGGCGATTCGGCGCTCACGTCAGCGGCCGCGATGATGTGCAATTGATGCCGCAGGTGATCGAACGCCAGCAGCCGGTCGTAAAAGGTGAACACGCAATCCGGCAACCCAACATCGTCTTTGGCATGTTCGGGCAGGCGCTCGAACTGCCGCACCATGTCGTAGGCAAAGTATCCGACGCAGCCGGACGTGAACGGTGGCAGGTTGGGCAGCGTCGCCGGACGATATTGCCGCAAGCAGGCGCGCAACAATTCGATGACCTTGCCCTGGCGGCGTTCCACCGAGGGCCCCCGCCGAATCTCCAGCGAACTGCCGCGGGCGGTGACGACCATTCGCGGCTGCGCGCCCAAGAACGTGTAGCGGCCGATCTTCTCGCCGCCTTCGACCGACTCCAGCAGAAACGCGTATTTCTGCTTGGCAGCCAGGCCCAAGAAAGCTCCGACCGGCGTCAGCAAATCGGCGCTCAGGGTTTTTGCCACCGGGATGAGCGAGGCGTCACGGCTGAGTTGCAAAAAGCTCTTGTAGTCGGGAGTCACCATGTGATGTGCGCGAGTTGCTGAGGTTATTGGGATTATACGGGAGCATCGCGAAGTGCAAGCTGTCCCAGCCAAGCAAACGAGGCTTGGGTGGGGCACCCGCGGGGTTGGCGCTTGACCATGATCGGACCACCGGTGGCCGTAACCATTGTCACTGACTTTCCAGAGAAATAGTGAGAACATAAATACAAAGTACGGACGCAAGTCTGTGCATCGCGCATCTCTCCAGAGTCGGGCCCATTTCTCGACCTTGCATTGCGTCGTCAACGAGGCAGGAGGTTTACCATGCGAGATAAAACTGCGAGTGTTTCAACCGCGAAGCCCGACGAAGGCTCGCTCGAATTGACCGAGGAGCTAATTCGTGTACGTGCGTATCAGCTTTACGAGAAACGGGGCTGTGAACACGGTCACGACTTCGAGGATTGGCTCGAAGCGGAAGCCGAAGTATTTGGAAAGAAACCCGCTGCTGCGGCTGAAGCAGAGGATACGAAAGGCGGGAGCAGGGCGGCGGTCGCGTAAAGGCGGCTGTTGGCCACGTTCGTCGATTTCATCATCGATTTCGTCAAGGGCACCGATTCTCCGGGCAGAACCACAGCCGGGAGGGTGCTCGTTCGCAGCGACGGGGCGCTGAGCGACCACGGGTGACACCTCGGGGGGTCCCCTGTCAGCAAAGAGGCAGGAGTTCCTCCAGCCGTTCCGCCGTCAGCCGCTCTGCTGTAATCGACGCTCCTTTTTTTTTGCTCTAACCCCCATGGCAAAAAGCACAATCATGGGAGCAAACACCAGCACTGGTATTGGCCACAACACTGAGCTTAATAGCTTCCTCATATCCTCACCTTCACAACGTCTGTCCCGATGCCATCGCGAGGGCTTTCGGGCAAGGCGCTCACTTCGGTCCCGGCGTCACGGCCAAGCGCCGTGGCCAAATCTTGAGACGAAATCGTCACCTTGCCAGACAACATCCGCTCTCAGCCCCTTCTCGGGTTCCGTTTACCCGGCAAACGGCACCCCTTATAGACCTGTTTATTGCCAATCACAATCCTTCAGTGCGTCACACAAAAGCGGTGATCTGCGTCACAGATCAATGTTAAGGGTCGGAATCGAGATAGCTGAGCGCGCTGCGATGCAGGTAACCGACCACCCGTGCGCAAAACAGCCGTTGGTGTCAATGATCAGGCCGGGTGTCGTTGCTGAGACAAACGGAGACGTGCCCGCTGGCACCCGCAGATGACATCGCCGCGGTGGCCATGATCGTCTGCGCTGGTGCTTATGGCAAGGGATTCCCGTTTTCTACAGGCTAAAGAACGCCAACCGGCGTAGCCTTTTGCGTCAGGCGATTGAGCTTTTCTGGATTGTAGAGGAAGGGTGAAGCGGACTGCTCTGCCAGTTTCTTGGCAACGTCGTCGGCCATCAAAGGTTTGCTGAAGTAGTAGCCCTGAATCTGGTCGCAATGATGTGCTCGCAGGAACGACATTTGTGCCGCAGTTTCAACTCCTTCTGCAATTACCTTGAGATTCAGACCTTTTGCCATGCTGATGATGGCAGCCGTGATGGCCGCGTCATCCGAATTCAGCACCACATCCTGCACAAAGGAACGGTCTATCTTGAGCTTGCTAACCGGGAACTGCCGCAAATAGCTAAGGCTGGAGTAGCCGGTGCCGAAGTCGTCGATGGCCAGTTTCAACCCCATGGTCCGCAGTTCTTCAAGCATCGGGAAGATCACGTTCACGTTGGACAGCAAAGTGCTTTCGGTAAGCTCCAGTTCGAGGTATTCAGGGGAAAGCCCGGTCTCGGACAGTACCTTCTTGATGACGGTAAGAAAGTCCCCTTGGCGAAACTGAACGGCTGACACATTCACCGCCACCGGCACCGCCAGAAGCCCTTGGTCGTGCCATTCCCGAACCTGAGAGCAGGCTTTTCTGAGCACCCACTCGCCGATGGGCATGATCAAGCCGCTGCTCTCCGCCAGTCGTATGAACTTGTCGGGCGACACCAGGCCCCGTTCCGGGTGCTGCCAGCGGAGGAGCGCTTCCACCCCGACAATCATTCCACTGGCGATCTCCATCTGCGGCTGATAGACCAGGAACAGTTCTTTTCTCTCCAGTGCCAGCCGCAGGCTGTTCTCCAAAGTCAGCCGCTCCACCACCTGAATATTCATGTCTTCGGTGAAGAACTGGAAGGTATTGCGCCCCTTCTCTTTGGCGCAATACATGGCCGCATCGGCATTTTTGATCAGCGTCTCCCCGTCCATTCCATGTTCCGGGAAAATACTGATGCCGATGCTGCAAGTCACGTTGAGGCGTTGATCTTCCACCAGGAATTCAGCGGCCATGCCATTAAGGATCCGGTTGACGGCGATGGTCGCTTCGGTAACACTCTTCAGGGCGGCCAGCACGATCAGGAATTCATCGCCGCCGACGCGGGCCACCGTATCTTCTTCCCGGACACATCGCTTGAGCCGTTCGGCAACTTGTTGCAGGAGAAGATCGCCGAACGTGTGCCCCAGCGAATCGTTGATGATTTTGAAGCGGTCGAGATCGAGAAACAAAACTGCGACTTTCTGGTCCTGGCGGCGGGTGCTGGCCAGCGCTTTGGCCAGGACTTGACGGAGAAAAGTCCGATTATGCAGGCCGGTAAGGGCATCGTAATAGGCGAGAAATTGGACCCGTGCCTCGGCCACTTTGCGGTCGGTGATGTCCTCAACCGTGCCTTCGTAGAGAACGATGTTTCCGTCAGCGTCACGCACCGCCCTCATATTCACCAACGCCCACTTCTTGGTGCGATCCTTGTCATAGACTTCCAGTTCCGCACTGCGCACTACCCCCTCCGCGTCAAGCCGGCGTTTCAATTCCTTTGTCCGCTCCCGATTGACGAATAGCTGGTCCGCCATGTTCGGCACCTCGGCCAGGAACTGCTCCGGCGAATCGTAGCCATGCATTTGCGCCAAGGCGCGGTTGATGTTTAGAGGACGGCCTTCGGGGGTGATCTGAAAAATTCCCACCACCGCATCTTCGAAGATGGCCCGATATTTCTCTTCCGCCTGTGACAACTCGGCGGTCCGCGCCGTGACCTGTTCCTCCAGGTGCTCGCGGTATTGCCGCAGCTCCCGATCCCGCTTTTCGATCTGGTCCAGCATTTCGTTAAAGGCGGAAACCAGCAGCCCGAACTCGTCCCGGTTTTGCAGATTGGCGCGGACCGAGTAGTCCGCCGCGATGGAGACCGCTTTGGCGGTCTGCACCAGGTTCACCAAGGGACGCGAGATGGGCCGCTGGAAGCGCGAGGCCAGGAAAAAAGCCAGCGACATGGTGACCAACAAGGCCGCCAGAAAGACCAGCCGCCCCTCCTTAAATCTGTTGTCAAGTCTTTGCAGGTCGGATTCAATGTAGATCGTGCCTACGGTTTCGCCGGAGAGCACGATCCGGCGGAAGCGGACCAGCCGGTCCCGCTCGAAGCGGGTGGTTTGGGCTTGCGCAGGCGGAGGAACAAAGCTGGATTTTTCCCCTTGGCGAACGTACTTGGCGAAGGGCTCTCCATCCTCGGTATAGACACAGGCTGCCGTGATGCTTGGTTCTGCGCGCAGGGCCTGGAGAACATCGCGCGCCGCGTCGGCATCACGGAAGGTAATCGCCGCGGTGCTGTTCCTGGCCAGGACATCGGCCAGGACCTCCAGGTCCCGGGCCATCGTCGTCCTGGTTCCCCAATAATCGAAAATGCCCAGAGGTAGAGAAATTGCTACGGTGCTAATCCACGCCATTGCCATGAACAGGCCGGTCAGTTTGTGGCGGATTGACCAGTCGCGGATCGCCTTCATGGCAAGGACATCCTGTCTCCTACTCAATTACAAGTTTGGCCACGCTCAACAGCCGGGAACTAATATGAAGTCCGGCCTGCGTGGCTGCCTTGTGATTCACCTGCAACTGGACCCGATCATCCTGTAAGACAAAATTTATGATTCCGCCTCTTTCGAGGAAACCCTCCGATTCGCCTACGGTCAGAACGCTGGTGTTCCGTAGAGTATCGATGATTTGGCGAGACTGCCTGTCTTGCGACGAGGCGATAAACAAGATCTGGCACCCCAGGGACTGTTCTGCGGTTTGCACCGGAACCACCGTCACCGCGCGACCTCCGACTGTCTTGCCCTTGACGACCTGGTTCAACTCCGACTCAAATGCCTGTTCTTTCAACACGCACAGCCGGATGGGTGCGACGGGGCTGGCGAAGGCCTGGGCTGGCCACTCGACAAACTTCGAAAAGTTGTACACGTAAGCGGCTTTGACCTGATATTCGCTCACGGTTTGCGCACACGACAAGGGCGGCCCGGGCAACAGCAGCAATAACACCGTGCCCAGCACCGACCAGCACATCCGAATTCTTCGCCGACATTGCATCGCAGCCTACCGTTCTCCCCAGCGCCACGTCATTTTGACCCGAAAATTGCGCCCGTCCTGCTGAATTGCCTGTTGCAAGTTCTCTGTCGATGGTGGATCGAAGTACTGCTTGTCCAATAAGTTATAGATGCTGGCAGATAGATCCACGTGCTTGCCAAGGTTGCGAGCTAACAGGGTAGCGTTGACCACGGCAAACGGCGATATCGAGCCTCCGATGAGATTTTGGATTCGGCTTCTGTATTGCGCATCCAGGCTCACGAACATTCTTCTTCCCAACAACGGCTGGCTCAGATTAAAGGTGACGAGGTTTCTGGGGGAATCACTTAGGAACTGGCCCGTAGAGGCGTCCTTGGTTTGCTGAAAGCTGTAGCTGGCTCTTGCCTCCAGCCCTTGGGAGAGTTGCCCCTTGACTTCGACCTCCAGCCCGCTGGATCGGACATTTTTGAGATTGCGAAAAATGAAATTATCGCCAACCGGCTCCTGGGTGATCAGGCCTTGGATCGAGCTGTAGAACGCCGACGTTGAAAACCATAGGTGAGTCCCGAGCCCCTGTTCCCAAACGAACTCGGTGCTGTGAATCCTCTCTGGGTCCAAGGCAGGATTGGGAAGGTTGGGAGGGGAGGAGTAATACAGTTCGTACACGTTAGGAACGCGAAAAGCCATGCCGTAGATAAACTTGAACGCGGATCGGCGCCCGGGGCGGTAAATCAGCGCCACTCGGGGGTCTGTACTAGCGTCGAGGGTGCTGTAATAGTCATAGCGAAAACCCACGTTGAGGGCCAGAGACTTCGAAATGGTAAGCTCATCCTGCACGTATAGGGCTCCCACAAACGATTGCCGTTTGTCAGCGAGATAGAGCACATAGGGGCTGAGATCGTAGTCGCTTTGATTTTGCCGGAGGTTGTCACGATATTCGCCTCCGGCGGTGACGCGATTCCGCCGCAGAACTGTCTTGGTGACCTGAAGCTCGGCCCCCCACCACTTGCTGTCGGCAAAGTCCAGGTTCGAATCGATCTGCGAGGGGTCGAGGGGCGAAGGATAGATGTAAGTCCCCTGGTATGTAACTCGGTCGTAGAAGGTGCGGGCGAGCACGTCCCAGGAATTGCCAAAGGTGTGCTGGTAGCGCAAGTCGAGGTAGAAGTGGGAATCGGTAGAACGGGTACCGGAGTTATTGAAGATCGTCCCGTACGGGGCCGTGGGGATGCCTTTTTCGCGAGTACCATAAACGCCTTGGAGAGTGAAATCGCGGTAGGAAATCGTAGCCAGCGTACTGCCTACCTGGTCATCGTCCGCATGACTGGCAATGCCATAATTCGTCTGCGGCGTGTTGAACTCGGAAAAGAAAAGCGAGTTGTGTCCTCGACTTCCGTAGAACGTACCCGAAATCAGAAACTCAAGCTCTTTAAGTTTGCGCCCATAGGCGATCGTGCCGGAGGAAGTATTGAAGGAAGCTGCGTCGGCAGAGAGTTCCAGCCCATTGATGTCCCGGCCCCGCTTAGTAATGATGTTGATGAGGGCAAAAAGCGCATTGCTGCCATAGAGCGATGAAACCGGGCCACGGATGACCTCCACTCGCTGGATCAAATCAATATTTATGGGAAATTCCGTCCCCACCACGGCTTCGTCGTAAACGTTGTCATTGAGCCGGTGGCCATCGACCAGCAATAAGATTCTGGTGTTG
>Ga0187848_10003374_pt1 | contig 11759 bp, 10 predicted proteins | sample June2016WEW_4_40_FD_132424 | JGI IMG/M metagenome (GOLD analysis project Ga0187848, IMG submission 132424) | Peatland microbial communities from SPRUCE experiment site at the Marcell Experimental Forest, Minnesota, USA - June2016WEW_4_40 | ecosystem: Environmental > Terrestrial > Soil >... | reverse complement strand
GGCACCAGACCGCCCTGCAATTTGGAAATCCTCTTGAACTCCTTCATGTCCTCTAAAATACCGCGCAGACCAAAGGACTTTTTTGGGGTCGCGGGAGAACCGACAGTAACGGCACTTTGTGTCATATTCCCCATTGTGGCAGAGTTCATGCCGCTTGTCAACCGTCAAGGCGCAGAGAATTCCCCGCGGCTCGTTCCCGTGTCGTCATCCGGCTTGCTAAAGGCACGAAGGCCAAGCCGAATGCCAACACGCGAACGCTCCGCCCCGACAAGTGCCTGGTCGTGCCGTCATTGTCCACAGGATTGCGCCCCCACTCCCGCCGCAACACTGTGGAAAATGCCGCCACCACCAGGCCAAGGCTTGCGCAATTCTCGTTCGCTGCCCCCAACGATGTTACGGCCTGCTTCAGCGAGCAGAAGGGCTGGTTTGAGACTGGACAAGGCGGCGTCAATGTCCCACACTCAACCATGAATGAAGGCACAAAAACTTTTGACATGCTCAAAACCGAAGCTTTTGGTGGACAGCGGACGGCCGCTACCACCAAGCAACCGCATTCACTCTGTTGACCTCCTTCGAGGAGTGGCTTCTCTCGCGGTCTGCTATCTTCATCTGACCTTTAGTCTCCCGAATAGGATTCTAAAATCTTCGGGTACCTATGGATATTTGGGAGTGCAGGTCTTCTTTGTCATATCGGGGTTCATAATTCCCTATGCGCTTGCTAGGGCAAATTACAGGTTGCGGGACTACTGCACATTTGTTTTCAAACGAATGCTCAGGCTTGATCCTCCGTATTTGGTGGTGATTGCGCTGATTATTCCCTTGGGTTACCTCTCTGCCATGACTCCGGGGTTTAATGGACCGCCATACCATGTTTCGCTGAGCCAGGTAATGCTTCACTTTGCCTACCTTAACGCTTTCTTCAAAGGAAACTGGCTCAATCCAGTGTTTTGGACGCTGGCCATTGAATTTCAATATTACCTGATGGTGGGCTTACTATTTCCATTGATCTCATCCAGAAAGCGGATTGTTCGTTACCTTCTATTTGCCTTCCTTAGTATCCTTGCATTTATGTTGTCGTCGAAGGATTATTCCCCGGGATTATGCAGTTGCCGCAAGTAAAGCAGAACCGCTAATTGAGACTATGGAAAGCCCTAATATCAAACCGTCGTCACAGTGGGACATTCGATGCGATAGAGCCTACCCGTTGGGCAAGATTATCAAGCCGGTCACTAATTCTATCAATCTTCTTATCAAGCGCATCTACCTTATCTACAAGGCTTTGCAACTGAGACTGTGGTGCAGGTACTTCCGTAGGCTTTTGATTTACCAGTGGCTTCGTTTCCAATGTGGGGTCTTGCTGTTGATTATTCATTGCTATGAGTTATCACGCGGGAACCAAATGTCAAGCCGATACTTGCCGCAAGTGCATAATCCCGTTATTCCCCATTCCTTCTTCACTGGCTGTTCTTATTTATGTTGGGTATGACCACATTTCATAAGATCACCGGTTTGTTGGGTCATCTGGAGTTTTGGGTTTGTGCCGTCCTTCTGGCTTGTGGGTCCGCCTACACCTTGGGATGCGTCGAGGCCGCAGTTGGTCTTTCCACCGCATGTGTGATTTTGTATGTCAGCAGAAGCAATAGGGTGATTTTATTTTTGGGAACGATTTCGTATTCACTCTACCTTATCCACCTCCCCACGGGAGTAAAAGTTGTTAATTTAGGGATTCGCTGGGCAAAAGGGTGGGCAAGTCAGTTGGTTCTTCTTGTGGTCGGTTTAGGAGTATCAATTGGTGCAGCCTACTTGCTTTATCGTTTTGTAGAAAAGCCGGCACAAAGATGGTCTTCAGGTATCAGGTATAAGCGAAAGTGAAGGGCTCAAGCCTGGAATTCGGAATCACAATTGCGGTAATCTCAGAAATGCTGATCAAGTTCGTCAGACGTTCAAGCCAGAACTCGACATTGCAAAACAGCTTGGCCGTGAAATCTTCCGACCACAGTTGGCTCTTGCGCAGGAATTTACGCTTCTCCGGGGGCGTGTTCGCCAAACGGTATCGCCGCATGACCCGCCGCAGTTTCACCGCTTCGCTGGCCGTCACTTCCCGATCTTCCCGCTTTCCAAGGGGCAGATGTTGCCGTCCAACCACGCCCCAATATCGGCCCGGCTTTTGTTCCATCACCGGTATTTCCTCCTTTTTCGCCATGTACCGCTTGCCCGCGTAGGCAAATGCGCCTTTGATGGTCCTGAGACGCTCCACACGAGTCCCGGCGAGATAGTGCGCGAAATCGCCGCTTCCGACCACCCCAAACCAATTGCGGGACGCCCAGCACTTTAACGAGTCCGCCCCATAGACTTCGCCATTCGGGAATTCCCCGCCGTCCGGCAGTTCGGCCCAAACACTCATCACCGTACACTGTCTTGAGCCGTTCAACTCAATCTCCTCTTTCCAGTGTTCGCCGCCCTCGTGAACACGCACCCGGCGCAGGCGCGCGGATTCCCCACGCTCCTCTTTGAATCGAAACCGCCAGGGGACACCGAAAACAAGCAGGTGATAATGCGGGGCGATCCTGCCCTTGTTCATGCCCGACTGTCGCTCTTTGAATTCCAGCTTCCAAATAATCGCCGCTCCCGGCCAACGCCGTTGCATCCGGTCACAGAACGCCTCCAAATGGCCTTTGTAATCCTCCCGGTAGAGAGGAAAGTTGTCCGGGTAAGTGAGGGTAAAAGCGAGAGGCACCGCCGCCTGTTCCACTTTCGCCAACAATTCGAGCATCCGCCGACGCGAAGCCGGGGTGAACTCGCTAATTTCGCCACGCGGGCCGCAACCGCTCGTATTTCCTGCCGCCACATCCCCACGGAGGCGCACCTGAATCAGGCTGGCCCCACGGTAACAGGTCACGCTTCCCTTTCGTTGTCGCGCCGGAATATGCGCTTTAGACAAGCCCAGCGGAGGCGGGGGGCGGCGCAGGGCGCCACCCCGCCGCCTCTCGCTGTCGCCAGTCCTCACCGCGTACGGCCGCAGAACCGGCGAGCAGTGAAGCTCAGTGTCCGGTTCTGTTGTTCTATTTCGCCGCCGTGCCGCTCTGGTTTCACTGGCCCCCCCTTGTTCGTGGCCGTGTTGGCAATGGCGACGATTGCGGTCTTGAGTGCGGCGGGCAGATCAGCCCAGGCATTGACTACACGCGCCAGGCCGCGTCCATCATCGCCCTGAATCTGCGGGTATTGTTGCTTATTTCCATCGCGGATGTTAGATTTCTTGACGCAATGAGCAAACGCGTCTTGATAATTCTTTTGGTCGCTTCGACCTTGGTCGCTTTGGCTCTGACTCGGTTCTGGGCTCTTGCGCCGTTCTTGACGCCCTTGGGTTACATTCACCCGCCGAACTGGACGGATGCGGATGTTGTGAGGGCCATTTGGCATTTCCGGCTGGTATCGCCCGAATGGGGAAACAGGTCGTTGGACTATGAGCAGTGGTGCGAGGTTGAGACATGCGCACGGCTGGCGGTGGTGTTTTTGGGCTGGTTTGCAACCATCAAAATCATCCAACGGCGATATTTGCGAACTCGCAACAATGCACCGTCCATCATTGTTCCGCCAAGTCACGCCGCACCCCTGGGTTGATTTGAACTACTGACAATCGCCAAAATCGCCGCCTTGAACGCGACCGGCAGTGCTGCCCATGCGTTTACTACTTGCGCCAGGTCGCGTCCATCATTGCCCTCAATCTGTGCGCGTATTTGTGTATAGCCCCTTTCCCCCTCTTGCGTAGCCTGTTGATTATCAGCAACTTGCGAATTGTCGGCGCAGGCTTCGATTCCCTTCACCCGCTCCATTGATAGAGAAAGTGCTGCTCGAGGCCTGCTTGCCGCGTCCATTGCGCAGGTTCCGGCCCGGCCACGCGGTTCGCGCGCCGCAGGAGATGGGCTGGGGACATTCGAAGAATGGCGTGTCGCTAAAGGACGCTGAGTTGCAGTTCGACGCTTTTATCACGACGGATCAAAGCTTGCGCAACAGCCGCTCGTAGTCATCGTGCCTGCCGATCCAAAACCAAAGGAAACAGCCATCATCAAAGGTTGCCAGGGCGCGGAAACCCGACCCCGCCCGCACTGACCAGAGATCGTGTTTGATTCTCTTGAAGGCGAGAGATTTCAAGCCGGGTTGCCTTTCCCAAAGGGCGAAATTCTTGCGCGCGATCTTTTGAACCTGTGGCGGCAAGCGATTGAAACACGTCCAAAAATCCGGCAACGCACTTGATTTCACGGGAAAGGTGTCGTCTTCCCCGCGCGATGACTGGCCTTGGCTTTTTTGATGAGCGGGTCCAATTTTCCGGCGCGGGCGTCCACTGCAATTTTCTCATCCCAAAGCGTTTCGCGGTATTCCAGCAACCAATCAGCCACAGCATGAATATCCCTGGGTTTAAGCTGTGTGATTGCGGATTCAATTTCTTGCACAGTACTCATGGCGGAAAGGTATCCGATTGGTGCGCGGATGACAAGACTGCCAATGGAGCGCGGGGGAAAGAGGGCGTGCGCGTCAAACCTCTATGATTGCGGCGCTTCAAAAGGCCAAGCCGAATGCCAACACGCGAATGCTCTGGCCATGCCAGCGCTGTCGGCTCTCGCTCCACAGCTTTTTCGGGAAGACCTTCCCCTCTATCCGCCCAGAATTGCCCTGGGCCTTGGCTGCTTCGCATTCCTGCCGTTTTGTCAGTGTGTCAAGTGCCGTATCTCAGCTCAACGACCGCCTGCCGCCTATCACACGAGAAAGCGACTGGGGTTGGTGGCGGGACTGCATTCATGGAAACTCAGCGACCGCATTTTGGAGCGCTTCCACATTGATCGGCTGTTCCAAGACACCGACATGGGATTGCCCGCGATGATGCCGATGGTGTCCAAAGGTTGCGTCACAAGCAGAACGTAGCCGCACAAGGGCGCCGGGAGCAACTGGTTTTGCGCGGGTGCCGGGTTCCATTCGCTCCACCCGCTCCACTTGCGAGCTCGCAAAATGACGATACTGTAATGTTAATTCCATTGTGTGCTCATTCACGCCGGGTAGTTTTTTTCCCGCACGACACAATCAACCAAAAGGAAAACAGTGAAAATGCGATTAGCTGTTTGTTCGATGCTGGCCGCGGGCTTGCTCGCTGGCTGCGCAACGGAGAATGAATCCCAGCTTCAGGCGGAGGCGAAAATCAGCAAGGCCGACGCCCAGGCCACCGCCCTCACCAAGGCCCCGAACGGAACCTGCAAGGATTGCGAGTTGGAACGGGAACATGGCAAACTTATCTGGTCTTTTTGCTTCACCACCCCGGATTCAAAAGACATCACCGAGGTCAATGTGGATGCGATGACCGGAGCCATCGTCAACGTCGAGCACGAAAAGGCGGCAAAAGAAAAAGGGGAAAAGGAAAAGGAGGAAGGCAACAAATAGCGCGGCTCAATTCGCCATAACGTCAACAGGCGCGTACGCGTGCTCCGTCCAGACGAAAGACGGCACGGCGAGGTTCAAAATGGTAATTCTGGAGGAAACGTCGCGATCCTTCCGTCAACAAGAGTTGCCAGCCTGGCCCCATGCAGAGTCGCCAGAGCGGCCAGGTAATTATACTTCCGGCAATTGCCGCAATGGGGGCGAAGCGACCGGGGCTGCTGGCGGGCCCGCGATTCATGGAAACTCGGCGACCGCCTCTTTGCGCGCTTCCTCATTTGTTTTCCCGTTTTTTCCTTTGACAATACCTGAGTAAAGCCTGATTCGTGACCGCCTGATTCAACCTTTTGACGCCATGAAAGCTGTTCGCCTGATCGAAGTGGGAAAGCCGCTGCGGCTGGAGACCCTGCCCGTGCCGCATCTCGGGCCGGAGGACGTGCTGGTGCGCGTCCACGCGACGGGCATTTGCCACTCCGACGCCCATTACCGCGCCGGGGTTTCCCGCGCCCACCCGCTGCCCATGACGCTGGGCCACGAAATCGCCGGTGTGGCCGCGGAGACCGGCGCGAACGTCAAGCATATTTCCAAGGGGGCGCGCGTCTGCGTCCATTATCTGGCCACCTGCGGCCGCTGCCATTTCTGCTTCGCCGGCCAGGAACAATTCTGCGACACGGGCCGGATGATCGGCAAAGAGCGGGACGGCGGCTACGCGGAATTCGTGCGCGTGCCGGCACGGAGCCTGTTTGCCCTGCCGGACGAAATCCCGTTTGTCCAGGGCGCGATCATGATGTGTTCCTCGGCCACGGCACTGCACGCCCTGCGCAAGGCCCAAATGCAGGCGGGCGAATCGGTCGCGGTTTTTGGTTTTGGCGGGCTGGGTTTTTCGGCGGTGCAACTGGCCCAGGCCCTCGGCGCCGGCGACATTTTTGCCGTGGATATCAACCCGAAAAAACTGCGCATGGCGGCGCGCTTCGGGGCCATTCCCATAGACGCCGGCAAGGGCGATGCCGCGGGACAAATCATGGAAGCGACCCAGGGCCGCGGGGTGGATGTCGCGCTGGAACTGATCGGCCGGCCCGAAACCATGGACGGCGCGGTGCGTTCGCTGGGCCGGCTTGGCCGCGCCGCCCTGGCGGGGTTGACCCGCCAATCGTTTCCCGTCTCTCCCTACGACAACCTGCTCAACAAGGAAGCGCAGATCATCGGCGTGTCCGATCATTTGGCGTCCCAACTTCCCCTGTTGCTGCAACTGGCGCGCGGCGGCAAGCTGCAAATTCCGGCCGCGGTCACGCGCATCATTCCGCTGGACGCCAAGGCGATCAACGCGGCCCTGGACGGGCTGGAAGGCGCCAGCGATCACATCCGCACCGTCATCAAGCCTTAGCAGCCCGTTAAAAAAAGGTTCCAGTCCCGCCGCGTGAGGGCACGCGGCCGACATTTCCCTCGCAAAGCATGCATCTGTTGCAGGCCCGGTGCCCTCACCGGGCCTTTTTTAACGCGCTGCTAGCCCGGCCATTGGCTACTTCTTCTCTTTAAGCAGTTTGACGCCGCACTGGCCGCAGAAGCTGTCCGACCCCGGCGATTTGTGGCCGCAGGCGGCGCAAAGGATTTGGGATTTTTCGTGCCGGCGATGAATCAGCAGGTTGCGAATGTAAGGAATCCAGGTGAAGGCGTAGGCAAAAATAAAGACCGAATCGCGCTCGTAAAACACCGCATAGGACAACAGGAGAAGCGACCCCGCCAGGCTCAACCACCAGAACAGGGGCGGCACCACCACCTGCTGGCGCTTTTCGGTGGCATACCATTGCACCAGAAAGCGCGTGGAAAAGACGGCGTTGCCCGCCCAGCCGATCACTTTCCAGGCCGACCAGGCGATGCCGAGGAAATGGCCGTTCGGCCAGAGCAGTTGAGTCAGCCAATCCATGGTTGCGCGCCCCGGGGCTATTCGCCGAGAAGATGCTCGATTTTATTGGTGAAATCGAAGCCGGCGTTGATGTAGCGCAGCACGCCTTTCTTATCCACCAGCCACATGGCGGGAAGGTCTTTGACGCCAAATTCCACCGCATACTTGGTCTCCCAGTACTTGCCGTCGAAAAACTGCGGCCAGGCCATCTTTTGCTCGGCCACAAAATTGGTCAAACTCGCCTTCTCCTCGTCCAGATCAATGCCCGCGATCTCAAATCCTTTGGCATGGAACTTGTCGTAGGCCTCCTTGACGGTGGGCAGCATCTCCACACAAGGCTGGCACCATGTCGCCCAGAAATCCACCAGCACCACTTTCCCGCGCATCTTGTCCAGGTCAACCTCGCGCCCGTCCAGGGCCGCGTATTTCAACGCCAATGGCTTCCCCACCCTCTCCAGTTGCTTTTGCATGGCCGCCGCCGAGTCCTTGATTTCGGCGGAGGCATCCGCGGTGGCGGCGATTTCCTTGACCACGTCGCGGGACTTTTCCGGATCGCTGAATTCGGCCAGGTCCATCAGCATGGCGATGACTTTGGGGTGTTTGGGGAACTCCTTCTGCAACAGCCGCGTCCCTTTTTCAAATTCCACCAGCATGGCGGCATCACCCTCGGACTCCTTGTCATGCACCGCCTTTTCCACCGCCTGATGGCGCAGGTCAAAACGCTCATCCTCCGGCAATTTGGGATCGGCCAGAATCCCTTTCAACACCGCCTCCAGCCGGGCCTGCTGGTTGGTGGCCGCGGCTTCATTCACCACGAATGACAAGGCGCCATACTCGCTGAGTTTGGCCTCGATGGCATTGGTATCGTCGGGGAAGCGGGTATAATAATCCTTGGATTTGTCGGCAATGGCCTGGGCGTAGGGCGTGAGAAAGCGCATTTGCTCCTCCGGCGAGGGTTCCTTCAATTGCCATGTGTCCGGAAACGGGGGGCGCGTGGAGATGGCTTCCCGGAGTTCCATCCAGGCGGCGCCGGCCTCCTTGGCGGTCAGCGTGTGTGAAAGAAGGTCCGGCTTGGCCCCGGCCAGGCCCGCGCCAGCCCCAACGGGAGCGTTGGTCCTGGCTTCGGTTTTGGCGTCCTGCGCCGGAGCGGGACCCGCCGGGAGAAATGCCGCCAGCCAGGCCACAACCGCCACCGCGCCAAACAAGGCCATCCGCCGAAACAAATTCTTTTTCATGCACATCCTGAGTTTAATCAGGCGCCGGTTTAAACCACCGCCGTCTCTTTTCCAAGCTAATTCGCCGGGAGATAGTGTCTCAATTTGATTGTTGTAGCGTCCTGTCCGCCGAAGCCTCGGCGAAGGGGGATGCGCGCCAATCTCGAGCCACAGGCTCACCCTGCAACAGAAAGCTGGCTATTGCAGCGCGGTCTTGAGGAGTTGCCGCGGATAGTCGGACGCGCTGGGAATCTTCTGTGGCTCGTTTGTCCCCGCCGGATGCGGTTCGCCGGAGAACCGGAAGGCCGCCAGCCTCTCCCCCAAACCGTCGCCCGGCTGCAAGGCCGCCAGAAAAGCGTCCCATTCGCCGCCGCGCTGCGCATCCTGACTGCTCCGCCACAGGCAGTATTGCGCCAGTTCATCTCCGGTCAACGCCACCTTGCCCAAGTGTTCCTTTTGAAACTCTTCGTCCGCCCGCGCCCAACTGGCATAACAAGCAGCGGGCAGATGGGTGTCATTGGTTCTGTTCTGGATGGTTGTGTCCCAAACCACCTGCTTGAGCACCTCATCCCAGCGGCCGTTGCTGTGAACGGGAGACACCGGCACTGATAGCTGGACCACCAGATGATCCGCTTCCCGTGTGTCAAATAGATCGAAATCAATCAAGGTGTTCATCGCGTCTTGCGCCAGGTCCCTTGGCTTCGGCCGCTCTAGGTCGGGCTTCAGTTTCTCGTCTGCCTCCCATTGCTTGAGCCGGGCGCGGAAAAGCTCCGTGCTGGCGAGATACTTGTCAAACGATTCATCCATCTTGGTATCGTCGGCAAGGAAGCCGAGCGATGCCGGCACGGCTTCGGTCTCCGGCACGCCCATTTTGCGCGCCACCAGCCGTTGAATGCGGCGCATCATGGCCTGGGGGGCCTGCGGGTTATCTCCCGCAGCGTCCCGGAGCAGGCCCGGAATTTCTCCGACGCTGAAATAGCCGTGTTCGACGAGGTATTGGCCAAACCGAACGGCAAACTCCTCGCCCGCATTGGTGTTATAGCCGCCGGCCAGCCGCCCTTCCCACCAATACTCGCTCAGGTTCTTGAGATCGCGCCGAAAATCCACATTCAGGAATTGGCGCAACTTCTCGTAGCCGGGTTCCCGGCCCAACTCCGCCTGACTCCAGCCCATTACCAGGTCCGCCAGCCGTTCCGCCGCCTGGAAGCGCCGTTCCGACATGCCCGCCAAATCGTCATTGCCGCGGAACCGCTCCACATAGAAGCCCGCCTCGCCCAGGCTGGTGGTCAGATTCGTATAAGCGCCCCAGCCGCCGACATCATCGGGCAGTGCATTGGTAAAGACACCCCGGGCCACGTAACCCTTGCCCGCCTGAGTCACGCCAAGGGCCGGATACACAGCGGCAATCGCCCCAAGTTCCTCCTCGTCAAAATCCTGGTATTTTGGGGTGCCATCATTATTCGCGCCGTCCTCCCGGTAAAAGACCAGCGTGCGCTCGATGCTGTTGCCTCGCGGTTTGAGTTGGACAACGTATTCGTTGTGCGGACAGCCCGTTACCACAAGGGCCATCGCCGCGAGCGCAAAAGGCAGGCATTTGCTCAACGAGTTAATGCCCGCATTATATGAAAAACATTCGGCAGGGTCAACCGCCTGGATGACCCGCTCAAAACACTTCCGCGCGCAGTCCGGCCACCTGCCGCACCGTTTTCGCGATCTGCGAAAGCTCTTTCAAGGGCAGATGACTGCATCCCGTCCGGGCCATGGGCCGCGTCGCCGAATAAACTTGCACCAGCGGTATCTCCGCGCCCGCCTTTTTCAGCTCCTTCAACCGCTGCGCGTATTGCCGGATTTCACGCGCCGGCGGAGCCTCGCCGTTGATGGCGGGGAACAGGCTCTGAATGACCACTGGACGCTGACGGCCCACCAGTAGGATATTGTCCATGATTTTTTCCAGCGGGACCGTCGAGCGGTTGACCCGGTTCAGATACTCCTGTGTGCCGCCATCCAGTTTTGCCCAAATCTCGTCCTCCCGCGTCAGGAGCTTTAATCCCTGTTGGACTTCCGGCCGGTCCAGCGCGGTGGAATTGGTCACCACCACGATTTTGAAAAACGGCAGCGCGCCCACCACGCGAAGGTGGACCATGGCCTCCAGGGCCACGCCAAAATAGCTCGACAAGGTCGGTTCGCCGTCCCCGCTTAAGGCCACATGGCGCACTTCCAGCAAGTCCTCCGGCAAATTGGCGTAACGCGGCCGTCGCCGCAGCCCGCCCGAGCGCGCCAATCCAAAAGTCCCGCGCAGTTCCTCGGTCATTCTCTCCACATCAAAGCGCGCGGCGCGGGCAGGCTCGCTGCGATTAATCTCGCAGTAGACGCACTGGAAGGTGCATTGCAAAACCGGGTTGACGTTGACCCCGATGGTCAATCCTCCCGCCCGCGGGGAAATCACCAGGTAAACGAACTTGTTCTCCAGAAAATCCCGCGGATACTCATACGCCGCTTCGGGTGTGACGATAGGATGGGCCGGCGCGCGCCCAATTCCGATCAGGCCAATTTTTTTGGCGTTTCGTTGATCCAGCTTCTTTGCCATAATTAGGAATAGTATGGCGCACCCTGCGGCACCGGCTCTCCCCGTTTCTTGTCAAACTATGGCCCATTCTTGTGAAAACGCGGCCTTTTCAACACCCCCACCCTCTCGAATGGCGATAAGAAGATTCTGTGATAGACTTGCCTTTCGACGGCGCGAGCCGGTTTTGGGCGCGTGGAACAGGCTCCCCCCCCACCCCCTGGAACTGAAATTAGGTGAAACCAAGTGAAACCAGGTGAAACCAGGTGAAAATAGCTGAAATCTGCCGGGGCCGTCATGGGCTGTCTTGCAGGCCGGGAGATGAAGGGGGGGAAGCATGGCGGATTGCGCATGGCGGATTGGAGAGGCGGCGGCGGGGACGGGAGACGAAGGAGCGGCGTTGCGCAGAGTCCTGATTTGGGGAGCGCACGCGCCCCGCGTGCAGCGTTCAGCGCCCTCGCTGAACCCACTCGCCGAGGGTCAGCGACGGGGGGCGTCGCTGACGGCGCGCGAGGGCGGGGTCAGGGGTCAGGGTCAGGGGTCAAACCATACTTTTGCCCAATTATCGGCGGAGATTCTTTGTTTTCAGCATACGTCTGCCGAAACTGATCGGGCTTTGTGAAAGTGCCCAATTCTAATTCCAAATTCTGGGCTT
>Ga0187848_10003371_pt1 | contig 11772 bp, 11 predicted proteins | sample June2016WEW_4_40_FD_132424 | JGI IMG/M metagenome (GOLD analysis project Ga0187848, IMG submission 132424) | Peatland microbial communities from SPRUCE experiment site at the Marcell Experimental Forest, Minnesota, USA - June2016WEW_4_40 | ecosystem: Environmental > Terrestrial > Soil >... | reverse complement strand
GCTGCCGCGGCCTGCTCCGGGCAGCGCCTTCCTGCATGTCAGAGACTCGATCGCGCCGATTCCCCGCGCGCTCGTGCAGTTCGTCGCTAACCCAAGGCCCGCGCCTGCCCGCTCGCTTCGATCTGCAAACGCGCCGCCTTCCCCACTCTCACGATCTTGCCGGCAAGTCCGCCGTGACACCGCCCCAAGCGCTCTCGGCAGCCTGACCACGGTCCAAAACCAGCTCCACGCCGGGAATTGCTGGACCTGCCTTTGGAAACGAGGGCTTATTGCGGGGATCCTTCGACGGCGACATGCAACTCGGCCAGCGTGTCGCGGACCCACTTCAGCGAGCGTTCGATCATGGGGCCACCCTGGCCCTCGCACTCGATGCTCAACACGCCGTCGTAGCCGTGGTCGCGCAAGAGCGCGAAACAGCGCTTGATGTTCTCGGCGTTGACGCCGTCGCCCAATGCGCAGTGACTGATGGGAATGCCCGCCTGCTTGCCGCGGCTGGCCGCCGCCAGCGACGGCGAAACATCCTTGACGTGAACGTGATCCACCCGGTCGAGGAAGCGGCCGAGGAACGCCGCGGGGTCCTGCCCGGCGATGAACGTATTGCCCGTATCCATGTTCAGTCGCAGATAGGGCGAATCGCAGAACTTCAACATGCGATCCACGAACTCGGGCTTGGTGGTGAAGTAGCCGTGGGGTTCGATGTTGACCACGATTCGATGAGCCTCGGCAATCTCGATGATTTGCTCGTAGCTCCGCTTCATCAGTTGCACGGCTTGTTCATCGCCGAGGTCCGCCGGGGCGTGCAGACCATCGGTGGTGTCCACGCGGGGGCTGCCGGCGTGGGCCGCCCAGGCGATGGCCTTCATTACATAGGGCACGCCACGCAATGGAGCGTCCGTGCCGGAAAGCGGATACGCCGCGTCGATCTGCGAGAATTGCACCCCGTAGCGCTCCATCTTCCGCCGCACCAGCACCGGGTCTTCGTACAGGGCCAAATGGGGCCAGTACCCCAGGCCGTGCGCCCAGCTCACACCGTCCATCACGCCACACTCGATGTAGTGTAAATCGTTGTGTTGCGCCCAGAGAAGGCACTTCTCGAAGTTGAAGAAAGCCGAGTTGAACGCATCAGTATGGAAGCCGATCTTCATCGTGGATTCCCTTGAAATCAGAGTATTCCGCAACGGGGTTCAGTGCCCGGAATCGGCTTTGTTGTCGCTACGGCGGCCGCCAGCCTATCATCCCCCCACGGCCCGTCAAGGGCTGCCGACATGAGAAACAGCACGTTGTGCATCGGATTTGTTTCCGGAGGTTGTACGATCACTCGCTCGCGCGGTCGAGGAATCCCTGGTGCCGCAGCCAGGCGGCACAAGCCTGCGTCCAGGTCGAGCAGGGATGGTCGCTGGGGCGGACGCCGAAGTCGTGGGCGGCCGTTGCATAAACGTGCAGTTCCGCCGCGACGCCGGCCCGCCTCAAGGCGAGGTAGGCGACCACGCTGTGTTCCGGGGGGCTGATGATGTCGGCGCCGCCGTGCGCCAGAAAGATCGGAGGCGTCCCCGCCGGGATCCGCAGGCCGGGAGACAGTTGATCCTTGTCCTTGGGCTTCAGATAGCCCGGATAACACAGGATGGCGAAATCGGGCCGGCAGCTTGCTTCGTCGGAGCCATCGACCGGCGCATAGGTCCGCTTCTCGAAGCTGGTGGCCGCGGCCAGCGCGAGATGGCCCCCCGCCGAGAAACCGACGATGCCGATTCGCCGGGGGCCGATTCCCCACTGGCCGGCGTTGCTCCGCACCAGGCTGACGGCTCGTTGGGCATCCTCGAGCGGGCGGCGGGCCGGCTCGCTCTTGGGCTCATCGGGCTGGCGCGGCACCCGGTACTTGAGGATGATGCCGGTCACGCCCAGCGAATTCAGCCAAGCGGCGACCTCCTCGCCTTCCAATTGCCAGAAGAGGTTCCAGTAGCCGCCCCCGGGGCAGATGAGCACCGCGGTCCGGGTGTCCTTGTCCTTCGCCGGACGATAGATCGTGAGGGTCGGTTTGCTCACGTTGGTCACCATCCGGGTCGACTCCGTAACCTCGACCTGCTTGTGGTCCAGCTTCGGCGACATCACGATCTTCTCCGCGCCGACGTTGACGGCCTCGTCCGGAACCTTGCCCGGCCACAACTCCACGACCAGCGGCTTGTCGGCGGCGATCAGCGGCCCGGCCGCGCACAAGCAAGCGACCAGGGACAGCCTTCGTGCGAATCGTCTCATAGGACCCCTCCCGTGGCAAACTGTTGCCGAACGAGTGCAATTGATTTCTCCGAACACTCCTTGTACACCGCCGAATCGCAACTGTCAAGCAGCATTGGTCTTGCGGCCGCAGGTCGGACCTTGCTTCCGGCCGTTGATCGAGGGGGGACTGCCCGGCCATGCTGACGTTCCGGCCCCCGGCCTTCCGCAGTGGTGAACCGCATCTCCGTACGGAATCGGGGCGCGGCCGTGGCGCAAGGGCCCGGGGCCGGCGGGCTCCCGGCCGGGGTCGGGGTTTTCCTTGCGATGGAGACGTTCGACCCCGAGACGGCGGTCATCCGCGTCGGTTACCGGTGAGGCGCAAGACTCAGGGCTTCGTCCGGCGTGCCGGCGCCGGTCAGTCGCCCTTCCTGCAGAAGGACCACCCATTCGGCGGCGCGGCGGACTTCGGCCTGTGCGTGCGTAACGAAAAGGGTCGGGATGTTCCACTCGGCCACGGCGCGTTCCAGATAGGCCAGAACCCGGTCTCGAAGCGGCACATCGAGCGAGGCCAGGGGTTCATCCATCAGCAATAGTTCGGGGCCGCTCAGCAGGGCGCGTCCCAGGGCCACGCGCTGCCGCTCGCCGCCGGAGAGGTTGCGAGGAAACCGCCGCAACAGCGGCCCGACCTCCAGGACGTCCACTGCCCGGGAGAAGTCGAGCCTGCGTCCCCGCTTGTCGCGCCGGCGCTGCCCATAGCGCAGGTTTCCTTCCACGGTCAGGTGGGGAAACAACAGGGAGTCCTGGAACACGACGCCGACACGACGTTTTTCCGGCGGCAGCGACACTCCCAGCGAAGTGTCCAGCAGCGTGCGATTCTCCAGGTGGATCGTTCCCCGCTGCGGGTGGAGGAATCCGGCAATCATGTTGAGGACGCTCGTCTTGCCGCTCCCCGAGGGCCCGAATAAGACGGTGAAGCGGTGATTGACGTCGAACTCGACATCCAGGCGGAACCCGCCGGGATAACGATGTTGGCACCGGAACCTAAGCACGGACATCGGGCGAGTGCCTCCGCTCCAGCCATTCGCTGGCAACCAGGGCCGCGCAGGCCAGCAGGATCGACAGCCCCACCAGCCGCCACGCTCCCCCCATCCCGTCCGGCTGATTGGTCAAGGTGTAGATGGCCAGCGGGATCGTGCGGGTCCGGCCCTCGATGTTCCCCGCCACCATGATCGTGGCCCCGAACTCGCCCAAGCTGCGGGCAAAGGCGAGCATGAATCCGGCGACCAAACCCCGACGAGCCAGCGGCAGGGCAACCGTGAAGAAGGCCCGCAGACGGCCGGCGCCCAAGCCGCGGGCGGCCATCTCGAACCGCGGATCGACGCCCTGAAACGCCAGCCGGATCGCACGGACCATCAACGGGAAGCTGACTACCGCCGAGGCCATGGCCGCCCCCAGCCAGGTGAACACGATCTTGATTCCGAGCCAGCCGCTGAGGATCGAGCCGATCGGGCCGTGCGGCCCGAAGCTGACCAAGAGAAGGTAGCCGCTAACCACCGGCGGCAGCACCAGGGGCAGGTCGATCAGAACTTCCACCAGCCACTTGCCGAGGAACTGGAAGCGAGCCAGCAGATATCCTGCGAAGATCGCAAACGGCAGGCTGACCAAGGCTGAGCAGAGGGCCACCTGCAGGCTCAGCCGCAGGGCGATCCACTCCGTGGGGGTCAATAGGGCGGAGGGAAGTTCCATGATGGCCGGCAACTGCCGCGGTGGGTTGCTTGGCCCGGCGGACCACCGGGCAGGACAGGTCACTTGGTTGGTTCTTGGCCGGTCTTGGTCGCGGCCAGGACGGTGAAACCGTGCTTCCGGAAGACCCTGGCCGCCTCCGCTGAACTCAAATAACGGTAGAACGACTCCGCAGCCATGTTGCCCTCGCCGTGCTTCAGCAGCACCATCGGGTAACGGATCGGACCGGTCAACTGCTCCGGGAGTTCGACGGCTACCTTGATTTTCTCGCTGATCGCGGCGTCGGTAGCATAGACGATCCCGGCCTCTGCCGAACCGGTCTCGACATAGGCCAGGGCGTGGCGAACGTCCTCGGCGGAAACGACCTTGTCCTTCAGCCGCTCCCACAACCCCAGCTTGGTCAACGCTTGCCGGGCGTACCGGCCCGCAGGTACCGACTGGGGCTCACCCAGGGCCAAGTGCTCGATGCCGGCCGCCAGCAGGTCTTCGGGCTTGGTGACGTCCGTCTTGGATTCGGCGGGGACGACGATCACCAGGCGATTCCCCAGCAAGTTCTGTTGCCGTGCGACGAAGTTCTGCTTGGCCAAGTAGTCGGCCCACTTCGTGTCCGCCGAGAGGAAAAGGTCGGCCTCGGCGCCGTTGACGATCTGCTGGGCGAGCGTGGACGAGGCGGCGTAGCTCGTGCGGACGGTGATCTCCGCGTCCTCGGCGAACTTGGCCTTGATGTCGTTCAAGGCATTGCTCGTGCTGGCGGCGGCAAACACGAGCACGGGCTGCTTGGGATTCGCGTTCGGCTGTCCGGCGCAGCCCATCAACGCGCTGGGAACCATAGTCAGGACGGCCAACCCCAGGTGGTTCCAGAGCCGTCTCATTTTGCCGTACCCCCTGATCTTGGCGGCGTGTCCTCGCGGTCAAGGCACCCGCTGCAACTCACCGGTCTCCGCCGTGTCGTATCCGGGCAGGTCGGCCAAGGCGCGGCGATAGGACGCAGACCGCACCGCCTCGACGAGTGCCTGCACGCGCGGGTCGCCCTCGTATTCCGCCGGATAGCAGAGGTCGTAGTCTTCCTGGCGGAGGTCGACAAAATCGAGGCCCGCCTCCTCGCTCGCCAACCGCAGGCACACGCCCACGTCGGCCCAGCCGCAACGGACCGCCTCGGCCACGCCGCGGTGGCTGTAGGCGAGCCGGCGCGGCACCGACCGGTCGGCCAACAACTCATCGAGCAATTCGCGCACGGCCGAGCCGGACTCCCGGCCCACCCAGCGCATCTTCGCCTGCAAAGCGGCATGGACCGACTTGATCCGCATGTCGCGAGAGGCAGCCAGACCTTCCTGCCAGCGGGCGACGCGCAGCAGCGTGAACCCCCGGTGCAACTCCCCTCTTGCTGCAACGGCGTTGTGCGACTGATGACGGCCCCCGCCCAGGTGAACGCCGGCCACGTGGATCAGGCCCCGAGCCACCAGCGCAAGCGCCGCCCGGCTGGGACGCTGCAACGCGAGCAAACGAACGCCTTGGGTCCGCTGCAACTCGGCGGCCAGCAGCCCCACCGCGGGATCGCAACATGCGACGACCAGGGTGTCGTCAGGAACGGTGCAACTTCGCCCGCGCAGGACGCCTTGCTCCAGCACGCCGTCGTGCGGGACGACGCCGAGGTTGGTCGGCTCGACCGGGTACAACAGTTTCCTGCCGGCCACGGTGCCCTGCCAGTACCGGCAAGGGTCCTGCGGGGGCTGCCAGGCCCAGTTCGGCTGACCGGCTTTCTCGGTTTCCAGGGAGAAAACATCTTCCACGCGGCAGCCGAAAACGGCCGCCAAGGTCAGGGCCGTGACCGCCGAGGGCGCGAAACGGCCGGTTTCAATCGCGCTGATCCCCGCCCGCGACACCCCCACCCGCGAGGCGAGCGACTCCTGCGACCAGCCATGGGCCATGCGGTGCGCCCGCACGCGGTTCTGCAGCGGCTGTTCTTCCGGCATGGACGCCCCTCCTTCCGAGGTTGACGCGCAAGGCGATTCAACCGGGCCGCTACCATTATACCCCGCAATGACAGGATTATGCCACTGTCATGCCACCCGCGCGGGTGGTCGTGCCTCCGATTCTCCGCAAATCGCCGCGCCAGAATCGACCCTGCACTTGCTTGCCGGCCCGGTCGGATGCCATTATACTAGCGGTCTGCGATAGTCCGCTAGCACACAGCATTGTCCTTCCCGTCTGGCCCGCCTTGTTCGTGAGACGCCTATGAGCTTCCTCGCCAGCGTGGTTCTGTCGATCGCAGCGATCGCGGCCGACCAGCCGCCGGAGACGGCCGGCCGCCGCGACGCGATCACCGTGCAAATCAAGTCAGGCAAGCCGATCACCTTGACGGCCGACCAGCTTGGCAAACTCGGTCGCGCGAAGGTCCAAGCCGGCAAGGACAAGGACCGGCGCAGCTACGAAGGCGTGCCCTTGGCTGAAATTCTCCACGCAGCCGGCGTCCCCTGGGGCGGCAAGTGCTCCCTGTGGCTGGACTGTTACGTGATTGTGGAAGGAGCCGACGAGTACCGCGTCGTCTTCTCCATTCCTGAGATCGACCCCGGACTGGCTCACAAGACCGTCCTGATCGCCGACCGCTGCGACGGCAAGCCGCTCTCCAAGACGGCGGGGCCATACCAGGTCGTTGAAGAAGACGCCAAGCAGCGAGGGCGGTGGGTTCGGCAGGTCACCACCGTGAAAGTTCGCATCGCATCCGAGTAGGGCTGCAACATCGCACAGGAACCAGGTACACCCTCATTGACAGAGAGGCTGCGTGGCACTGATGACAACCATCCGCGTTGCGACATACCGTATCGAGGCCGTCTTCGCCGCGTTGTTTCTGGTGGCTGTCGGGGCGCCGGCCGTGCCGGCCGCCGATGCCGCGCCGCGCGGCGCCGTCTACCTGGTGGGCATGGGGCCGGGGGACGCGGAGCTCGTCACATTCAAGGCGGCCAAAGTGCTCAAGGACGCCGATCGCGTGTTCTGCTTCGACTATCTCAAAGACGAGCTGGCCCGATTCGTGCCGCCCGACAAGATCACGGTGGCCTCGTCGCTGCTGATGGGCAGGTTCCGGGGCCAGGGCGTGCAGGAGCTTTCCTTGAAACTGCGCGACCGGGCGCGCCAGAGCGAAGAGGAGACGGCAAAGTTCCTGCCCTACGTGCGGGAGCTGGTTGCCCGCGGCAAAAGGGTGGTCTTCGCTGATGCGGGAGATCCCACGGTGTATTGCCCCTGGTCGTGGGTCACCGAGGACTTCGCCGACCTCCAGCCGATCGTCGTTCCCGGCCTCAGCTCGTTCAATGCGGCCAACGCGGCCCTCCGGCAGAGCGTGACGAAGAACGCCGGGTCGGTCCTGCTCTCGGCCGGAGATAACTTGGGCGCCCCCGACGAGCGCGGCCGGCTGAAGATGATGCTGGTGTTGTTCACCCATCGCGCCAAGCTCAAGGAGCTGCTGCCGCGACTCCAGTCGCGTTACCCCGCCGATACGCCCATCGCAGTTGTGAGCGAAGCCAGTTACGAACGTCAGCGGGTGGTTTTCGCCACCCTGGGAACGATCCAGGAGAAGCTCAGCGGCCAGGAGTTGCCGCACCTGTATCTGATTTACGTCGGCGACGGCCTGGCGGCGCCGAAGGCAGTCCGTGCGGCGGGCGCCGGCACTCCGGATGGGGAAGCGCCGGGCAAGAAGGCCCGCTGACATCGGGCCGGGTGAGTGATCATGCGGCGGAGCCTGCCGGATCGGCGAACCGAAATGGGAGCGACTTGCAGATTCGCGGCGGGGGGGTTCACTTTGGTCGAGGTGCTCGTGGCGATCGCCATTATCGGCATCCTGATCGGGCTGCTCATTCCTGCGGTGCAGGCCGCGCGGGAATCATCGCGCCGCGCGCAGTGCGCCAATCGGCTCGTCCAGCTCGCGCTGGCGGCCCAGAACTACCATTCAGCCAACGGATCGTTTCCGCCGGGAGTGGATCGTTCACGATCGCCGAAGAGTTCCGTTTTCGTATTTCTCTTGCCCTACCTGGAACAAGCCGCGCTTTACGAGCAATGGCAGTCTAGCGCCACGTCAGATTACCAGGCAGTGGCTGCCACCGTGCTGCCGGAGTTGATTTGCCCGTGCGACCGCATTCCCCAGAACCCGCTCGTGAATCCCGTAAGTCTCACCAAGTACGGCTTGACGAGCTACGGCGGCAACGGCGGAACGCGGTCCTTCGATCCCAGCTCCCCCGATCTGATGGCCGACGGCATCTTCTTCGAGGTTGGCCCGGGCTCGCGGCCCGTTCCCAACCAGCGAAGCGTCGGCATCGAAGACATTACGGACGGCATCAGCCAGACGCTCCTCTTCGGCGAACGGAGCCATTACGATCCCAACTACGATTCCTTCGCCGCCCAGGGATGGCAGCAAACCATGGGGGAGTACGGCTATTGGACCGGCTCCAGCGGCAACCTGTCGTTGGGAGACGTGACGCTCAGCAGCTTTGCACCGATCAACTACCGCCTGCCGTTTTCCTACAGCAGCCGCGCCGCAGCCGATCCACCGTGCAATTCGTCCAGCGACTTCGTCTACTATGCCGATCTGCGGCTGTGCGCCTTCGGCAGCCGGCATTCGGGCGGGGCGAACTTCGCCATGGCGGACGGCTCCGTGCATTTCCTCGGCGACGGCACTTCCCTGGACGTGCTGCAGGCCCTGAGCACCCGTGCCGGCGGCGAGCCTGTCTCGCTGCCCTGAGTTACGCCCACGATCCTTGCACAGTCGAGACATTACCTTAACCCCCACCGAGCCGTGCTCGTCATTGAAAGGAGGCAGCGTCATCGCAGTCTGAAGACGGAACGCCGAACGTCCGCGGCATGGACCCGCCGCGCATCGCAGCGGCCCGTGGTTTTTCTCCGCGTGGAGACCGCCGCCTGCGATGGGTTGTTGAGATTCTACCTGAGGAGTTTTCAACCATGCGAAAGACGCGTTTGCCTCCCTTGTGTTGCTTGATGCTGGCGTGTGCCGGTACCGTGGTTCTCTGCGGCACGCCGGCGGCCCGAGCCCAGACCCAGACCTACGCCTTGCCTGCGACCACCTATATCGACCAGGGATACCCGGCCGACAACTTCGGCGCGAAGACGCAGATGGAAATCGTCGCGGACGGCCCCGGGGGCAGTCACGGCCTCACCGTGGGGCGAAGCCTAGTGGCGATCCCCTCGTTCACGACTCCCGTCGGAGACGTAATCCAATCCGTGCAACTCGAGTTGTATTGCACGGCGTACATGTCCCAAGACACGTCTGCGTCCTATTCGGCGGCGCTTTACCCGCTGATGCAGAGTTTCAACCAGGGCAGCAGCAACAAGAGTCCCGACCCCGTAGGCTCAAGCTGGAACTGCGTTACTGGGACAACCCCTTGGAGCAGCAGTTCCACTGTCGGGGGGAATTACGATTCGTCCTGGACGGTCGGGCCTACCCTCGCGCTGGCGCCAAGCTCCTGGACGAGCTTCAATCTCACGAGCCTTTGGACCAATCCGAGCCTGGCTACGCAGTTGCAGGAATTGCAGGCTTACGGCGCGGAGATGCTCCTTTCACCTGAAAGCCCCAGCTCAATGCCGGCGAGTTCATATGCGGAGTATGAATTTGCCGGGAATTCGTGGACACCGCCGTCCACATACCAGCCCTACCTTGCCGTCACGTTTGCTGCCGCGCCCGAGCCCTCGACCCTGGCACTGCTTGCGGCCGGAGCGAGTCTGGCGGCAATCGGGTTTGGCAGGCGCCGCCGGGCGCGCCGGCGCCGGCCGACGTTGGCCGGGCCCGCGGGATAGCCGGGATGCGAGCAAGGCGGGCGGGCAAGGATGCCCGCCGCGCATGCCCACCCGCGGCAAACGCGCGTTGGCGGGCGGGCGAAGCAGCCCGCGACCGCCCCCGCGCCGATTGACGGAAACACAATGCCGGCCAAGTAGCCAAAGGTCAACCCGAAGCGGTGCTGAAACGCATGAACGCTCGCCCCTTCCCGAAACAGTCGGCGCTCGCAGCAATTCCACGACCCGCGCGGTTGCAGTGGATGCCATGGCGCGTCCTGCTGCCGGGCGTGGTGCTGTTCTTCTGCAGCATGCCCGCGGCGCTGGCACAAGTGACCGACCTCCCTATCGTCGACGGCACCCGGATCGACAGTTACTACACGACCGATAATTACTTCGGCCAAAACATCAAGATCATCAGGAACGCCGTAGACCACGACGCCGGGTCGGAGGTCCGCGGCTTGATTGCCCTGCCGCAACTCCCCCCCAACCTGTCTTCCCTGTCCCCGGCCGACCTGTACAGCGTCAAGATCTGGATGTGCCAGACCTACTACGAGGGACCCTCCAACGAGAACCCCTATACCCGCGGCGTCACCTTGTACCCGCTGACCCAAAGTTACGACCTGACCTGGGTCACCTGGGATAGTTGCAACGGCGGCCAGTGGGACGCCAGCAACCCGATTCCCTGGAGTCCTGCACCCGGCATCACGACGGGAGTCTACGGCACCTGGTGGTGCAGTTGGGACGTCACCTCGCTCTGGAACAACAGCAATCTGTGGACGAACGGCGCCATCATGATCCTCGACCCGGAGACCCCGCCGACTCCGCCGACCCCGAATACGGGCGTGGATTGGGTCACCAAGTATTTTGCCGGCACCGGAGCCGCGGCTGGGTACCAGCCTTTTGTCGAAGTCGTCCAGATGGACCAGTGGAACGACCTGAGCGGCAACTGGTCGACCACGGCGAACTGGAGCACCGGCACGCCGCCCAACGGCATGGACGCCATGGCCGGCTTCCTCGGCAAGGCGACCCAAGACCGGACCGTGACCGTCGATTCGCCGGTCACCGTCGGCACGATCCTCTTCGACAACGCCGCGTACAGCTATACGCTGGCCGGCAGCGGCGGCAATTCGATAACGATGAGCAGTCTCTCGGGCACTGCGGCAATAACCGTCAACCACGGGACCCACCAGATTTCCGCGCCCATCGTGTTGGCCTCGAACACGACGGTTACGGTCGCCAACCTCACCGACACGCTCACACTGAGCGGTGACATCAGCGGCACAGGCACCGGATTGACCCTGGAGGGCAGCGGCACGTTGGTCCTCAGCGGCAATAATACCTATGACAGCGGCACGTTCGTCAACGGCGGCCTGCTGGCGATCCTCGATGCCAATGCCTTGCCCGCCGGCGGCAGTCTGTCGATCGGCACCGACGGCTCGCTGGTGCTGGGCGACCCGGCACTGCCCGAGTTCGGCGGCATTCGGGGCGGCAGGCAGCTCGCCGGCCCCCTGGCCTCCGGCCCCGTAGGCGGCGGCGTCAGCGCGGTGCCGGAGCCCGGGACGCTGGCCCTCTTGGCGGCCGCTGCCGCCTGCGGGTTCGCAGCGTGGCGGCGGCGAGTACCCAGGAGAAAGGTGTCCTTCCGGCAGCCGTGCAAAACTCTTGCGCGGCGGGTTTGCCGGGACCACAGGGTGTTAAGGAGGGTTGGCTGGCGGCGTCGGGAAGGCTGGCAAGGCTGGCCAGCGTCTCCCGGTAGTTCCAGGGCATCCGGGCCGCGGGCGTCGAGGCCGCCGCGCTGGCGTGGCGATCCGGCTCGGTGAGGTAGTCGAGAGGATTCGCCCCGCACAGCTCGCAGGTGGCGATCAGGCTCATGGAGACGTCCCCCACGTGGGCACCGTGCGGAGTCTCGTAGAACAAAGGATTCCGCCGATGCCGGATGGCCTTCTTGAACGCGCGCTCATAATGCCCTCCTGGTTATCATCGTTCTCACGGAAGCGCTCTCGCTAGCACTCCGGCATTCTTGAAACGGCTGTGGTCAATTCT
>Ga0187848_10003367_pt1 | contig 11779 bp, 12 predicted proteins | sample June2016WEW_4_40_FD_132424 | JGI IMG/M metagenome (GOLD analysis project Ga0187848, IMG submission 132424) | Peatland microbial communities from SPRUCE experiment site at the Marcell Experimental Forest, Minnesota, USA - June2016WEW_4_40 | ecosystem: Environmental > Terrestrial > Soil >... | reverse complement strand
TCGACGGCGAAAACAGCAATTACGGCCTGGTGAAAATCGACCTGACCCCGTGGACCGTGCTGACCGACCGCATGAAGGAGGTCAACAGCCGGATCGAAACGCTGGCCGCGAAGAGCGCAGAACCAGGCCGCTGAGCAGCCGTGGAGCGCATGCAGGGATTGCGAGGCACCGGGAGGAAGGCTGGGACTCGGTCTTCATCCATTCGCTGTTCATGCCGTGTTCGGAGAGGATAAGAAGCAGCCGGTCATAAAGGCGAAGGGCTTCGTCAATCTGCTTAAAACGACCCATGAAACTTCTCCATAAAGATGAAAACAACCGCAACAAACGAAGGCGATTGGAAGTATGCTGTCTGAGCCGGGAAGGCAAAATGGAAATCCCAGGTGAGTTATACATTTTCCATCCCAGCCCCTCAACGCCGCTGATGATGACCCTGGGAGGAGGAGAGTATGCAGCGCCTGATCACAGTAACCGTTGTGCTTCTGCTCACGGTATTGAATGCGACCGTTGCCAAGGCCGCTGAGACAATCCGCGTTGGCCTGATCCAGATGGATGGGCGGCCCTATGACAAGCAATACAATCTGGCGCGAGCCGAGAACCTGATCCGGCAAGCCGCGGCCCGTGGAGCCAAAATCGTATGCACGCCGGAATCCTCAGTGCAGGGATACGCGAGGGTTGAGCTACCTCCCGGCATGTCCGCGGACGCTCCTCAGATCGTCGCGGAGCGGGCGAAGATCCTGGCGGCCGCCGAGACGATTCCCGGGCCTGCCACAAACCGCTTTAGCATCCTCGCGAAGGAACTGGGCATCTGGATAGTCTTTGGCATGGACGAGAATCGGGGAGGGAAACTGTTCAACACAGCGGTTCTCATGAACCCTCAGGGGCAGATCGTGGGCACCTATAGCAAGGTTCATCTTCAGAACTGGATGCTGGCCTCAGGAGTAAACCACGGCGACGGCTTCCCGGTTTGGGAGGTGGAAATTGCTGGAGTGAAAACCAAAGTGGGAATCGAGATTTGTTACGACATCCAGCATCCGGAGGCCACACGCGAGCTCGCGCTGGGAGGCGCGGAGATTGTCTTCAATCCCTACCTCACCGATGACTTCTCCCGGCCACTGCTCGTGCACCTGTACCAAACGCGGGCCCTCGAAAACCGGCTGTTCATCGTCCGCGTTGATTACGGCGCTCCGCGCGGCAGCGGAACCAGTTCCATCCTGGATTTCGAAGGGTCAACCCAGGACGAACTCGACCACGCCGAGAGTGTTTTGGTGGGTGATTTGAACCTTACAGCTCTGCGCAAGATCAGAGACGATTGGAATCCGGTCTATGGGCTTCCGAACCGCTACCCGGCTGCCTATAAACGCCTGGGGGCCGGGAAGTAGTAGGTTCAATCGGTTCTGGCCTGTCCTGGCTTCTTAGTGGTCGCCGACATAAAAGGCGATCTCGGCGCGCGTCAGCCGAAAGCTTGGCCGTCCACGAAGAAGTTTTTGATGCCGATGCTTTTGTGGGGGCCTGACCCACCTAAGGTTCCTGCTCCAGCTCAATGACTGCGGCCCGCCATTCGGCATCGAGATTCACGGGCAGACCCTCGGTCGCGAGCTGATGCCCACTCAGTGGACCCTGCGGATGTCCGACTACGGTCACCTGATACGTGCGCCCGGAGTCCAAACCACGCAGCCTAAGGATTTCCTGAGCCTTGCTTTTCCCCAGGCGATAGGCTAACACCACGCTCCGTTTGTGGTCGGGCGCGACATACTGCAATGCACTCCAGCCGGTCGGGTCTTCGTGCGCGGGGGGAGGCGTGAGGTGGTATACGTCCGCACCCATGATGGTCCTCCGCAACTGTTTGTAAAGCGCCACATTCTCAGTGGCGCGTTTTCTTAGCTCCGGGTTCCAGTCGAACACGCGGCTGGAGATCCCATATTGTCCGTTCATGGGGACGCGCAACATGAAATCCCACCAGCCTGGTGGATTCGTAAGTACTACCTCACCGTTGTCCTTGTCACCCACCATCCAGTGGTTACAAACCTCGGGCATGAATTCGACTGTGCACCCATAGCCCAGTTGGACCGACGGTAACGGCAACACAATGTCAGAAAGCCAGGTGGTGTGCGTGTGCGCCATAATACCGAGATCAAAACGCATTCCGCCACTCGAGCAGTTCTCGATGACCAGGCCGGGATACGCCGAACGCACTTCGTCGAGCCAGGCGTAATAATTCACCAGGTGACGGTAGAGCACGTCTCCCGGGCGGCCGGTCCCGGGCGGATCAAAGCGCTCGCCAATATCGATGTTGTAGTCGATCTTCAGCCATTCAATTCCGTAATCGCGCACCAGGCGGTCGATGATTGAACGAGCCCAGCCCCGCACCTCAGGCTTGGAAAAATTCAGGTGGTGGCGGTCGGAGGCTAGAAGTGGCTGACCGTTGTAAGTGAAGACCCAGTCGGGATGCTCGCGGAAGGTTCGCGAATCCACCCCCAGGTTTTCAATCTCGATCCAGATGCCAAACTTCATCCCCTTACTGCGCACGTACCCCGCCAGCTCTTCAATGCCGTGTGGAAACGCAGCGCGGTCGGCCTCCCAGTCGCCGAGTTCCCGGCTCCAATCTCTCTTGTTGAACCAGCCGGCATCCAGCATAAAAACTTCCGCGCCCATCTCGCTGGCGATATCGGCACAGCGCTTCATCTGCTCCACGGTCATCTTTCCCTGGAAGGGATACCAGGAATTGAACTGCACCAGCAACGGGTCGTTCGCAGGCGTGCGCGGAACAACATACTGGCGCTGGTAGCGATGGAGCTGATTCGCGGTATCGTCGAGATCACTGGCAGAGGCCGTGAAGGCCACCTGCGGCGTCGAAAACGGCTCACCTGCCTGAAGGGCCAGCGGACCGCCAAAATCGAAGCGCATTCCCAGCGCGACCCTCAAATCTTCTTCCCGCAAGGGCCGCGGGTTGGGATAACGTTCAAAGCCCATCTGCCAGTTGCCGGAGTAAGCGAGCTGGGCAAGGTAGCGGGTGCCGAGCTCCAGGTTATGGAGACAGAACCAGGGCGAGTAGCCGTTGGTCGAACGGCCCCGGGTGGAAACGAACCCTCGCTGGCCCGCTTGCAGCCTCTCCGTTGTCAATTGGCGTTCGTGACCCCAGGCGCCCCATAGATAACTGAGGTCATAGTCGCCTGGAGGCAGGCGCCAAGCCAGCGATGGAGCCGAATCGACATATAAGACATGGTCGCCTCGATTGGTGAACGTCAACTGGCGTGTTAATACTCCTGTCGCTCCCCAGGTGGAATAACGCACCTCAATTTCCAGCGCCAAGCGGCGGTGCTTGAAAACCAAGTGCAGCTCCTCAACGCTTCCCTGCGGGTGACTAATCTCTTGGGACAGCAGCGTGAGGTTTTCGGGAGACAACCCTTGCCCTTCCACGGAACCGTCGATTTCATAGCGTGGGTCTTCCTCTCGTGGCAGCTCCTTCCATGCCGCTCCCCCCGCAGGCCCAAAGTAATCCAGGTAAACAGTGCCTTCTTTTTGTCGAAGACGATACTCTGTCCCTCCACTCGTCAGCGTCCATACCTGGCTCGAGCTGTCGTACCGCACGCCGGCGTCAGCAGAAGCGACGACAAGGAGGACGCCAAAGACGGCCCAGGCCACCCATCGAGTAAGGAAAGTAAGGTTTCGCATCTCTTCACCCCGTTGAAGAAATTCCAAGCGGAATCGAGATATCTTTACCGGCGTCATTGTACACCTCAAGTCAACGTCCCTTCGCATACGGAGACAGCAGTCGCAAGTTAATGACGTTAACGCGCAGTCCGGCGAAGCGGGATCATCCACCTTGGCCACCGTGATGAGCACAGTGCGGCCGGCAAGAAGTGGCATGAGTTCAACGAAGACAGGACCTCTTTATCGTGGCACATGCGCTGACGTTCACCAGCGCCACGTGTGTTGTTAATTGGCAAGAGGATTGAGTTGATCGGGACGGGTAGTGGCGAAGGGCGAGCATCATCCGGGGGAGCAGTTCCCGCGAGTGGGATTCGTCGTGACCAACCTGACCCTACTGGGTCGGGCGGTGGTGCGGTTCTACAAGCGCGGTACGGCCGAACAGTGGATCAAGGAAGGGAAGCAAGTGGTGAAAATGACGCGTCCCTCCTGGCGGGATGCCATCGGTTCTGGTCCAACGAGGTGCGGCTGTGGCTAAGCGTGATCGCCTATAACCCGAGCCCTACTGTGCTGGCGCTTTCCCCATGTCGTACACGCGCCGGATGCTGACCGACACGTTGCCAGAGGAACCCTCGAACCGGGTAATTACGTGGAGCTGTTTGCCGTCTTCGCTCATGCGGAACGTTTGCGTGAGTTTTTCCGAGTGGGGCAGCTTGGTCTCCGCGATGAAGGCGCCACCTTCCCACGAGGCCTTGGTCGAAATCTTGTTGCCGTCCGCATCTTTATCGTTATGCTTTTTTCCGTCAGGGTAAAAAGTTTGGGCGCGGTCGGAGTCGTCGATGACCACAAACTGGTCGGAGCGCTGGTCGACCCGCAAGAACTTAGGATTCTCAGCCAGGCGATTCCACTCCTGGCTGCTGACGCCGCCACCGGGATTCCCCATTCCCCCCCGGCCGCGACCCATGCCGCCGCCCATTCCCCCCATTCCGCCCATGCCGCCCATGCCGCCACGTCCCATGCCCCCGCCCCCGCCGGGGTACCCGCCTCCGCTACCAGGATAGCCACCGCTGCGCTGGCTGCTTTGCTGCGCGTCGTGAACCTTCTGCTGCGCATCGTCGCTCTGGTCCTGGTTGAAATTCCAGTGGCCGGTCAGTTGCGTCTTGTCTTGGGCGCGCGCCACTACCACCAGCAATGCCGCCAGAAAACACGCCGCAATTAGAACTGCTGCCTTTGCTGTAAAGCTGAAAACTTTCCCCATCGTCTCCCACCTTCCTGATCGGGTGCGCTTGTCTGCTGCTCCTTCTTCGATTCCGCGAGCGGGCGGCTGGTTGTCTCGCTGGCGTGTTGTCCCTGCCAAAAACCCGATCGACCTTTATATCTCGAATACTACGCCTTTCCATTCCAGTAGGTAAGGCATATGGACGAAAGGCAACGGATACACTTCGAGTGAGTGCTTCCTTCGTTCACAGCCCTGAAGACGGACTATGACCTACTCACACTCATCGACATGGACGTCAGAGGTGTCCGGTGACCCTGTCGCTGTCCTTGCCATCCCGCCTTGCCATTTACCTAGCAGGTACGCCGTGTTCCAATTGCTCCGATTGTGGGCGCCTTCTTCAACATTGAAACCAGAGTTGGGGCTCTCTAAGCTCCCTGTGCTTCTCAAGGCCATGCTGCGGACTCCGCCGCCTTTCTCTGGAGTTGGTGCAGAAGCTGACTTGTGTGATGGACCCTATATAATAAACATACACAGTTGGGCAGTGATATTTCTACCCCTGATACCTGTTGGCTTCTGTGGCGCCGGAGTCTTGACGATTGTCGGTTCTGTCCGGTTGATTCAGCAAGGTCACCGTCGACAACGTGCCACGCCAGTTGAAAACAACTGAGGCCACGCTCAAGGGCTGGCTGACGCAAACCCCTGTTCTTGGGGGTCTGCGATTTCCCGAAGGGACTTGTGGGAGCTGGCAGCTCATCCTAGTCGGTCCATACGGAGGATCGAGGCACCCTGCAAGAAGTAAAATGTGGGCACTGCCGGGGAACAGCCCTAAAACGGGATTTCTTGATCCGTCGTCTCGCTTCCCGGCTCGTTAAAGGGGTTGTCGCCCTCATCGGCGGGCTCCGCAGGCTTCGAGGATTCCGTTGCCTTTGGACCGTTTCCGTTCTGTGATGGCCCCAGGAACCTGAGTGTGGTGACGACTGCCTCTGTCACGTTGCGCTTCTGGCCCTCGCGATCCTCGTAACTCCGGAGACGTAAAACCGACCCCTTCCGTGGTCCGTGGAAGCACCCAGCACTGAAAGCTCGGCTGGACATTGAACTCCGAGGCGCTCGGGTGTACATTACCGGTGGTGGGAAAACTGAAAACGGAAATTCTGCATAACTTGGGTTGACTCTATGGAATTTTCCAACGTGGTGAGGGGAAGAAGGTCCGTCAGAAAATATCAGGAGCGGACCATTCCAGATTCCGAAGTTGAATTGTTGATCGATCTGGCCAGGCATGCCCCGTCCTCCATGAATGGCCAGCCGTGGCATTTTCTAATTGTCAAGGACGACAAAGCCAAGGCAGCGCTCGCCGAGATTAAGAACCGGTTTTGCCCGCCAGAGAAGCAAGCATACCAAGCCGACTTTTTGCGGAAGGCACCCCTGATCATTGTGGTTTGCGTGGAGAAAAGCCGATCGTTCGGACGAGAGATCGAAAATGGCATTCTGGCCGCATCCATCATCATGCTGGGAGCACAGAGCCGCGGATTGGGAAGTGTTTACATGAGTGCGTACATATCCGATGAGCCGAAGCTTTCCGAAGTGATTCGGACAGAACTAGGAATCCCAGAGGGATTTGCGCCCGTCTCGATTCTGCCCTTGGGCTACCCGGATGAAACTCCCAAGCCCCGGGAGTTACGTCCTTTGAAGGAGATCATCCATGTCGGGCAATTCTAATTCCCATTTCCTTGAATCGATCGATAAGAAATACCCGGCAGAGACGAGTATCGTCCTCCGATATCGGAATGCCTTCACGTTCGGGACGGAAGAAGAGGACTCGCGATTCAAAGGTTTGCTCGAGAGCACAAGTATTCGGGAAGGGTCGCGGATATTTTTTCTGCTGAAGTACAAGGGCGTAGAAATCTTCGCCCTGGACGAGACCTCATTGATGCACACGAAGACGCTCAAATCCATTGATGGGTGCGTGACGACCGCCCGGTGCAAAGGGGCAGGATATGACCGCGTTGTCCTGGAAACGGGCGGGAATACGGGGTCGGCCCTAACCGCGTACGGCACGCGTTCCGGACTCGAAACGTTTTGTTTCATTCCTCGAGAGAATCTCTATCTGTTGAATAGCAAATTCTTTGCCTCCCCAAAGGCACATTTGATTTCGGTCGAGGATCCGGGGTTGGTAAAAAAAAGCGCGCAGTTATTTGGCAAGCTTTACGGGTTCAGGCACATTCCTGAAACCCCTTGGCGCTATGAGGCTTCGAGATTCAGGGGACTTCGCATCCTGGAATACATGCTCCTGGAAAGCAAGAGGTTCGATTGGATCACTCAGACGATCAGCGCCGCGTTCGGCCCCATCGGGATTTACTGGTCTTTATGGCACCTGGGAAGAAACATCGGCAGAGTACCCCGATTTTTAGGCATACAGCAGGAGGCGAATTGCCCCATGTATCGAGCCTGGAAGGCAGGGCGGCGGAACTTGCGCCCCCTCAAAATCGACTCGACCTCCGGACTCTTGATACCCGTTATGTACGATGTGAAGCCGCACACTTACGGAACCTACCGGAACCTTCGCGGAGTCCTCGAAGAGACGAAAGGGGCTCTGTGTACGATCAACCGCTCCGAGTTTACCAGTTTCCTGGACCGTGACTTTGACGGAACGGGGATCCGGGGATTGCTCAAAGAACATGGCATTGAGATCGGCGAAGTGAAAGAGAAGACAGGGCTGATGGCCTTGGCCGGGACTTTGAAAGAAATCGATGCCGGTACCATTCGAAAGGGCAGCCGGGTCCTGTGGTGCCTTACCAGTGGTGTCAGCCAGGCGGACGGTCGGGCAACGGCCGAGTTCAGGATTTCGAGCCTACAGAGCATGCTCAAAGATTACGGAAAACAAATTTCTTTGCCGGCGCGACATGATTGACCATCCTAAGAAGATCAGGATCAGGGATTCGACACTGAGAGAAGGCTTGGATACGCCGCGAGTATCCTTTTCCCCGGAACAAAAACTAAGCATCGCAACCTTACTGGATGAGGCGGATGTCGGGGAAATCGAGATTGTCGCGCCGAGCAGGGTCTTACAGGACCTGGAATTTGCCCGGAGAGTCAGGGACGAAATCCCGCGCTTAATAACCTCGGGCTTGATCTATTCCTACAACCCACGCGCGCGTGAGGAGATAAAAGAGGCAAGTGAGTCGCTGCATCGATTCGATATCTTGATGCCCGTTTCGGAAAGAAGGCAACCCTTCAACCGATCCACCAAGCTGACTCTTCTCGCGGAAGTTCTGGCTTTTTCGCTTTCTCACCATCCCGAAGTCGGGGTTGGCTTTCCTCATTCCACGCAGACGGACCTGCAATTCCTGTTGGAGATTTCTCATCGAGCGGTAAAGGAAGGTGCAACGCGCTTGACGATTTACGATACCAATGGGAGCGCGGATCCTTTTTCGGTCCACGCCTTGGTCACCCGATTGCGAAGCGAGTTCGAGGTGGCCGTTTTCTTTCATGGGCATAATGATCTAGGGCTCGCGACGGCGAACGCTTTGGCCGCTGTTCGCGGCGGCGCCCACGGCTTGGACGTAACCGTGAACGGGCTCGGGGATCGAGCCGGCAATGCCTCCTTGGAGCAAGTTGTGCTGGCCTTGCATCTCGGAGGATTTCAAACCGGAGTTACATTGAGGAATCTGAAAAAGATGTCTGAGATGGTCGAGAAAGAAAGCGGCGTGCCAATGTCGAAACTTGCGCCGGTCGTTGGAGAGTTCATTTTGCATCACAAGTCTCCCAGCCATTTAAAAGATCCAGACCTTTTTGAGGCATTCGACCCAGAGATCGTCGGAATGGAGAGAATGCTCGATCAGCCATGAAGGCCTTTCTGTTCGCAGCCTGTCGAGACGACAGAGAAATACCATGTCCGGTGAGCGGAACGGAAAGATTAGTAAAGGCCATCGCCACGCCTCCCGCTGCGGAACGCCAAGTCTCAAGAGCCTGGTAATGATTTGCCGCGAGAGGCTAATCGAACTACACTCGCTTCACATATGAGCGACGTCACTCCCTCGAAGGCAGACTCTCCCTCCCGGCCCCAGGAACCTGTTGACCGCTGCTCGTCTGGACCCTCCCATAGTTTTGTTCCGTTCCACAAGAATGAGACCGAGCAATCCATTCCTGAACGCTTCGAGCAGCAAGTCACTCGGCGCCCTGACCGCATTGCCGTCAAGGGGCGGAGACTTTCACTCACGTACGACGCCCTCAATCGGTGGGCCAATCGAGTGGCCCGTGCCATCCTTGCCCTGCGCACTGAGGGAGAGGAAAAGACTTTGGGGCTTCTTCTTGAGAAGGACGCTCCGACGATCGCAGGTCTCATCGGGGCTTTGAAAGCAGGCCAGATTTATGTCCCACTGGACCCCGCGCACCCCGGTGCAAGGGCGTCCAAAATGCTGGAGAATGCGGGAGCGAAACTCATCGTTACTGACAATGTGAATTACCGTGCCGCCCGCGTGTTGGAACACGACTCAGGAAGATTATTGAATATTGACCGATTGGATCCAAACCTGTCCGACCAAAACGTCGGCCTTTCGCTCCTGCCGGATACGCTGGCTTACATCATCTACACTTCCGGGTCGACCGGAGAACCCAAAGGAGTCGTCCAAAACCACCGCAACGTGCTTCACAATATTAAGAGGCACACGAACAGCCTGCATATTTCGAGTGATGACCGTCTGACGTGGCTGGCGTCCGTTAGTACTGGCCAGGCGGTGACCGACATTTACAGCGCCTTATTGAACGGCGCCACCCTCTGTCCCTTCAACGTCAAAGAAAGTGGGCTGTTTCGGTTGGCGGACTGGCTCAAGCAGGAAGAAATTTCCATCTACCACTCGAGCGCATCTATTTTTCGCCATCTCCTTGACGCAATGGGAAGCAAGGAGGAGTTTCCAAGCCTTCGAGTAACCAAACTGGGGAGCGAACAAGTCTTCAAGAGGGATGTGGAGCTGTGGAAGAAACGTTTCTCACCTGACTGTATTTTTGTCAACGCCTTATCCTCGACCGAAGGAGGAATTCTGCGACAGATTTTCATTGACAAGGAAACGATTGTCCGCCGAAGCGTGGTTCCGGTAGGATTCCCGGTCGATGACATGGAGGTTTTTTTGCTCGACCATGCCGGCCGGAGGGTCGGATTTGACTCCCCTGGCGAGATCGCCATTAAGAGTCGCTACTTAGTTCCCGGCTACTGGCAGAGACCCGAGCTTACGCGGGCGGCGTTCCTACCCGATCCTGATGGAGGAGACGCGCGGATCTACCTCACGGGAGATCTGGGCCGGATGTCGCCAAGCGGATGCCTCGAACATCTTGGCCGAAAAGACCTCCAGGTAAAAATCAGCGGGTTCAGCGTGGAAGTTGCCGAGGTGGAGGCTGCCCTGCTCGATTGTTGTCGGCTCAAGCAGGCCGCCGTCGTGGCCAGAGAAGCCAGGCCCGGCGTCACGCGATTGAAGGCCTATGTCATACCGGAAGAGGACTCCGCTCCCACAGTTGAATTGATTCGGACCTCGATGAAGGGGAGCCTCCCCGACCATATGATTCCATCCGAGTTCGTTGTGGTGGAGGAGCTTCCTCTGACACCGAGTGGGAAGGTAGACCGCCAGTTACTCGCTTCGACCACGTCCCTCCAATCGAAGGCGGAGGCCTCCTACGTGGGACCTTCTTCCACCCTGGAATGGCAGATCGCAGAGATCTGGAAAGAGCTCCTCGAGGTGCGCACCATCGGGATCCGGCACGATTTTTTCGAGTTGGGGGGCGATTCGCTGCTCGCGGTCCAAATGATCGACCGAATAGAAGAATCCCTCGGCACACGCCTTCCACTTGCCGCACTCTATTCCGGGGCGACGGTGGAGAACCTGGCCCAGGCGCTATTGGACACAAACCGCGAGGAGTTTCGATCGCCGCTCGTGGCGGTGCAGCGGGGGGGCTCCCATCGACCCTTTTTCTTCTTGCATGGTGATTACAACGGGGGAGGTTTTTATTGCCTAAAATTGGCCCGCTACCTGGGAGAGGAACAGCCTTTTTACGCAATCCTACCCCACGGCCTGGATGGAGGGCCTATTCCCAGAAGCATTGAGGCGATGGCTGCCGATCGCGTACGAGTCCTGCTCGATTATCAGCCCGCCGGGCCCTATGTACTGGGCGGCCACTGCAATGGAGGGCTCGTCGCCTTCGAGATGGCACGACAAATGCTGGAAAGAGGACTGAAAGTGGACCTACTGTTCATCATCGATGCGTCGGCCGTCAACGTGCGCTACCGCTGGCTTTGGAATCTGATCGCGTTTCTCGGTTTCAGCCTGCGACTGAACCATGACGCACTGACCGATTGGTTTAGTCTTACGCGGCGCATGATGATTCGTTGGCAAGAATTATATCGAGAAGTGAAGCGAGCCCCGGGACTCTTCGTCATCGAGAAAATGAGGAAGATCCTTGAGAAGCTCTTCATGCCTGCCAAAAGCCGCCCTCGCGTTGACGCCTCCATACCCCGCAGCCTGAATCGGGACCAAAGGCATCCCGCCTACAAACGCGTTATTGGAGGCTACATTCCTCGACCTTATCCCGGGCGCGTGGTCTTCTTGCGCACCGATTCCCTGAAGTCACGAGCACCCGATGACCCAACCCTCGGCTGGCGCTATGTCACCTCGCAGTTGGAGGTTCGACCGATTCCTGGCGGCCACCATACCTGCCTTACGGAGCACGTCGAATCTCTCGCCGAGTGCCTGGCGAGATACCTTTGCGACTCATTCTGAGCGAGGATAGCCGGAGAGCGGTATCCGTGGTATCAGAAACGGAGCGCACCGCAAAGTGGGTCTGCCCTCTCCCAAGGGGAGAGGGTGGACCGCGACGGCGCTTTCACCAGCCGTCGCGGGCCGGGTGAGGGGTTAGTTGCGGGGCGAG
>Ga0187848_10003366_pt1 | contig 11780 bp, 20 predicted proteins | sample June2016WEW_4_40_FD_132424 | JGI IMG/M metagenome (GOLD analysis project Ga0187848, IMG submission 132424) | Peatland microbial communities from SPRUCE experiment site at the Marcell Experimental Forest, Minnesota, USA - June2016WEW_4_40 | ecosystem: Environmental > Terrestrial > Soil >... | reverse complement strand
TTCGTCAACATCGCCACGGGTCAAATGGCGCCCATACCGGTGACCCAGTGCGAACGCAAGAGGAAACATGCTGCAAGAGATTCTGTTTCGCCGGCTCGCTCCGGCGGAAGAGGCCGAGTTCCGCAAGTACGCTCAGGAGAACGACCCGCCTGAGCTGGCCAAGTGGTGGCTGTACCATCCCGTCTGCCGCGAGGAGTGGGAGAAACGCGGGCTGATCGCACCACCTCTGCCTGCGGAGCAAGCCTAAGGGCTTTACCCGAGTGCAGTCCGGTGTCTGGCAAGCTACCTTACGGTTAGTTTGGTACTCGCTCAGATTGATGTCAACTAAGAGAATCCCCGGCCGTAGGGCTGGATGAAAGAGGAACAAGGAACATGGCAGGAATCAAGGTTCATTTCGAAGGCAAGATTGGCAAGCAGCCGGAGTTGCAGGGTGAAGGCGACAAGGCCTGGGTGCAGGTCGGCGTAGCCACCGAGCGGTGGGTCGGCGAAGGCAAGGGCGACGTCCGAGACTACAACGGCCAGCAGCAACAGACCGCTTACAAGACCACATGGGTCAACATCGTGGCGTTCGGCCGCCAGGCGCAGTACATCACCGAGCGGTTCAGCCCGGGCGATACGATCGTCATCAACGATGGCGAATTGGAAGTGTCGGTTTACACGAAGAAGGACAAGCAGAGCGGCAATGTCATCGACGACAAGGCCGTTGGCCTCCGTGTGATTGCGCGCGATCTCTCCGGTCCGTTCCGTGTGGTGCCCAAGGGTGACAACAACGGCAATGGCAATGGGAACGGCGGCAACGGGAACCATCAGCAGGCTCCCGCGCAGCAACAGCAGGCGTCGGCGCCCCGCCAGCAGGCAGCTCCTCGTCAGGCGGCAGCGCCTCGCACACAGACAGCCGCTCCGGCAGCCCGGACCCAGCAGCGCCAAGCCGCACCCGCGGCGGTTCAGCCGGCGCAGCAGGCCCTGATCGACGACGACATCCCCTTCTAGGAAGGCGGAAAGAGAGCTGGGCGGTAATCTCGCCCAGCTTCCAGAGATATGAGCGAACTCATTGTTCCAGCACGAATCATGATCGAAGAGGTTGTCGACTACGTGTACATGTCACGGGTCGGGATCACTTGTTTGAATCAGTTCGGGGAGTTGATCAGCTTTGTGTTGGATCCCAATGAGTCGCCTTACACCGTGGTGGTGCAGGACGGTCTTGTGCTTCCCGGCCTTCATTTGAGAGTCAGTCACGCCTTTGTCGACCGCTACATGCGATGGGCCGGCCTGGAAGAACCATTCCAAGTCTGGCGCTGGCACCTCGATGTGTATCCGCCCATGGGAATCGTTCCCGTGCAGTACGGAACATACGGAGATGCAAACCTGCGAGGGAACAGGATCTATCGCTCGTCCTTTGAACCCATCGGCGGTCCTCAGCTGACCGATCCGGTTCTGCTTGGAATGCAGTTTGCAGCCCAGAACATACCGACAGCAGCTTGCACTTGCGACCTGATTGCAGAGCGCGAGTTGTACTTTCGGAACTCTCCGTTCCTGCCGCATCCCGGCAATTTCGACGCCAAGCTGGGCATCCTGGTCGACTATGAAGCCGTTGTCGAGCAGGACAAAACACCGAAACAACAATGGGTGATGTGATGAGTTTGAATGCAGCACTGAACGCGACCATCGCGTTGATCGAGAATCGGCCGGCACAGTTTCGGGAGATGCTCCGCGAGCCAACGTCGGATGTGAAGAACATCTCGCCGGTTTATACCCGCATGGTTCGCTCTCTCGACTTCTATGCGGCCACGAAGATCCGTATTGCTCTGATGGCTGCCTTGCATGTCCAGCCTGCAGAAGAGCAGCTGAAGGCATGGGATGAGCTGGTCAACAGCGGCGCAGAACTCACACGCGCTGATTACGAGCGTGTGTATTTCGACGGGGTGACATCGGTGGAGAAGGTCTTTGAAGGCATTCTCAACATGCTGGAGGAGAAGTGATGGCTGCAATTTGCGAGTATCCGAATGGTGTGATCCTCAAGACCTGTGAGCCTTGGGAATCGAGTGTAACCGATCCCTATGGTCTCCAGCGTTTGCTCGCCGACTTGAAAGCAGTCTGTGCTCTGCACAAGGGCCAAGGCCTGGCTGCCAATCAGATCGGCGCGCTGAAGCGGGTCATCATCTTTCAGGACAACCAGGGGCAGATGCAGTCGTTGGTCAATCCCGAGATCCTTGAGCTGGGCTCCGAGACATCGACTGCGATGGAAGGCTGCCTGAGCCTGCCCGGTCTCCAGGTTAAGGTCACCCGTCCGACGGAGATCACCGTCACGGGGCTCACCGAGAACCTCGAGCCTGTCACGTTGGTTTCCGAAGGCCTTGAGGCCCGGTGCATCCAGCACGAGATCGACCATCTGAACGGTGTCCTGATCGTCGATCATCAAGGCCGATTGAACCGGCAGATGACACTCGACAAGTGGATGAAGAAAAGCATCCAATTCCACCGCCGTGAACGGAGACTGGCGGCGTGAAACTGATCATCTACACCGACGGCGGTTCTCGAACAAACTCTGCTGCCGAACCGGGCCCAGCCTCTTGTGCTTTCGTCGCATTCGACGAGCAACACAAGTACATCGCCTGCATGAACGAGACCCTGATTGGCCCCAACAATGTGGCCGAGTATCGAGGTCTGTTGCTGGCGGTAAACAGTCTCGACCCGTTGCTTGATTTCAGTCCTTCCGATGTCGATCGTATTGAGTTCCGTGCCGACTCTCAGCTTCTGGTCAATCAGATGGCTGGAAACTGGCGCTGCCGGGACAAGAACCTGATCGATCTTCAGCATCGGATTCGTGAGATCCTAGCCCACAATTCAGGCATTGCCATTTCGTATGTGTGGTATCCGCGGGAAGAGAACAGAGAAGCAGATTACCTCTGCAACCTTGCTCTCGACGGCACCATCATCGACAACATGTTCGGGCCGTTGCCTGTCAAGACCAAGGTCAAAGGTATCTCCGCTGGCCAGCTGTTTCGCGCGGGCCGTCTTACCGAAGCCAAACCTCTTCGTGTAGACCCCGAGGGCTATGCCCTCTGTAGCTCCTGCAAAGCTCGTCTCATCAACTGCAAGTGCCCGCCACTTGAGGAAGCAGCATAAGCATGGGCTGGATCTCAGGATACTACTCACGCAAGTCACTCATCCGTCAACTGACTGCGGACAGCGATCACGGTGGAACAACCAGGCGCTGTCTCAAGAAGGTGACCAAGGGCAACATCTTATGGACGGTCTGGGAAATCACCACGCCAGGTGTGGCGCCTCATCGCTACATTGGCTACGACATCATGCAGCGGTTCAAGGGAGAAGGGTGGGGAGTCAAGTCGCTCGATGAGAGCTGCGGGCCTCTTCACTATACCTGCCCCGTGACCTTCTTCAGTGATGTGCCTGAGCCTCCAAACGACCACGCCGCCCTCTGGCGTGCCACGATCAAAGAGCAGGCAGCCAAGCGTCGGGGATTCAAACCGGAAGGCTGGATCAAACTGAAGGGAGGGTGCAAGCCTCTCTTCGTGAAGTGCAGATCCGTCCGTCCTTTTAGATGCCACGGATACAGAGTCACACGGCGACTGCTTGAAGGCCCGGTGCCTGAACTCGACGAACTCGAGGCCAAGATGACCGCGGCGTTCGGAGCGTACGGCCGCAACAGCTGGCATGATATGGATCCGGACGCAGAGACCAGAGCGAAGATGCTGGCCTTCGCGGAAGCCAATCCGTTTCCTGTCGATCGCAAGTTCTTCGAATGTGAATGTGTGACGCCGGCGCTGATAGAGGCTTGGTTTCCACCGGAACGAGAGGCAGCATGACGGAAATCATCAATGCAGAAGACAACCTGCGAACCTACACCTTCTACTTCCAGATGCCCGAGCTGACCAGTGTCTGCATGGGCCAGTCTGCAACGGCAAAGGCAAGCGACTTTGGCACAGCGTTCAATCGCGCCTGGAAGGAAGTCAAGAAGCGGAAGGGCGTGAAGGGACACAGCATCAATCAGATGAAAGTCTCGATTGTCATTGCTGAGAAGCCAAAGAAGGACAAGGCCAGTGACTGATTCGTTGAAGCTCTGGGCCTTCTGGAACTACGATCTATTCCCATTCCTTTGCAATGGGCGGGTCAACCAGGTTGCCACACACGGCTCGGTGGAGATCGTGAACAGCCCTGGTTACTTCTATCACCCGCGGTTCCTCCTGCCGGCAGACGAAGGCAAGAAGCTCAGTGCAGAGCTGGACAAGCTGGAGGGCGAACAACGCTCGGCGGTAGACGCCGTCAAGCGTACCTACGTCAAGAAGCTGAATGAACTGCTGGCCAAGTATGGCCAGGAGCCGCGCATCAATGGCGAGGGTTGATCCGTTCCTCGCGGGGATCCCGGAGATGTCCGATGAGAAGGTCCAGCAGTGCCTTGACTTTGCGCAGAAGATTCGAGAAGCAACTCGCCAGCAATCGCGTGCGAGAGTGCGAGATCTTCCGAAGCACTTAAAGGCTCAGGAGAAGGCTTTGCTCAAGGAGCGAGATCGCCGGCGCGGCGAGGTGGTGGAGAAGGAAAGCTTGACTGCAGCACAGGTTGACTACGCCACTCTCTCCTTCGTCTCGACGGATCGTTCGGCATAGAACTTGTCGATCATCTTGATGATCGGCTGGCGTATTGAAGGGGTTAAGGCGTAGAGCTTCTGACCCATCCTATTGGCCTTGGCGGTCTGGGCGGTCTGCTCACTGGTGAGATAGCCGACCAGGCTCGGATAGACATCGGCGAAAGCCAATTGGATCATCTCAAGGGTCGATACTTTCAAGACCTCTGCCAGAGCAGGAAGCCGCTCGAAGTTCGGTTTGCGAATACCCGCCTCGATCATGCCAACGAACTCGGGTGCAGAGACCTTGAGTGCCGCGGCAACTTCACGCTGAGTCAAGCTCAGCTCGCGCCGGCGCCGCCGGATGAACAGACCGAAGTGGTTCGTGTGCTTTCCCAGAGTGCGTGGCATTGCCCCTCCGGGTTCATTGTCAGGCCAAGGTCGAACCGATGTCAACTAACAGTTGGATAGGAGTAGAAATGGCAAATCCTTTGGAGCACACACTGGACAAGACAGGCCGCCTGGACGACGAAACAATCCGGGTCGTTGAGTCAGTCCTGTGTGATACACATCCTCCCATCAATCCCGCAGTCTTACTGCTGGCCATGCGCAACTGGTACCTGGTTCACGGCTCAGGTCCGGTGCTCAGAGCGTTTATCGACTGGCTCAGTCAGATCATGAACTTTGATCGTGCGGGCGATTACACTCCCTACCGCGAAGGCCAGGCTCTCTTCACGGAGAAGACGGGCATCGACCTTACGGAAAGGCTGGCTGCCCGATGAGAAGCCGTTACACATTCAGGCTGGGCAAGAAGGAACCGACAGGACTCGAGTTCCATTTCAATGTCGACGCCGACTGTTCATCTCAGGCTGTGGTATCGGCAAATGTTCTGCTGAAGCCTTGTCATCTGGGATTCCTGGGCCTCCTCGCAAAACGTTGGGAATACCTACGCGGCGCAGAGAACCTCACCGAGGATAACCTCGTTGGGATTCAACCACTTCCATGCCGACGGCCGATTCAAATGACGCTGGCCTTCGCACCCGAACCAGCACCGCCGCTCCTCGAAGAGCTGGTGGCGCCTCGCTTCACGGGATGGGTGCCTCTTCCCGAAGAGATCTGCTTCTAGGGGATTCCGCTTATATCAATCCCAGCCTAGAGGCTGACAAACTAACAGTTAGGTGGATTTGTGGACGAGCAACAGCATTTCAGGGGTCAGGTTCTGTGGCAGCGGTATCCGCGGGTCATGGACAAGGCGCCCGAGACCACGACCGAGGGCAGTGAGCCTGAGGACAGTTGTACCTTTCGGATCCTGACCGTGCATCCGGTAGAACCGGGGCAGAAGGATCTGGCCGTCAAGTGCAAGTCATTTCCCGACTGGGATCCTGATGATTTGTTCGAGTTCCATGGCAAGATGGTCGACTCAGAATACGGACCGACGTTTGAAGCCGAGCAAGCCGTGCGTGTGATCCCCGATACCGTCCGGGGAATCCAGAAGTATCTGGAGAACCATGTCAAGGGGGTTGGCAAGAAGACCGCAGCCGTACTGATGGCGAAATTCGGTGCCGACATCATCAACGTCCTCGACAACTCTCCCGAGCGCCTGACCGAGTGTGCTGGCATCGGAGCGGACAAAGCTGACAAGATCATAGCGTCTTGGCGTAGCCAACACGACCCGGTACTCCGCCAGCTGGAACTCTGGCTGGCTCGTTTTGACATTGGGGGTTCCTGGGGCAAGAAGTTCCTTGCGGCCTTCGGCAAGGATGCCATTCCGATTCTGGAGAAGAATCCCTACCGCTCCATGAAATTGAGTGGTATCGGCTTCAAGAAGGCAGACGATATGGCCGCTCGTATGGGTTGGCCTGAACGATGCCCGGAGCGGACAGAGGGAGCGGTCACTTACTCGGTCTCGGAAGCAATCAGCAGAGGACATTGCTTTCTGGAACACAACGAGCTCATGGGCGAAGTCCGAAAGAACGCCAGTAGCAGGAAGGGCACGAACAACGAGAATGAACAGCTTCCGATGGAAGATGCCCAACAGGCTATTACTCGGGTCGTTGAACGCAAGCATTTGATCAGGGAACCAGTAAAGATCAAGGGAATCTCCTTCATCCTTTACTACCTGCCTGTCTTTTATGCGGCCGAGAAGCGGTTGGCACAGCGAATTGGAGAGCTGCAGAGCTTTCCGCATGTTGCGCCCCGCGACATCGAATCAACCCTGGAACGTGTCGAGAAGGACCTTGGACAGGAACCGAATGAACAGCAGCGCCAGGCGGTCATTGCAGCCCTCCGGAACAACCTGTCGATTCTGACAGGCGGTCCCGGTACGGGTAAGACGACCACCCTCAAGATGCTGCTGCGCACGGCGGCTCGCCTGGGCCTCAATGTCGAGCTCTGCGCGCCGACTGGCCGCGCGGCCAAGCGGATGGCTGAGGTCACTGGCCAGGAAGCGCAGACAGTTCACAAGCTGTTGGAGTGGAGCTACGAGGACAACGACTTCCAGCGCAACAAGAAGAACCCGCTCAACTGCAGCCTGCTGATCTGCGACGAAGCCTCGATGCTCGATCTCCAGCTTGCCGACTCCCTGATGGATGCCGTACCTGACTCCTGTTCAGTGGTGTTTGTAGGCGATGTGGACCAGCTTCCTTCGGTCGGACCTGGAATGATCCTCCGCGACATGATCAATTGCCAGAAGATTCAGGTCACCAAACTGGAGACCATCTTCAGGCAGGCTGAGAACTCGCTGATCATTCGCAATGCCCACAAGATACGAACCGGACAGATGCCTATCTTCCCGGACGTGAAGAAGGGACAAGGCATTGAAGCCGACTCCTACTTTATGGAAGTTCCCAAAGGGCCGGAAGGCAAGGACGATCTGGAATGGATCAAGGCGAAGCTGCCTCCGGTCATCCAGAGGATCGTTGCCAAGCATGGAGTCGATCCCATCCGGGACATTCAAATCCTGACACCGATGCGAATCGGTGTAGCCGGCGCGATCGAGTTCAATAAGGTTCTGCAGGAGACATTGAATCCGCACGGCAAGGAAGTAGCAATCAAAGGCCACAAGTTCCGGATCGGTGACCGTGTCATGCAGCTCGCAAACAACTACCAGCAGGGCATGGAGATCTCAAACGGCGACATCGGATTCATCAAGGAGTTCGATGAGACTCATAAAGAGATCGTGATCGATTTCTATGGCCGATTGGTTCGGTATCCCTTCCGGGACACCGATGATCTGGCACTTTCTTACGCGGCAACGACTCACAAGAGTCAAGGCTCCGAGTTTGAAATTGTCATCCTGCTCATGACGATGCACCACTATCCGATGCTCGAGCGGAACCTCCTTTACACGGCGAACACCAGGGCCAAGAGGATGATTGTCTTCCTCGCGTCGTGGCCGGCGGTGAAGCGGGCGGTTGAGCAATGCAACGTCAACGGCCGACACACCTTTCTGGTGCAACGCATCTGCATAGCCTGCAGGGAGGTCAAGACAGCCGTGCTGCCGGTGGCTGCCTAGTCTCTATGACGCGATTCCTCTCTGGAATGACTCACGCCATCGTCACTGTTCCCGAGCGCCAGGACTCGGAGAGCAGTGGTATTCGAGCCTCGGTCTCCTTTTGCTTTGGACCGGGCGATGAGAATGCCATCACCTGCATTCATTATCGTCGCTGCGAGTGCGGAACTGTCTGGACAGTTCCGCACGTCGAGATCGTTGAAGCTGGTCGCAAGACCATGGTCCCGGTGTTTCGTGGTGAGCTTCTGGAGAAGATGTGCCAAGCCGCGGCCCGCGCACTTGAGCGGGTCAAAGAACAGATCGGTGCACCGCAATGGGGCACCAGTTACCGGGTCTTTGGAAGTCCCGATGGTTCACCTATGGTGGAGGTAATCCCGTAATGGTACTCGTGGAACGTATGGTCCTGCTGCTGATCGAGATGGCTCCCAACAATTGCATGACGGAATCAAACCTACAGTTAGTTTGTTCTGTGATGAATAAACGACACGGCCTGCATCTGGGGAGTGGTCTTGAACACTTTGACCAACTCCTTGGCTCGTTGAATGAGTTGTACATCGAGCGAGGTCCATACGGATTCCGCCTGGGTGAAGGCGGCCGTGCCGAGCTGGAAGAGATTCATCGTCGGCAGGCCCCTTTCTGCCGCAAATTCAAGTCGGTCGCTAGCCCGATCATCAACCGCAACGTTCCACCGAGGAGTTGTTCACATGCCGCTGTACGAATTCAAATGCCCCGACGAGAAGAAGTGTGGGCATCAGTTTGAAGCTCTGGTGCCGATGGGCACCGAACAGAAACCCTGCCCGAAATGCGGAGCCCCGGCCCCGCACATTCCGAGCGCCGGCCAACGGTTCCATTTCAATTGGTTTGAGGAGTAATCATGCCACCAAGAAAGAGCAATGCACCTGCGCTGGTCGAGGCTGCTCCCGCGGCTGAAGCCATCCCTGCAGTCGAAGCGCAGGAACCCGAAGCTGCCATTGAACCTCGTGTTCTGACAGACATCGAACGGATCATGTGCAGTGATGTGCAGCTTCCACTTTACCTGCAGGACTGGGCCAAAACCATCGAGTTGCTGAAGGCCCCGTTCCATCCTGACGATGTTTCGTTCCTTCCGCAAACGATCGACTACACGGCCAAGACCGCAACCGCGGCCGCCTACGCCGACTCGCGGGTTTACACCGCGCGTATGAACGAAGTCATTGGCTATGGCTTCTGGCAATCGGAAGTGACCCGTGTGGACATCGCACCGTTCACCAAGATCATCAAGGCCAAGCTCGATTACAAAACCAAGGAGGTCATCACTCCTCAGTCCGAGATCAGTGCTCACAAGGTGGGCGCGATCGTGCGAGTTGGCATCTGGATGGGCCCGGTTCTGGGGTGGGTTTGGCAGGATTCGAGTGGCGCCAAGGACACGGCGGACGAGAACTGGATTACTTCGGCAGAAGCGCAGGCCTACAAGCGCGCCATGTCCAAGTGGGGTCCTGGCATCTACTTCTACTCCTTCGGGAAGTTGAGCTATCCATACGATCCGAAGACTGGACAGTGGAAGCAACAGCCCCAGATCCCGGACTGGGCGTACCCAACCAACTACTGCGCCGATTGCGGCGAGCAGATTGTGACCATCCAGTACATCGACAAGGACAACATCACCAAGTCTATGCACGCCTGGGACATCTATCTGCGGGGCATGGCCCAGTATGGCGTTGGTGTCTGCCCGAAGTGCTCCAAGGCGCGACGTAATGCAGCGACCAGTCCGGAGGCGCAGACCCGGCTGCAGGAACAGCAGGCAGCCTAACCCCGAGGCGGGAGTGATCCCGCCTTGGACTTCTCACGGAGAACCAATACATGAAATTCCAGATCAAGGTTGGAGACCTGCTCAACGCAGTCAACGATGTCTCCTTCACGATTGACAAGAAGAGCACGGAAGGCTCCGGCGGAATCCTGGTCAGGGCATTCAAGACCGAGACCGAAGCAGCCGTTCTGCTATACACCACGATGCACAAGGCCGAGACCGTCATCAAGCACAAGGCCGAGGTGGAAGTGCCAGGCCAGGCCCTACTCGATCCGGCCCAGCTTCGCGCCGGCTTGTTGCATCGCAACCCGGATGACCTTGCCGATGTGTCGCGCATTGAGAAGAAGGATCACCCCGTCAAGATCGAGGTGAAGATCGGCAAGAGCGTCTTCCATCTGAGCGACAATCCGACCGGCATGGATGAGATGGCCAAGCGGATGCAGGAGATTCCTTTCCGGCAGCCCGAAGCCTACACCATGAAGGGTCAGGCTTTGTCCGAGTTCGTTCGCCGGGTTTCGTTCTGCATCCCTAACGAGAACGAAGGCACACAGCAGTTCGAGCTAGGCGGCATGCGCCTGCTCTGCGGCGATGAGGGCTTTGAAGCGCAGGCGACGGACGGCCACGCTTGCGCGCGGATCATCATCAAGGGCGAAAAAGGCCCGCAGAAGATGGAGAGCATCCTGCTCCCGCGTCTGGCGCTGCCTGCCCTGGCCAAGCTGGTCAAGAAGGAAGACGGTGTGAAGGTCATCGAAGGCCCGAAGAATGGCCGTAACGATGTCGTCAAGCTGTTCTTCAAGATCGGCGACAACACCTTCTTCGGCACCAGGCTACTGCTCGGAACCTTCCCGGCCATCGTGAGTGTTCTTCGGACTCACGCCCCGGACTTTTGGTTCAAGATCGACCGGGAACAGCTCAAGCAGGTGCTCGAACGCGCGCCGGCTTTCGATGAGCTGTTGCTGGTGAAGCTCCAGGTTGTCGGTGACGTCATTCGTGTCATCACCAAGGGCAAGAATGCCGACATCACAGACGAGCTTCCGATTGAGCGGGAAGAGGGAATGCCGGCGGATCTCAACATCTCGATCACCACCAACCTCCCGTATGTGAAAAACGTGGCCAGCGGTTCCAACCTCGAGAAGCTCCGCTTCGGAGTGAGTGACTACAACGTGAAGGCGAAGGCGGCCAAGGCGTTGATCGTGGATGACGCGAACGATGGGATCGACGCGACCTACGCGATCATGCCGGTGAGGCCCTAGCCGTGGACATCCTGGCTTTTGTTGTTGCCAGACTGTTCACGAAGACCTTCTGGCTCCTGGTGGGTGTGACCTTTGTGGGCGTCGTAATGATGGGCGCCCGGTCTTCCTACCGTAACAGCATCTTCCAGGCTGCTGGAGAAACGATCGGCAAGAGGTTCAATCGCTGACATGTTTACACTCTTCGATGGGCTTGAAGTTCAGCAGGAGAATATAAGCGACGTCATCAAGGCGCTTTGTGTTCCTTGTGACGGCTGCCGGCTCAGTCTGATCCATCCTTACAACCGTGGCTTCATTTACCGCGGCGATCCCAACGCTCGGATTGCCGTGGTGTATGAGGCTCCACGGGACGCGGAAACTGAACGTGGAGTTTCGATGGTCGGAGCCCACGGAAAAGCCTTCGAGAAATGGATGAGGCTCCTCAAACTGGACACAACCAAAGACGTGTTCATCACCAGTATGGTGCAATGCCAGCCTCCGCTGGAACGGAAGGGCGATGAGAAACAGCAGCGAGAGCCGGACAAGTCCGAGATCTCAGCCTGCTTCGGTCCCAGATGCCTCCGTGTAATCCGTGCCATGCCCAATCTGGAAGCTGTGATGATTCTCGGTTGGACGGCCGCCGGGGCCATGCTTGGCTTCGGCGAAGAAGC
>Ga0187848_10003365_pt1 | contig 11780 bp, 10 predicted proteins | sample June2016WEW_4_40_FD_132424 | JGI IMG/M metagenome (GOLD analysis project Ga0187848, IMG submission 132424) | Peatland microbial communities from SPRUCE experiment site at the Marcell Experimental Forest, Minnesota, USA - June2016WEW_4_40 | ecosystem: Environmental > Terrestrial > Soil >... | reverse complement strand
TTGAACGAGGCAACCACCAAACGCGGAATCGTGATGGCCGCTCCGTGGACTGGCACCGTATCCGTCGCCGGGGTGGGCATTAGCTTCGCTCCTCCCTCCCGTTCACGGGGTGGACTTCAGCGTGGGCTCCGCGGCCTGTGCCGATGCCGTCGGACGTGCCGGGTGCCCCGGCGGGTTGGTGAGGATCCCGGGGGAGCCCTGGCCCCCGCGCTCCGAGAACGCGCCCGGTCCTTGGGATCCACCGATGGGAACTCCCTCCTCGCGCTCGCCACAACCTTCAGGAATTGCGGGGACGCCCAGCGCGTTTCCCTCGGGTACCAATTCAGTCGCCACGCATGGACCACGGTCGCTCCGACCACGAGGACGCTCGGGGAATCGAGGCGCGCCTCGATCGTCGGTCGTGAGGCCTCGCCGAGCGTGAAGAGCGTCGTCCGTTGTCGCGCCGTTGTGGCCCAGCGGACTGCAGCGACGGGGGTGCTGGGGTCCCGGCCGGACTTGAGCAGGTCGCGTGCAATCCGCTTCCACCGGGCCACCCCCATCAAGATGACCAACGTGTCCGCGCCGCGACCGAGCGCCGACCAGTCCACCGGGGGGTGATGGGAGGAGGAGCTGGTCCGGCCCGTTACGATCGCCACGGAGGAGGCAAACCCCCGTTCGGTGAGGGGGATCCCGGCGAACGCCGGGCCCGCAAGCGCGGAGGGAACCCCGGGGACGATCTCGAAGGGAATCCCGCGAGCCCGGAGCGCCTGAGCCTCTTCTCCCCCGCGAGAGAAGAGGAGCGCGTCCCCACCCTTGAGGCGAACGACACGCTTCCCGGCCAGCGCCGCTTGAATGAGGAGTTCGTTGATCTTCGACTGAGGGAACCGGTCCCGGTGCCTCGGACCCTTGGCCACCCGTAGCTTCTGGGCTCCTCGAGGAATCAGGGCGAGCACCCCGCGTCCGACCAATCCGTCGTACAGTACTACCTCTGCGGAACTCAAGATCTCCCGGCCGCGGACCGTGAGGAGACCGGGGGCCCCCGGTCCGGCACCCACAAGGTACACGGGTCGCCGAGTCATCGTTTCGCCTTGCGTGCGACCGGGGTAGAGCCCCGAGCGTGCGAGGCGATCACTCTCCGTGCAACGGCCAGCGCTTCGTCGCTCCGGCCCGCTCGGAGCAGTCGCCCGATCTCGCGATGGCGCAACAACCGGTAGATCACGTCCCTTCGAGCTTCCGGGCTTCGGATGGTCGCCTGAATGGGCCGTCTCAATCGACCCATCAGCCGCACCCGCGCGACATCCATCGGTCGGATGGATCGTTCGATACGACGCCGAAGGAGTGCAGCCATGGCTGGGCTACGGCCAGCGGTGGAGACGGCCAGACGGATCGGACCGGCCGTTCCGACCGACGGTATGGTAAAATCCGAGAGCGACCGGGTGTCGTAGACGTGGACCAGAGCACCGATCGAATGGGCCGCCTGCACGATCGATCGGTTCTCCCCGAGATCCTCTAAGGTGGAGAAGACGATGGCAGGCCGCATCTTCCGAATGAGGCGAACGGGATCCCGAGCGGGGGATCCCGGCGCCGCTCTCCGACGCCGCCTCCCGGGACCGCTGCTTCGGGGAACCACACGGGCCACGGCGACCCGAGCGCCCTCCCGAGCCAGCGCATCCCTCCGAGCACGCGCGAGCTTCCCATCCCCAATCACAAGGCCGATTCTATCGCGAACGATCAAATCGACCATCATGGCAACGTGCGAGGGAGCTCGGGCTCATCTTCTTATCGGCGGGGTTGGTCGCCTCTCGTGTCCTGCGATCCGAGTTTCTCCTCGCCTCTTCCCGCGTCGAGGGTCAAACCGTCTGCACAGAAGGCTTGTAAGCTACGAAGCGTGATTCTTGACCGGTGATCCGGTACTTCCGGATCGATGCGATGACCTCATTCACCCTACCTGGCGAGTTCGACGTGGCGGGAAGGAAGATCCAACTGGACGAGGATGGGTTCCTACAGAATCCGGATGCGTGGAGCGACGCGGTAGCCGTGTGGATGGCCGAGAACCTTCTCGGCCTGCACACCCTGACCGAGAACCACTGGAGATTGATCCGTTATCTCCGCCAGTACTGGGAGACCTACGGCGTCTGCCCCCCCATCAAGATGCTCACGAAGAACACCGCAATCTCGCTGGAGGCCCTCTACGAGCTGTTCCTCGATGGCCCAGCGCATGGGGCGTGTAAGGTTGCGGGGGCGCCCAAACCGACCGGTTGTGTCTAAGGGGGAGGAGTCCCACCCAATCCCGTCCGAATTCCATTATGCGGGAAACCTGCAATCGGCGGGCGAAATCACGTCCAATCCGGTTGACATAAGTAGGAATACCCGCCTTGTCGACTCAAGCGATGGACCTGGTCGATGGGAGTCAACGCTTGCGAAGAGCCCGCGGGTGATCCGTTACTCGAGAGGGGCCGTGCCATCCTGCGGAAGCTCGAGGACGGACCGTGGCCGAGCCACGTCACCGAACTGAGAAAGGGCCGGTATCCGATCGATGCGTACGCCAAGGGCCTAGGTCAAGGGTCCTCGCCGTGGTACGGCGGCTCGGCTCGCATTCCCTGCGTGCTCGTGGGGTTCATCGCGCGGCGCACGAAGGACGGAAAGCACACCGAGCTCCATTTTCGAGTCTACCACCCGTCCGGACAGATCTACCGGACCGATGACCTTCGGAAACTCCTCGACCTCGCCGACGAGTACGGGCTCGGGACCGTCGGAGCCATGGGGCAGACGGGCGATCTCATTCTGCCGATCCGGGCGGACTGCGCTAGCCAGGCGGTGGACGCGCTGAGGGACCTGGGCACGGACCTCGGTGGAACGGGCGACACCTTCCGGGACACGGCCGCCTGCGTGGGTCCTGCGCTGTGCGAGTATGCCCTCTTCGATTCCCTTGCCGTGCGGGACTTCTACTTCCAGTACCCCGACATCTACGCCAAGCTCTCGAGCCAATTCTTCCCGTTCAAGGTCAAGCTCAAAGTGAGCGCCTGCCCCATGGATTGTTCCATGGCCGCCCACCGCTCGGATTTCGGCTTCGTCGGATTCTGGGAAGGGGCGCCCGCGGTCGATCAGGCGGCGTTCCGTGCAAAGGTCGATCAAGGAGAAGTGAGCCCCGAGGAGGTCGTCCGTCGGTGCCCAGGAAGCGCGATCGGCTGGGACCCGGTCTCCCGTACGATCTCGTTCGACGGATCGAAGTGCCGGAAATCCATGAATTGCATCCGGAAAGCGTTCCCCGCAATCCGGGCCGGCCCGAACCGGAAGATCGCATTCACCATCGGAGGCAACTCGAAGGGCCGGTTCGGCCCCAAACTGTCGAAACCGGTGGCCGTCCTCGACGATCCCAATTCCGTGGGTCCGTTCATGACCCGACTCCTCGACTACTGGTCGGATCGCTCCCCGCACAAGGACCGGCTCGGAGACCTGCTGGTGGAAGAGGGCCTATCGAGCACCGTGGACCGGTTCAAGGATTCGCTACCCGTGACCCCTTCCGGGCATGCACCCGGGGGTTCGCGGATCGTGAATAGCTGCGTCCTGAGCGACTCGGAGCGAGGGGCGTACTCGACGTGGGCGGAGGCGATCGCCAAGGAGTACGACGGTTGAGTCGTCGATGAGCGCCCCAGTCCAACGCCTCAAGAAGACGCTGCCCGTTCCGTACACCAAGTACCTCCCCGACGCTATCTCCCGCAACGTAGGCCATTGGACCGAGCGGAAATTCCACGGAGCCGGCATCATCGAACACATCTCCGACACCGGTGACCACCTGTTCACGGTCAAGATCGGGGGGCCTCCGAACGCCCGGTTCAGCACGGCAACGTTGCGGAAGTTCGCCGAGATCACAGACTCGGAAGGGAGTCGGGCCCTTCGATTCACACGCTCGGGAAACGTTGAGCTCTTCGCGGAGAGCCTGGAGAGCGCCCTGCGCGTGAAGAAGGCGGTCGAGGAACTGGGGTACTTCGTCGGAGGGTGGGGTAACACCCTCTGGTCGATCCAGTCCTGCACGGCGTACCTCACGTGCACGACCGCGGTCGTGGACGCTCCCAGCCTCACGAAAGCCCTCTACGACCATCTGGTTCCGTACTTCACCGGAGCCGTCCCGCTTCCGTCCAAGCTGCGGATCAACGTCGCCGGCTGTCCCAGCAGTTGCGGCGGCTTGGCCGCGGACATCGTACTGTCGGGGCACTACGGGGCTGCACCCGATTTCGATCGGGAGAAGATCCGGCTATGCCTGCCCGCCCGTGCCGAGGTCCTCGACCGGGTGGTTCCCGAGGTACAGATGGTCTGCCCGGTCAACGCGATCCGCTCGTTCCCCAACGAAGACGGATCGGTGGGGATCGAGATCATCGCGGAACGGTGCATCGGATGCGGTCGATGCAAGGACGTCTGCGATCACGTCACCTGGAATCCCGAGAAGATCGGCGTGTCGGTCCTCGTGGGCGGCAAGAGCAGCAACACGGGCGTGGGTCCGACCCTCGCTCGCGTGCTCGTACCGTGGATCCCGGCGCACCCACCGGAGTACCGGGAGACCGTCGCCGTCGTCCGGAAGATCATCGATACCTGGCGAGCCGGGGCCGAGCCGGGAGAACGGATCGCCGACTGGATCCACCGGGTGGGCATAGAGACCGTCTTCCAACAGCTCCGAGTGCCCGTCGGTCGATGGAACCGGCCGGTGGAGCTGAGCACAGGGTACGGGGTCCGACAGTTCCTGCCTCGGTGACCCTATGGACGCACTCGTCCAGGTGGCGGTCTTCCTCGTCCTGCCGTACGTCGCCCTCGCAGCGTTTGTGGGAGGGTGCATCTACCGCCTCGTTTCGTGGCTCTCAGCCCGACGGGTTACCGGCCTCCGCTCGGTGGCGATCGTACCGAACACGTTCGGGTACGGGCGGGTCCTGTGGGACCTCGTCAAGCGGGTCTTCGCATTCTACACGCTTCGGAACATGGAGGGCGACCGGACCCTCGTGGTCGGGAGCGTCCTCTTCCATTACGGCATCTCGATCGTTCTCCTCGCACACCTTGGCCTCGTCGTTCCCCTTCCCATCTCTCCGGGGCTTCATGATTGGTTGGGCCTCTACGTCGGCGGCGCGGCGGGCCTCGTCGCCCTGGCGGGGATCCTCATCCTGATCGTTCGGAGGATACGCCTTCCCCGGATGCGGGAACTCAGCACGTTGGGGGAATACTTCGCGCCGGGTCTCTTGCTCGCGATCATCACGTTTGGTCTCGTCCAAACGCTGGTCGTACGGCCCGATTACATGGATACGGTGGCCCCGTGGCTCACGTCGGTCCTCGAGTTCAGCCCCAACCTTGCCCCGATCGCCGGTGTGGGGTTCTTCACGATCGCCCACGTCGCACTGGCCCTCGTCTTCATCGCCTACGTGCCCTATGGCCAGATGGTCCACTGGCTCGGCTATCTGTTCAACCCGACGCTCACCGGACCCAGCTTTCGGGTCGGGACGACACCGGTGCCTGCCTTTCCAGGAGTTGGATCCCACAGTGGGAGGAGACCTACGTGACCGAGCCGGCCAAGCTCGTCTTCGGGAACAGTTCCTCGGCCGCGCCGTACTGGAGCAAGCCCGAGCTCCTTGCCAAGCTCGACAAGGCCGTGCCGCGCCCCCCGGCGAGCGGGGACCTGGCGACGGACGTCCTGCGCGGGATCCGCGAAGAGGTCTCGGCGAACCGGAACGTGAAGATCGCCCTCGATGTCTGCGTCCACTGCGGGGCGTGCCTCGATGCCTGCCCTACCTACCTGACTACGGGCGACATCCACAACTCACCGGTCGGTCGGGCTGACCTCGTGCGGAGCGCTCTGCGCGCGCAGACCCTCCTCGGTAAGTGGCTCGGGAGCTGGGTCCGAGCGAAGCCTCTCGATGAAGCGGGCGTCCGGCAGCTGGCGACCTACTACTACCAGTGTCTGGAGTGCCGCCGATGTGGAGAGATCTGCCCGTTCGGTCTCGACCAAGCCGACGTGACCCGCTCGGTGCGGTCGGTGCTCTGTGACCACGGCCTCATTTCCAAGTACGTCGGAACGGTCATCGAGACCAGCGAGCGCACCGGCAATAACCTAGGCCTGCCTCCGGCAGCGTTGCGCTCCACCATCGAGTTCTGCCGGGACGAGATCCAGGAAGAGAAACGGATCGACGTCCGGTTCAAGATCGACGAGCCGGCGCACGCCATGCTCGTTCCTCCTTCCGCGGACTTCTTCCTGAACCTAGAGACGCTGAAGGGTTACATGGCGTTCTTCCACCTGGCGGGTCTCGACTACACCTTCACGACCGAACACGCCGAACTCGGCAACTTCGGGCTGTTCATCGGAGAAAAACACATGAAGCACATCGGGGACCATCTCATCGATGTCGCTCGCAAGCTCGATGTCCGCCTGGTCGTCGCGGGCGAGTGCGGTCATGGGTGGAGGGCCCTCAAGCAGTACGTGATCCCGCGGCTTCGGGAGAACGGCATCGACTCCGTCCACATCTTCCACTTGGTGATCGACGCGATCACGAAGCGGAGCATCCAGCTCGACCCTGCGCTCAACGGGACCACCCGCTATGTCTACCAGGACCCTTGCAATTACGCGCGGGCGGGGGACCTGGTCGACGAGCCTCGTTTCATCCTCCGGCACGTGACGAAGAACTACATTGACTCTCCGCACAGCCGCGAACGAACCTGGTGCTGCGGCGGGGGAGCGGGAATGCTGGCGGACGAGCTCATGCCCCTTCGGCTCGCGTACGCTGGACTCTGGTTCGAGGACGCGCGAGCCGTAGGCGGGGAGCACATCATTCGGCCGTGCGCCATTTGTAAAGCGCAACTGAATGCCACGCTTCCTCGGTTCAACAAGGCGGCGGGGACCCAACTGGTCTACTCCGGATTGATGGACCTCGTCTACAAGGCCCTCGTGGCGCCGTCGTCGCCGGCCCCTCCTTCTCCCGTCGGTCAATGACCGGACCCCGCGGGCCGAGGTAGGATCTGTAGATCGATCCGAAAGCGCGAACCCGCGAGGATTACCACCGACGCCGTCCGTCGGAAAGGGCGGACACGATTAGGCCGCTGCGAAGGCTTCCTTCAATTCCGCGGCAAACAACTGGCACTCTTCGGGAGTGTTGTAGATGTACAGCGATACACGGGCGGTTCCCTTCTTCGGATCCAGGCCGTAACGGTACTGGAATGGATGGGAACAGTGGCCCCCGGTTCTCATCATGACCGGAACGTCCGCGACCTCATCCATGTACATCACCAATTCTTTGGGATCGGAGAACGTAGAGGCTGGGACCTTGAAGGTGAGCAGCGCCCCACGGTTCGCTCGTTCGGATAGAGGCGGGCCCACGACCTCGAGTTTCGGCACCTTCTCCATCGCATCGAACAGGGCCGTCTTCAGTTCCTGTTCTCTCCGCTCGACTTGTTCCATACCGAGCTTCTTCAGGTACTGGACGGCAGCGCCCGTCCCGATGATCCCGGCGTAATTCTGCAGCCCGGCCTCGAACTTCCCCGGTGGGGGTTTGAACGACGGAACGATCTCTCCGTTCCGGTACTCCACGTCGACGACCGTATCCCCGCCCACCATGAAGGTGTCCAAGGTCCGGTCGAGGAGGTCGTACTTCCCCCAGAGGACCCCCATGCCGCTCGGACCGAGCATCTTGTGGGCGGAGAAGGCGAGGAAATCGAGCCCGAGGCTCCCCACCTGGGTAGATCGGTGAGGGACGTACTGCGCACCATCCCCGATGACGGCGGCACCGTGCCGGTGCGCAAGCTTGCAGATCTCGGAAATTGGTGCGTAGGTCCCGGTGAAGTTCGAGGCCATGACGACGCTGACCATCTGAGTTCGGTCATCGATGGCGTCTTCGAACCTTGCGATATCCATCCGGCCGCAGGAATCCGTTTCGACCACCCGAAGTTGGAGGTCGTGGGCTTTGGCGGCCTTCCAGAACGGTAGAACGCCGGAGTGGTGCTCCAGCAAGGTCGTGACGATGTTGCCCCCACGCTCTCGCCGCCAAGGCCAGGCATGGCTGACAAGGTTCAGAGCTTCTGTCGTGTTCCGGGTCCAGATGACCTCATCATCTCGGCGGGCCCCAATGAACTGCGCGACCTCGCTTCGCGCTTCCGCACACGCTTCGTTGGTCTCTAGGGCAAGGGCGTGAGCTGCCCGGTTCCCGCCGCAGGAGGACATCGCGGTGTAGTACCCGTCCATCGCCTGCATCACGGGGTACGGTCTCAGGGACATGCCGGCGCTATCGAAGTAGATGATCGACTTGCCGCGGACCGTTCTCTTGATGATCGGAAAGTCATCGCGAACGGCGGACCAGTCCACCATCGTTCACCCTCCCGGCCGGCCCTCGGAGCCGACCAGCGACCAAAGGAATCCTACGCCGGAGGTGAACTTCACGGTAGCCACGCTCGATCTGGTGAGGCTTCTCGCTGCGGCGATCACTTCGGTGCCGCTCGCGCAGTTCGCGCAGATCTTCAGGTCTTTGTACCGCGGGTCATTCCGGACCAGAGCGAGGATCTCTCCGGTCGAGAGGGCACGCATGGCGTCCCGCAGGATGAGCGCAACACATTCCTCACGCTCGCGCAGGCTCAACGTCGCCTCGTGCCGTTCGAAGTCGGCGAGTAGGCCATCGCCCGAATGGAGAATAGCTTAGCCGTAAATGATCCCGGCAGGAGACTACCGGAACTGCACGCCCGATGCAGTGAGGGCCGAGGTTACCCGCTCGGACCGCCGGGGGGATCGGGGCGTCATTCGGGACTCTTCTGCGGTTCGCTCTCCCCGCATTTCCCTGGGAGTTGCACGACGGCGTACCCTGTGTGGGATACGGGGACCCGCCGGGAGGCGATTTCGGTGTTCGATCCCCGGGACAAGGGAGGAGCTTCCAGACTTCCGGGCGGGTTACGCTCTCCGAAGGGCGCGCGGCCGGGAGGGGCTCACTTCAGAGCTTCCTTCTTGCCACCGTAGAGGTCCCGCGCAGGGCTCAACAGGTCGAAGGTCTCCCGGTCGATCGCCGGCTTCCCCCGGACCGCGAGCGAGGCGAGGTTCAGTCCCACGCCGGGACCCAACATGAACCCCTGCCCGCACATCCCGATCCCCAGCAGGAGCCCCTCCACGTTCGGCGCCTTCCCGACGACCGGATTGCCGTCGGGGGTCATCGGATAGAGCCCGCGCCAGACGCGGCGGATCGTCAGGTTCTTGAGGCGCGGGATGAGCTCGACGAGCCGCGCCGCGACGATCGGCATGAACTCGAACGTCGAGGTCCGGTCCTCGCCGGGGAAGCGCTCCTTCGGCGTGTAGCAGAAGATGATCTGACCGTCCGAGTCCTGACCGAAGTAGAAGTTGATCGTCTTGCCCTCGGGCCCGGGCCGGAGGTCCACGACCAGGGGACCGAGGAACTCCTGGACGGGGGCCGAGATCCCGGCTTCGTGGCTCTCGGGGAGCACCGGAATGTCGAGGCCGGCCATCCGGCAGATGGCGGTCGCGTGGGCGCCGGCGGTGTTGATCACGATGGGGGCACGGTACTCGCCCTGGTTCGTTCTCACGCCGGTCACGGTGTGGTCCTCCATCACCAAGGCAGTGACCGATTCTCGATACCGGTACTCGGCGTGCAGCCGGATCGCCTCGTTGGTGAACGATTCCGACGCCCGCAGCGGGCTCACCTGACCGTCGTCCGGGGAATAGGTTCCCCCCCGGAGACCGTTCGGGTTGATCCCGGAGACCACGCGCCGGATCCCTTCGGCGTCCAGCCAGTCGATATTGAGATGGTAGGCCTTCTGGATCGGTAGCAGCTTCTGAAGGGTGGACTCGACCTTCTCGTCGAACGCCGGGAAGCAGTAACCGCCCTTCTTCCAGCCGATGTCGGTCCCGGTCGATTCCTTCCAGTGGGAGAAGATGTCGAGGCTCTGCTGAGCGAGCCGGATCTTTGCCGGGTCGGAGTGGGTCGCGCGCACCCCTCCGATCGCGGCCTTGTTCTGACCCTGCCCGGAGGATGGCATCTCGTCGAGGACGAGGGTCCGACGCCCCTCCCGCGCGAGGAAGTACGCGGTGGGGTTGCCGACCGAACCGGCGCCGATGACGATGGCGTCAAACTCCGGATGCGCCATCGTCCACCGCGAGGAACGCCGTGATCGGAACTTCCTGCGTGAAGGGGCGGTGCACTGGAGGCGTCACCGTTCGAGCGTCCACTCCCATCTCTCGGAAGACGCGAAGGATCAGCTCGCCGCAGGTCTTTCCGCCGCAGGGACCCATCCCGCACCGGAGCCCGGCCTTCACCGCGTTCAGGTCCCTCGTCCCGGTCTCTTGAATGTACGCGACGATCGCTTCCTTCGTCGCCCGCTCGCACCGGCAGATGACGGTCTCGGCATCGCTCACCGGCGGGAAGTTCTCGGCCCGGACGAGTGGTTCGGGCTCCCGCATCCGGACGCCCGCGACACGGTCGGCCTCCGACGCGGGGACTTCGAGGACCAACAGCCGTCGACGATTGAGGGCTTTCCCGGAGACGATCCGGAGCACTTTTCCGGTGCCCACGGTCTCGCCCTCGGCGCCGGTGGTCGGGACGATCTGGCCGGATCGAACGAGGCCCTCGGGCATCTCCCACGGGATCGTCACCTTCGCCCGCTCCCCCGTAGGGTCGTAGCGTCGGTCCACCATGCTGATGGCGAGGCCGGGGCAGACCGCGACGCACTTCCAGCACCCCACACAATCCCCGACGAACTGGGGGCGCCCGAGGATGTTCCCTTCTGGGATCGTGATGCTGTCTTTGGGGCAGACCGTGGTACAGGGGTTGCAGGGGATCTCCTGCGCGCATCGGATGACCGGGTAGATCTTGAGGTCGGTCGGCGGAGGGTACGCCCCCCGCACCGGCCCCGGATGCGAGGCCAGCAGGGTCCCCATGGCGCGCCATGCTTCGGGGATCTTCACGGGGAGGCCCAGATCCTGGAGGATGGTCCGCGCCACGATCTTCCCCGAGAACATCGCCGCGGAGGCTTCCGCGATCTCGTGCGCATCGCCGGCAGAGTAGACCCGCATGCCGAGGCGTCGTCCCTCTTCGAACAGTTCGTTCACGGGGGAGAGTCCGACCGCAAGGAGCACCGTGTCGACGTCGAAGGCCACTTCCGTGCCCTCGATCGTGCGGAACCGGTCGTCGACCCGGGCGGCGACCACCCGCTCTACGTGGTCCGTTCCCTCGGCACGCAGGACCGTATGCGAGGTGTATACTGGAACTCCGAGTCGGAGGATCTTGTCTAGATGGACCTTGTACCCACCCACCCGAGGCAGTATCTCGACCAACGCGACCACGTCGATCCCCGCCTGGAGAGCTTGATACGCGACGATGAGGCCGACGTTCCCCCCGCCGACGATGAGCAGTCGCTTCGACGGCTTGATCAGGTCCCGGTTGACGAGCGTCTGGAAGGCGCCGCCCCCGTATACCCCCGGGAGGTCCGCTCCCGCAAACGCCAGGGCCTTCTCGCGCGCGCCGGTCGCCACCAGGAGGGCCTTCGGCTTCACGATCGTAAAGTGGCCTTGCTTCACGACGCCGACCAGGCCATCTCGGAAGACCCCCACGACGGGAGAGTCGGTCCATACGTCGACGCTCGGTTGGGTTCGGACCTGCTCCTCGAGCAACTGTCCGATCTCCGTTCCTCGCTGGCCGGCGTAGCATTCGTCCGCCGAACCGAAGAAGTTGTGCGTTTGCAGGCTCAGCTTGCCCCCGAGCGACGCTTTGTCATCACAGAGTACGACGTCGGCCCCATGGGCGGCCAGTTCGGCGGCCGCCATCAGGCCCGCCGGT
>Ga0187848_10003364_pt1 | contig 11780 bp, 8 predicted proteins | sample June2016WEW_4_40_FD_132424 | JGI IMG/M metagenome (GOLD analysis project Ga0187848, IMG submission 132424) | Peatland microbial communities from SPRUCE experiment site at the Marcell Experimental Forest, Minnesota, USA - June2016WEW_4_40 | ecosystem: Environmental > Terrestrial > Soil > Wetlands... | reverse complement strand
GCGAAGTTCGGCGGCTACCTCGTCACCCGGCTGGATGGGTACACCGAAGCCGATGCGAAGGCGCTGACCACCCGGGCCCTCGCCGCCGAGCGACAGGGCGGGCAACCGGCGCCGGACGGCAAGGTGCTGTTGGACACCTGCCCGGCTTTCGGTTACGCCCAGCGCAACAGTCAACCCCGTCCTATATTCGATTCCCCGCCGGCTGCCGACAAACAGGCGACGATCGTAGAACTCAACTTCAATGAGTATAACGCCGACATGCAACACGCTGCCGACATCCTCCGTTCGCGGACCGTGCCGGTCGAGTTGACCGAGACCGGCGTCTTTGCCGGAAAACGCAGCGGCCTGCTGGGATACGTCTCCTGGGGGAGCAACGACCGGCATTACGACGCCGGCGCCTATCACTCCCTGCGCTTCGCGCCGGGAGCGATCTGCGAAACGGCCGTCTCGACCAGCGCCCGGACGTTCTTGCCGACCACGGGCGGCCAGTCGCTCATCGCCGATCTGATTGCGCAGGGGGCTACCGGAGCGAAGGGTTACACGGACGAGCCGCTCCTGCAAGCGGTGGCCTCGCCCAGTATCCTCTTTGACCGTTACGGCAGGGGCTGGACGCTGGCGGAGGCTTTCTACGCGGCCTCGCGCTTCGTGGGCTGGGAGGACATCGTGATCGGCGACCCGTTGTGTCGGCCGTAGGCGGATAACTCCCCCAACAGGCGTATGGCACAGAAGGCGTGAAATGCTATAATCAAGCTACCGGGGGGCGGCCGGGATCGCTCTCGGCGCCGTGGCCCCCGCCTCTTCCTCAACCCGGCCGGCAGGGTGCAGCCATGACGCCCATGTATTGCCCGGAATGTGGACACGCGGTTCCCGGCCCGACTTCCACCTGTCCGTCCTGCGGCTACCGGATGGATACAGAGCAAAGGCAGCAGCAGACCCGCTGGGCGCTCTTTGCGGCCGGTGTGGTTCTGGGGAGCGTACTGGGTGCGTGCTATAAGGCGATTCCTGCGGGGATGGTCGCCGGCGCGGTGCTGGGCGGAATCCTCGGCCTCATCCACCAGTTGGTCCATCCCGCGGGTCCCTCCAAGAAACCCGGATACCTCGCCACCGGCCGGATGAAGCCCCCCAACCGCTGCTAATGGACAAACATACCCCCTCGCCGCGGCAGGCCCGCCGGCGGCGCGATTTTCCCCAGGCTTCGGCACTCCTGTCAGGTTTGCGATTCCCGGCCATGCGCGCAATCAACAGCCTGATGCTCATGGCGTGGGTGACGATCGTTGCCGGTGCCGCGCCGCCGCAGGCCGCGAAGAAGCCGAAATTCACGGCGGCTCCGGCTGCCGACCTGTCGAAGCCCGTCATGTGGGCGAGCGAGTGCGAAACGCCGGACGGCCGCGGATTGCGGTTCGGCGGCTGCGACCAACAGGCCGACGACGGCGCCGCTCACACGCAGATCAAGGTCGCCGGCCAGTGGCAGCCGATCGTCGAGGATCTTCGCAAGGCCAACCCGTTGCAGAAGCGTCACGGCCAAGTGCGCGACGCCAGCACCCAACTCAACCGACTGTTGGCCTGCTACCGCGGCGTCTATTTCGAGGGCTTGCCTCCCGGCGAGCAAAGGGCGGCCGTTGCCGGCGCGATCAAGCGGGCCAGACTGTCCGGCTTGCCGCCGATTCCCCCGTGGCACGAGAAACTCCTCGCGGAGGCCGGCAGCCACTGGTACGACCCCGACGTGAAGGCCCGAGTGGACCGGTCTGAGCAGATCGGTACCACCGCGCTCGTGGCAGTCATGGGCCAGCTCGACAAGGGTCCCGGAGCGACCACGCCACCTTTGCTGCGCGCAATCTCTCGCTATGTAGTGGCTCTCCAGCAGGCCGCCGAAATCCTCGATGCCGAGCCCGCCCCGCGGGCCTTGTCGCCGATCGTTTACGACGCCAAGAGCAAACTGTTCGTGCTCTTCGGCGGCGACCACCTGGACTACATGACCAACGATACCTGGGTCTTCGACCCGGCCCGGAAACGGTGGGAGCAGCGGCACCCGAAGACCGCTCCGCCGCCGCGGGCCAATCACACGCTGACCGCGGCCGGCGACGGAAAAGTCAAGTTGTCCGGCGGGTTCACGCACAACAACGTCGATATCTGGTACATGGGCCCGCTCTACCAGTTGCGCGACGACGGCGACTGGACCTACGATGTGGCGGCCGACGCGTGGACCAGCGACGCCGGCGTCGAAGGCGTCGAGCCGGATCAGCGGGCCTACCGCAGCGGCGCGTTCCTGCCGGACTACTTCATGCAGGGCGACCGGCCGGACGCCGCCGCCAACGAGGCGAAACTGAAGGCCCTCCCCGTGAACACCTGGGTGGCGATGCACCCGCCGCAGAAGCCGCGGGTGAATCGCGATTGGGGCTCGGCCTGCATCGCCCCGGACCTCGACGTGCTGCTCCGCTGGTCCGGCGGTCATTGCGCCCACGGCGGCAGCGACGTGCCCATGTATCACTTCGCCACCAACCGCTGGGAACTGCCCTTCCCCGTCGAGTTCCCCCTGGGCCAGTGCTACTCGAACACCAGCTACCCGACCGGCTTCAACTTCAACCGCCGGCCCTGGGTCAGCGGGCACACCTACAAGAGCTTCGGCTACGACCCGGCGGGCAAGCTGATGGTCTTCACCGGACACAACCCGTGGAGCTACCTGTTCGATCCGCGGGCGGGCGACTGGGTCGGCCGATCGAAGAAACCCGCCCCGATGTGCTACGACAGCAGTTTCTACACGTTGACGCTGTGCTCGACCGGCAAGGACCTGTATTGCTGGGGCGGGCAGTACGGCCGCGCGATCGGCATGTACAAGTGGCAGCCGGGGACGAAGACCTGGGAAACTCTGCACCTGACCGGCGTGAAACTGCCCGGGCCCGAGTGCGACCACAGCGGTTTGGCATTCGATGCCAAGCGGAATCGGCTGATCCTGTTCCCCAGGAAGTACGCCGGCAGGCTCTACGCGCTGGATTGCAGGACGAACGAATTGGCCGAGCTCCGGCCCGGCGGGGCCAACGCGGCGGCGGCGACCATCGGTTTCTGGCGGGAGCTGGCCTATGTGCCGGACGCCGACGCGGTGCTGGTGGTCGGCGCCTCGCTGGCCCCTGCGGGCGGCGCGAAAGACCCGCCCCGCCCGTCGCTGGCCTACGATTGCGACAAGAATGCGTGGATCGCGCTCGACCTCGGCGGCACGCATCCTGCGGGCAAGGGCGGCCGGGACGTTTCCCTGGGCAGCGCTTACGATGCCAAGCGGAGATTGGCCTGGGCGACCGACACGAACGGCGAGGTCTATGTGCTGCGTTTGGACATGAAGGCGGCGCGGAAAACGAATTAGCCTCCGCCGCGGATAGGTAGGGTGGGTCGACGGGCACCGTCGGGCACCATGCGGAGCATGGTCGGCATGGTCGGCGAGCCCCACCACAAGAATTCGCCCGAAAAATGGCGGGGTGTGCCCTAAGACTGCAGCAACGCGGCCCGAAACCCAAACAGCGCGCGAATTAAGTTATGTGGCCCCGGAACTCCGCCCGCCGCCGAGAAACTGACGAATCGCAAGGGCCGCGTCGACGAATTGCTGCGGCGGGTGCGTGGGCCGAATCCGCCTTGGCCATGACACACCATTCCGTTGAGGAGCTAACATGATGAACGAATTGATCTTCGTCGGTTTCCATTCACAGGTCGTCGCTCTGCACCGCGACTCCGGAGAACTGGTTTGGCAGTGGAAAAGCCCAAAGGGTTCAGGATATGTCACATTGCTCCTCGATGGTGATCGTCTGATTGTGTCCGTCGTGGGCTACATGTACTGCCTTGATCCGGCGACTGGAAGCCAGCTCTGGTTCAACGAACTTCCCGGCTTTGGCACGGGTGTCGCTTCGCTGGCCAGCGTTCGCGGCTGTGTTCAGCCGCTCCTCGATGCCGCCGAAGAGGAGGCAGCCGCCGCCGGGGCGACCGCTGCATCGGCTGCCGCCGTATCAACATGATGGGGGTTCCAGGGACACACTATTTAATTCGTGCCTTTTCTTCTTCGCGGCTTGCGTGGTTTTGGCTTGGGGCCAGGCTTCTGCGGCTTCAAGACGCGGCCAGCAAGACGTTCCAAACGATCCAAGAACGCCGAACTCCCCAGCGGCCGGCCCGTTCGCCCGGGGGAGAAAAGGGGGGAGAAAAGGGGATAAGTCCAATTACCACTGTTTCCTTCGTCTCCCGCGGCGTCGAAGGCTGTGCCAATAATTGGACTTATCCCCTTTTCTCTCTGCCCGGAACGGGAAGGACCGCTCTTTCATAGACTCTGAACTCCGTCGGAACTCCGCAAATCATTCATTGTTTGGCTGCCCCTCGCGCCCCAGCACGACGCCCGCACGCTTGCGAACCTCTGCCTCGATGGTCCCTCGAAACAATGGAATGTGGCGGGCCAAGCGGACCAGAAGAGGAACGCGCACAAAAGGCTGCTCGGCTACACGTTTCGTCTTTGGGGAGATGCAACCCTTGGTGACCAGTTCCTCTCCCGCTCGTTCAAATGCGGTCAGGACTCGCTTTGCCCGCTCTCGTTCCGTTTCGTCAACTCCTGCCAAGGCGGCCAGCCACGCAGCAGCACTCCGACGCTCGACATGTCCCACCTGTGGTGCATCCATGAAACGAGCGAAGATGCGGAAGTAATCTGCCGTATTTCGCACGGTCAAGTTCTCTATGTTATCGCACACGACCAGAGAGACGAAGCGTTTGCCCGTGAGCAAGCGGTCGGTGGCGTGAAAGAACAGGCCGGATTGGGTCAAGATGATGCTCTCGATGGGAGCCCGGCAGTGGAATCGTTCGATGAGCCGTTTGAGAAGACTCGACATCCCGAACACGTAGACCGGCGATGCGTAAACCACGGTATCGGCTTGCACCATCTGCTCGTGGACCCGAGCCGTATCATCATGCGAATCGAAGATACACTTGAAGGTGTGCGTCGTCTGGCACCGATTGCAGGCACGGCACCCTTCGATCTTGAGTTCCGCCAGTTGCACCAAGTCCCAGCTTCCACCTGCCCGTTCGACACCCTTCCCAAAGCTTTGCAGGATTTTATGGGTGGCCCCGTGGGAACCTCGCAGACTCCCGTTGATGGCACACACGAGCATGGCAACCTCATCTCCACTTCTGCTCACGACCTCAAAGCAACCCAGATGTTCTCAGGGGGCCGAAAAAGGGGATCACTGAATGGCAAGGTGGATAAGGGCAATCAGTGATCCCCTTTTCACGCTCCTTTTCACGCTGATGTCCCCTTTTCACGCCCAGCTATGAACTGCAAGGCGGCGTTGCAAGACCGTCCAGCGGGCCTCGGCTTGCCCTATCTCTTGCGAGGCGCGGTGTCGCCCTGCTCGACCTTGACGACCAAGGGCTGGCTGCCGGCCGAAACCCCCTTGTCGTCGGTGGCCTTGGCCGTGTAGGTCCACGTGCCCGCCTTGCCGACCGCCACCGTATACGGTCCGCCCGCGAAGGTCTTGAGCACCTCGTTGCCCGCGAGGATCTCGACCTTGACGACCCGGCCATCGGGAGCATAGGGCAGGGCGCGGACGATCACGCCGGGTTTGCCCAGCGTGTAGACGGGCCGCGGCTCGCCGCGGTTGACGATGAGCTTCACGGCAGGGGGGAGATTGGCTGGGGGAACCACCCGGGGCGTAGCGCGGATCATCACCACGGCGTGCGGCGGCACCCGGGCGGCGAATCGCTCCTGGGCCAGTCCGAGGTCCTTGCCCGCCCACAGGTCGCGGACGCCGGCGGTCGTGGCGGCGGGCCAGGCGAGGTCGGACCATGGGACTACGATCTCGGCCGGCTCGGTGCCGCGGTTCAACAGCGCGACGGCCTGGCTGCCGCCGGCCAGCGGCTTGGCCCAGACTTCGCGGTTGCCTCTCTGCCAGACCTTGGCGCCCTGGATGCCCAGCCGGTCCTGGTTTACGGCGATCACCTCCTTGTTGGTGATGATCGCCAGGACGCCCTTGTCCATTTTCCGCAGGTCGTTTCCGGCCAGGAGCGGGGCGGCGAGGATGCACCACAGGCTGAAATGGGCCCGGTTCTCGTCGAGCGTCAGGCGGCCGTTGCCGACTTCGAGCATGTCGGGATCGTTCCAGTGTCCCGGCCCGGCGTAGAACTCCAGTCCCACTTGCTGGTCGAGGATGCCCAGGATGCTGTCCCAGTTGGGGCCAATGTCGCCGGTGGTCCGCCAGAGGTTTCCGACGGGTCCGGCCCAAGTCCAGGGCCTGCTGCCGCCCCATTCGCAGAGGCTGAAAACGATGGGCCGGCCGCAGGCCTTCAGGGCATCGCTCATCTTCCGATACGCCTCCTGCTGCGTCTGCCCCGTCGTGTTGCACCAGTCGTACTTCAGGTAGTCGATGCCCCAGGAGGCCCACAGGCGGGCGTCCCGCACTTCGTGGCCGGCGGAGCCGGGATACCCCGCACAGGTCAGCGTGCCGGCATCGGAGTAGATCCCCAGCCTCATGCCCTTCGAGTGGGCGTAGTCGGCCAGGGCCTTGATGCCGCCGGGGAACCTTTTGGGATCGGGCACGAGGTCGCCTTTCTCGTCGCGGCCCGGCCGGACCACCGCGCCCGACCGGTCCTTCTCGTCGCGGCGCGACCAGCAGTCGTCGATGTTGATGTTGACGTAGCCGGCGTCCCGCAGGCCGTTTTCGGCCGCGGCGTCGATGGTCTCGCGGATCAGCTTTTCGTCGATCCCGCCGCCGAAGCGGTTCCAACTGTTCCAGCCCATGGGCGGCGTGCGGGCCAGGCCGTTTTCCAGCGCCCAGGCGCTGCCGCCGGCCAGCAGGACCACCGGGAAGAACGACCAGGACAACAGTTTCGCGGACATACGCATGTGGCACCTCCCAATAAAGCTCGCAGGGCGCGCGGTGGGACTGGAACAGGGCGGCGTCGCAGACCGGCGGCCGGCCTGGCACGCGGCGCAAACTCCGGCGTCGGCGCGGCGGCCGGCCGGAGCGGTCCGACGCAACGCAGGAGGGGCCGCCCGCACCCGCCGGCCTCGCCGGCCACGTCAATATCCCCCAGCACCGGCCGGACGTCAATGGCCGCGCTCGAGACCCGCTGTCCCGGGGCGCTCTCGTCCGGCTCGGCGAAGCAGAACCGGTCCGCAAGGCTGCTTTGGCGTTCCTCCGCCTCCCGTTTAGAAACCATCTCAAGAGAGCATATCGCCCGGTCCCCTCTCCCTCCGGGAGAGGGTTAGGGTGAGGGCACGCGGCGAGAGAGCAGTCGATTCTCGCGATGCGGCCCACAATGCCCTCACCCCCGACCCCTCTCCCAAAGGGGGAGGGGAGCTTTTGAGATGGTTTCTCAGCCCGTTGGGGCCGGAATTCCGCTCTCCACCCCCCCCCGGATGTAGCTGCTCCGGAAATTCGCCAGCGCCGCTATTGCCACTTGCCTCGCCCGCCGGTGGCGCTACAATCCAGTGAGTGTGTCAGTTCTCCAGCCCGCTTGCCTACCGTGTGGTAGGCAAGCGGGCTTTATCTTGCTGTTTGAGGTTATCGCGGTTGCCCGGGTCCTGGTCCTTGCGTATTCTTCCCATTGGAGACCGGTCTGGAAACGTTACCTCAACGAAAGGGGGTGGACAGTCGAACCAAGCAGCTTATGCTCGCTTCGGGCATCTCACACCTTCCGGGGCGAGGCTACCAACACAACCTGAGATCGAACAGCACCCGCTTGACCAAGGTGAAGCGGGCTTGTCGTGCCTGAGGGCATGAGCCATTTTCCGCCCTGACCGTGCGGTTCTTCGTTCAGGGCGGTTTTTGTCGGGGTACGGCGGGGCCGGGCTTGTTCCCGACGCTCGCGGACAGTTGATCTTGGCGGCATGCCGGGTCCGGTCCTCTATCTTGCTTGACGCCTCGCCTTCGATCTGCCGGCGGCATGATTCTCCGCCCGGCGCCTCCCATCCGAAGGCTTCTCGCATCGTTGCGAATTGCCGTGGGGGACTACACTACCGCACCGGGCAGGCATCTGGTATAATGCGCTGTATCACCCTGCTGACAGAGGAAAAAATGGAAAAGGCCGAAAACACCCCCACCAGCAAAGGCGCAGCGGCGGCCGTGGCACAAGTCGAGCAACCGAACCACACCGAGAAGATCAAGTCCCAGGTACTGGCGAGGATCGGCAAGCCGCCCCGCCTGGACCGCGTGGAGGTGTCCCGGCACCACAACGGCAAGTACCGGGTGAACATTTGGGAGCAGCCTGAAGCGGACAAGAATGTCGCCGTAACGAGCGGTCCCCGCATCGGGTTGTCCTACTATTTGACGGTCTCGGACCAGGGCGAGATTCTCGACAGCAATCCACCGATGACCAAGTCGGGCTCTCGTGCCTGAGCTTCATGCCTGAACTTGCCGTCCGCCGCCGTGCCCGGCCTGTCCCGGGGCTCGCGAGGATCGGCTGACGGAACTCCCGCGATATCGTGCTCTCTTGCAGGCTGCGTGACATGACGAACACCGACGCGACGCTTCATCGGGAAAGACTCCTGGCTCTGCGGGCAAGACTGCGGGGCGACACGACCCAGATGGAAGACAACGCCCTGAACAAGGACCGCAGCAAGACCACCAGCATGCCGACCAGCATGGCGGAGCTTGGCAGTGACAACAGCGATCAGGAGCTCACGCTGAGTTTGCTGGGGAGCGAGAATGACGCTCTCGCCCAGATTGAAGCGGCAATCGCGCGGATCGAAGACGGCAGCTATGGCCGCTGCGAGACGTGCGGCGGCAAGATCCCCAAGTCCCGCCTGGACGCCATCCCCTATGCCGCACAGTGCTTCCGCTGCGCTTCGCAGCGGGAAGAAGGCCGCGGGCCTTGAACCGGGAGCGGGTGACCGTACGGCATCAGGCGGCCGCCGGGCGGAGCGCCGGCCCGCAGCCAATCGAAGACCGCCCGACCGTCGCGGCCGCGGTCGGCCGGACCGGCCCTTGGCTCTTGCGGGCCCCGCGTGTCGATTCTCGCTTCGTCACTCGAACGCCTTCGGCACGGACGGCAGGTCGCGGGTCAATACGGGCGGAGCGGTCCGGCCGGCCTTCGAATAGTCGAAGGGCTTGAATCCCAGCTTCAAGGCCGGCGAGTTCTCCTTGAGCCGGAAGTCATCCTTCTCCGGGGCGACCAGCAGCGGGTCGGCCACGATCGAGTGCCGGTCCTGGCCGAACTTCTGCTGCCACTGCTGGAAGTTCAAGTCGGCGAAGAAGCGGATCGGCTTGCCGCGGTTCCAATAGACGTTGTAGTCGAGCTTGTAGTGGTTGTCCCACCAGTTGTTGCCCAGGACGAGATTCGCGTTGTCCCAGTACACGATGTTCCGCTCGATGAAGAACGACGTGTGCGGCTCCGGCCTGGTCCGCTGCAACTGGGCCTCGTCGCCGAAGGCGAAGATGTTGTTCTGAATGCGGTTCTCCTTGCCGTAGTGCTGGTGGAAGCCGCCCGAGCGGGCCCGGTACACGAGGTTGTTCTCCATCACGATGCCGCTGGAACCCTCGTCGGTGTACAGCCCGTAACCGCCGTAATCGTGCGCCTTGACGTCGTGGCACACGTTGTCGTGGACCCGCGTGCCCGGCGAGACGCCCAAGGTGTAGACGGCGGCCATGTCCGAGAGCACGTTCTGGCCGATGGTGTGGATGTGATTGAAGCCGACGTCGTTGTGATGGGTCTGGCTGGGCCCGTAGCCCCAGGTCCAGCCGGCGGAGACGCCGATCTGGTAGAAGTCGAAGATGTCGTTGTGCTCGACGACGTTGTCGTGGGCATGGGCGATCCACACGCCGGCCGCCGCCGCGTGTACCCGGCCGCCGTGGGCGATCAGGCACTGCCGCAGCGTGTGGTGCGAAGGGACCTTTTCCGGATCGTTCTCGGTGACCCAGCCGAACAAGGGCGCGCCGGCGGCGTGGCCGACTTTGATGCCCCCGCCGCCCAGGTCCACCAGCTCGCAGTTCTCGACCCGGTTGTCGCGGCACCCGGCCCCGAAGGCCATTGCGTAGGTGCCGGCGTGCCGCACGGCGCAGCCCTCGATCACCAGGCTCCGCGCCCCGACGGCCGAAACCGCGCCGTCCAGGTTCGCCTCCGATTGGCCGAACGTCTGGCCCAACGGCGGCATGGTCCAATTGGAATGGGCCAGCGTCAGGCCGCGAAACCGGAGGTGCTCGACCCAGCGGCGGGCGGCCGGGTCGCCCTGGAAAACCAGCAACCGCTCCAGCCGCGGCGCGATGACCACGCTCGCTTCAGGCCGCTCGCCCGGCATCGGCACGTAGGTCAACTCGCCGCGAGGACGGTCGAGATACCAACTGCCCGGCTCGCCGAGCGCTTCGCACACGTTATCGACGAGCAGCCGCTCGCCCTTGGGAAAGACCCCGGGGTCATCGGCCATCTGCGTCACCCGGGCGAGCACGACGACGTGCTGGGCCGGGTCGATCGATTCGATGCCGAACCGCATGGCCGTCCATCCGCGAAACACCTGGACCTCCAGGTCGCCGCGGTTGGTCCAGTCGCTCCGCAGGTCGTCGCCCGCGTAGCCGAACCGATCGTGCCACTTGCGCCCGTTCTTCTCGACGGGCGGCAGCTCGCGGTCGATCTTGGAGTAGCCGTGCCGGGGCCAGCGAGGCCGGAACCGCCGCTGATCGCTGACGAACAGTTGGGCGAACGACCATTTCCCGCGCTTGACCTCGTCGAGCGTCTTGTGCCAGCGACCGTCGGGAGCGACCTGCCAGCCGTCCAGTTTCTCGCCGCCGCTGAGTACCGGCCGCTCCTGGCCGTAGCCCTCGTAGACGATGGGGGCTTGGGCCGTGCCCGAATCCTCGGGGCCGAAGCGGATCGGCGCGGCGAGGAAGTAGCTTCCGCCGCGAATGCCGACGACGATCGGCGTCGTGCGGCCGCCGCGTTCTTTCAACCGGCGAACGAGTTGTTGGGCATGCTCGATCGTGGCCAGCGGGCCGTCCGTCTTGGTCGTATTGGGTTCGGCCAGCCGGCCCGACCATGCGTCGTTACCTTGCAGCGACACGAAAAGGTCGGCCGCCCGCGCCTGTCCGGCCAGGGCCAGCCAGGCCGCGAGAATCGCGACTCCCGGCGGCGCCTTGACGGCCGGCGACCGCCGCCCCGGCCTTGGGGCCGGCAAGTCCTGCCGCCGGCGGCCGGATTTGCGGAGGAACGCGAGCACCGGCTGCGCCGCCATCCCCAAGAGGATTCTGCCTGCGTGCCGCGGTCGGCGTAGCGGGGTCGTGGTGTTCATGTGGCTCTCCTGCGGCGGTCCACCGAGTTTCGGTTTCCTTTGGGTTGGCTCTGCGAGCGCCCTGCCCCGATCAACTTCCAGTGCCTCTCGCAGTGCAGCGGCATACCGTATTCCTTACGAGGTCGGCGGGATCACCGGCGGATGAGCCCGATGTCCTACCGGCCCCCAGCGTAGTCTAACCTCGCGCCCGCGCAACTGCAACGCAGGGGCGGGACCGTAGCTCGGGCACGATTGCCCGGGGCCGCACGCATGGCGTGACGATCGCCCACTCCTGCCGGCCGGGCCCCGAGGGGAGCCGGTTTACCGTCGCCTCCGGCGGACTCCAGGTGGGCAGCCACGCCGCGGCGCATGGTCAACGCGAAGGCCGGCGTCCGGTACTCTCGAAAGAACAGCCGGCCGTGTGCATCGAGTACTCGGACGCGCTCGATGGGACGCCTCGCGGTGGATTGGGAACCTTGACTTCGACGACGTACCAGCCCTCGCGGGCGCGGCGCTCGCAACGCTCGCGGCTGGACCCGGCGGCGCGGAGCGTGAACGGCCG
>Ga0187848_10003363_pt1 | contig 11789 bp, 12 predicted proteins | sample June2016WEW_4_40_FD_132424 | JGI IMG/M metagenome (GOLD analysis project Ga0187848, IMG submission 132424) | Peatland microbial communities from SPRUCE experiment site at the Marcell Experimental Forest, Minnesota, USA - June2016WEW_4_40 | ecosystem: Environmental > Terrestrial > Soil >... | reverse complement strand
TTCTTTGACATATACTGACATACAGACATTAAAACCAAAAACATAGGTAGCCGCAGATCTAACGATATCTGCATAATTGATGTGGCCTAGTGGTAAAGGCGTTGCCTGTCGGCGAAAACGTAGGTTCAAATCCTATCATCAACAGCAAAAGCTTGCTAAGCTTTGGGAGCTGATATTGGGACTAGAAGTCCCGCCATTTTAAAGAACGCAAGATTTAAGTTTAAAGTAGATTCTATATACCTGCTAAGGTAGTGTAGTGAAAGTTAAGCAAAAAATTTATGATAATAAGATCCAAGCATTAAGACAGTTGCCAGGAGTGTACTCTCTTGGAATGACCAGAAAAAAGTTTATTTCTATGTTTAACGGAACTCTTCTGGGTTCCTGTATGGGCAGTATGTGATTGAAATTTATGCCCGAATAGCTCAGCTGGTAGAGCTGCTGCCCTTTAGGCAGCGGGTCGGAGGTTCAAGTCCTTCTTCGGGCTTTCTTTACATTCTTACCATCTTTTACGTCTTTATCGGCATCTGGTAGCCCTAGATCTTTAAAGACATTCTCGCTGCCAACAGTAAACTGCATGTCCTTGAACTTAATATCGATTGCCTTTTTCTTCTCTAGCTTCTTGAAGACATTGGCTTTCAGTTTCCACAATTTATACTTATGGGCATCGCATAATTTTTCGAGCGCATGAATTATTAACTCTACATCACCTATCGGGTCATCCTTAGTCTTTCTGATGCTAGGAGAAAATATTTCATTGATGTACGCTTTAACAAATTCTTCATCTTGGAATTCGATAAGTGTAAGGTCATCCCAATCTACGAGCCTATTCTTTCTTTTTTGCGTTGCGCTTTCTTTGATTTTTTTTTGCATTTTTGAATAATCCTATAGCAATAAGTTTTTCTCTATGACCTGGCAGAAATTTATAGGCTTTTCGGTATTTATCTCGTTGCCTTATTGCCCATCTATTTAATTCCCGCCATTTTTTATCCTTTTTATGGAATATAAGATCAGGTTCTATTTTCTTGTATTCGAGCAGCAGATTATAATGTCTATCCCATTCAACATCATAATGTTTTATTGCTTGTGCTCTATAAACAAATCCCATATTTATGAGTTTCTGTTTTGTGCTTGGCTTTAAATCTCTATATCTGCCCTTCTGCAATGTATCGAGCCATTTAGCAACCGCTTCATTCTCGTTGTAGCGGACATTAATATGACCATGTTTATTATGATAATCTTGCAAGAATGCCAAGTTTCGCATTGCCGCTGCCAATGTGCTACTCTCTTTATATTCCATGCATTCTTTATAATTTGGATATTGCTGAACATATTGCAATAATCTATCTAGAATGGGATGTTGTATCCCCTTTATAATTTTCCTTTTCATAAATTGGAACCAGTTATCAATTGACAAATCATGAGTGTGGAATGTCTTATGAAGCCCAACCTTTTCTACTAGTTTCTTGAATTTCTCAAATTTTTGCTCATAGCGTTCATCGGTAGCATCGAATACAAAATTTATACTTCGCAGTTTATCAATACGTTCTTGCGGCAAAATGCCCTTTTTATAAGTAGTTCTTTGCCAATTTATCCATCCTCTTTCAGCATTATATTTGTGTTTCGTCCCCGCACATACCCAGGATCCATTTTGCTCATACCATTTTTTGATCTTGGCAAAACCTTCCTCCCAGTCGTCCTTAAATCTCGATAATATATCGATATCGATCGCTGTTGTAAGTTCTTTTTCACTAATATCGGTGTTAATAAATTGGATTTTCCTATCTCGCTTACCATATTTCTCTTTATCGATATGTCTATCGCTGATCTGTTGTTGCAGATCTGTATCGTATTCGCGTAGCGAGTTTATAATCTCCATAATATACGCATATTCTGATGAATCTGCTATGTCGTTAAATGCGTGCATATCTTTTGTAACATAAATAGGCAGTAGTATGTAACCGTATTCTTTACCTGGAGCTTTGCGCATGACGCGGCCGATTGCTTGGATAATATCAATTTTGCTCTTTTTAGGCGACAAGAATGCAACAAGATCAATCGATGGTATATCAACACCTACAGATAGGCAGCGCGCATTACTTATGATTGCTTTACTGCAATATTCAAACGAGGCCATGATCGCTTTGCGTTCATCTGAACTCATATGGCCGTTAATATCCAGTATATGGCAATCAGGTATCTTCGAATGCATAGCTGCTTTAGTAAATTCTCTAGTTTCCTTGATGGTTCTATGAAATGCGACGGTTCTTCTTATTGGAAATTTTCTATATGTGTGCTTGAGTGCAATTGCGTTGGCCAGCATCTTTAATTTGAATTCATGGCCATATATGTCCATAGTTTTATTGTCTATGGTATCGTTAATGATTTTGTCATTTACAAGTGTAATAAGTACCCGATAATCACAAATAATGCCTCTGTGTATAGCCTGCGCAAAGTCGAGTCGATATACTATAGGGCCATAAATCTCTTCGTTATTCATCGAATATTCTAATTGAGTATTGCGGCCCCTAAGTTGGTAATGTCGTGGCGTAGCGGTCAAAAATAACCGCTTTGCAATAGAAGCATTCTCGTCATAGAGAGCATATCTGAATGCGCCCTTGTCTTTGTGTGCTGTTTTATGGGCTTCATCGAAGATCCCCAGATCAAACTTGATATCTTTAGGGATTATATTACTTGACTGGTACGTCGAAAAAACAATTTTTACATCGGTAACGCCATTTTCCATGAACATGCGTACTTGATCTGCATTAGTACATACATCAAAGCAGCAATCTTTAGCATCGATGTCAATTATATCATCGTCAAGCAGCTTGTTATCACAGCATATGGCCATATAACTATAATTATCCCATTCAGTATTATCGTTCCAAGCATCTACGGTTTGCTTGATAAGCATCAATGACGGCATATAGACCACGATAGTCTTAGCCTTAATAGATTCTGCGACCCACAATGCGACAAGCGTTTTACCTGTTCCGCATGCCATTACAGCTGTCGCGCGGTTGTTATCCTTGAAGCCGTTCTTTATGGCCTCAATAGCCTCAATCTGATAATCGCGTTTTACGTATTGCATAATATTCCCTTCTGTTATGTGCTATAATTATATCACGATATTTTAAAATTGCAACAGCTGTTGCAACAAAGAGTTGCTGGTTATAACTTATTATCAGCGTATTGCTGAGTCGCTCTCAGCATTCGACGTATCGGGTTTCGTCACCGAAGGACGTAATGTAAAGCTTCGTCCAGCTTGAAGTATGTTCTATATTTCAAGGAGCACTAAATGTCTATAACTACAACGAGCACTTTACCTGCGCCTGTACAACAGTCGTTCAGCTATAAGTTGCTCTCAGTGCCAGTTCCTAACATGATTCATAAGATTCCTGCGATGAGGAAGAACATGCCAAGGAATGGTGGTACAACTTTGCGTATGCGACGTTACAATCCGTTAAATACGGCTATGGTTCCACTTGGGAACACCGGTGTAACGCCACCTGCGCAGCAATTGACAGCCGTAGATATCGATGCAAAGATATCTTTCTACGGAACATATGTGCAATTGAATGAGCAGGTCACGCTTCAGAACCAGGACCCAGTACTAAATGAATGTGCTGCACGTCTTGGGGTATCGCTTCGGCAGACAGAAGATCAGCTGACTCGTGACATGCTTGCGGCCACTGCTGGTTTTATTAACTGCGTCGGCGGAGTCAATGGTGATAATCCTACAGAAATCACCCTGCAAGACTGCGATACTGTAACTCAAACTCTTTTGACCAACAATGCTTATACCATCATGGATAACATTGAAGGTGAAAATAAATTCGGTAAAATGTGTGCCGAATTAAAATCTTCTCTGATAGACTTGGAAACCGAAGTGGTATTTAACTAACCGGCGACAAGGGGCAAGATTATGAAATGGGCAACGATGGATGACATAGTCAAATTGCTAAAGAAAGCAGGATCTATAAAGGATAAAGTAGAGCCAATATGCAGCCCCGATATTATGCATTATAAGGGAAAGAAGATTGGCCGTGTACCATGTCCTAAATGTTACCCAAATTATATTCAGCCTGAACGTAGCAAGCGAGAAGACTCTTGCAAAGAGTTTAATTGCAAGAGATGCGGTGCTCTGAACACGATTCGATAAGGTCGTGAGAGGTAAGTAGAGAAAGCCTCCGCCTAGAAATAGGTCAATAAAGTAACAGAACTGACAGCTCCAGTCCGTGATGCGTATTTTGCATTGACAAGTACGAAATTAACACCGGATTTAAATAACATAAATACCTTCCTACAAAAGAACCAATATCCTGCGCCAATGAATGCATTGCGCTCAGAATGGGGTGCTTGTGGCAATATCAGATTTTTAGTCAGTTCAATTGGCTCATATACCCCAGCTGCATCTGCGCTCTCTGCCGATGTTTTCAATATTTTTTGCATCGGAATGGAGGCCTATGCGTGCGTTGAGCAAGATGGTTATTCCGCAAGCTTCATCTACAGGCCTCCAATCTATGACGGGCCTTTGGCATTAAATGCCAGTGTGGGTTATAAATTCGCTGAAGTTCCGCGTATCACAAACGATTTATGGATCATAAACTTACGCACAACCAAGCGTTTTTAAGGAGATAATATGGTTAATATATTTAATGGCTCTTTCATTTCAACAGGAAATGCCCAGCCTCTCAATCTCCGTGGCGGATTGGATACAATCGAAGTCTGGAATATGTCTGAAATGGCCGCAGCTAACGCTAGCCATGGCGTAGAATACGTCTGGAACCTCGGCTACGCTTACAACGATGGTAGTGTCAACATGCGTAATGCTGCCGCCACTGCTGATTTCTGGACTACATCTGCAACCCTTGGAGTTCCAGGGTTTATTACTTTCGATTCTTCTACCCAAGTAAACGGTCCTACTATTGCAACCACAGACTTTGGTACAACCGCTCACGTTGTTTTAACCGGCAATACAACCGGCGTTTCTGTCGGCTCTGTTATTCAGCTGGAGAACATGACCGGTGCTAACCAAGTTAATGGGATGCAATACACCGTAACTGCAGTAGTTCCTAACGTAAGTATGACCCTCGGTTATACTCCTGTGACTGTAGCTGCAGTTGGTGCTGGCCAATATCATACGGTACCGTTCAATACTTGGTATCCTGCTACGCGCTATATTTCTTCGATATCGCAAGCGGCACAAGCTGTTGTACAGTTCACTGTGCAATCCAATTATCAAGTAGGGCAAGCGATACGATTCTATGTCGGACCAGCTAATGGCATGACACAGATTAATGGATTAGAGGGTAACATCGTTGCTGTAACTCCAGCTACAAACTCGGTAACTGTTGATATTAATACATCGGCGTTTACTCCGTTTGTCTGGCCTACTACAGCCGTCGCTGCTGCTCCATTTACCCAGGCTTATGTAAACCCAATCGGAATGGATAGTTCGTTGGCATTGTTCCCAATACCACCGCAACCTCTATATCCTCCGTTTAATACCTTGACTGACGCGATGGTTAACATCGGATCTACAGGTATTATCCTCGGTGCCGGTATTACTAGCCCTGCAGGTACAATCGGACAACAGATATTCTGGCGAGCTACAACATCTTTTAATCTTTAAGATTACTATCCGGGCCGGTACCGGCCCGGGAGTTCAAGGAGAACTATGTCAGCAGAAGCAGCAGCAATAAAGGTATCGACGCTTAAAGAAGTACCGCCATTAAAAAACGATTATACTAAGCCCAAGAAAGACGAGGCTAAGCCTAAAGTTAATTTGAAATACCAACATGACAAAGACCGGGAACCGGTCCGTGGGATCTTCAGGTTTTACGAATGCCCGGGAGCTTGCCTACAATTTGTTTATCGTGCTTATAAAGAAGACGATGTCGAACGTTACGACCTTAACGATGGCGAAGTGTACACGATACCTTTAGGAGTAGCGCGTCATCTTAATAAAAACGGTCGCTATCCGATACATGCATACAAGGTCAACGAAAATGGTACTACGAGCCAGCATATTGGCAAGAAAGTAGCACGTTTCGGATTCCAGAGCCTAGAATTTGTTGATATTGGCGACGTTGATGCCACTGGATCAGACGGTGTAATTGAAGTTACCGAGATACCATAATGCCAGCACCTTTAATACCTGCTTATGAACATCCCCAGTTCCAACCTGCAATGCGTATCGTCACCGCCATCACCAATGGCTTGCCCTGTCTAATAACTACATCATTTCCGCATAATTACCTGACGGGCCTTGTTGTTCGTTTAGATATACCAGAATCTTATGGTATGGTGCAAGCGAATCAGTTATTTGGGCCGATTTTTGTTGTTGATGCTACACATTTTTCTATGCCGATAAATACAACCTTCTTCAATCCTTTTGTTGTTCCGTTACCGGCGGTAATTTCAACATTAGCACAGGTGGTCCCTATGGCTGAAATAGCTTCGCAAATCTATCAAGCACAAAGGGACGTTGCGCCTTATATATTTTTGCCTTGAGGAGCTAGAATGCCTTTACCACCTACTGGTACGCCCAGCTCTACGCTGGAAACTATAAAGATAAAAGTTCGACGGCTTACCAGGTCACCGTCAGAAGCGCAATTGTCTGATGCGGACCTTAATCAATATATTAATACATTCTTGATCTACGACTTGCCGGAACATCTGCGGCTCTTTGATCTACGAACCACTATAACGTTCTTTACCGAGCCTTTTATCGACACGTATAGTACTAATACTACTGACCCTACGAGTCCATTATATGACTTTAATAACCGCTATATAACAATACATGAACCGGTTTATATTGCCGGTTATCAACAATTTTATACCCAATCGAGAGAACAGTTTTTTGGCATCTATCCAATGGTTAACTCTATACAGTCTATAGGGGCCGTTGGCGACGGTGCAACAACAGCTTTTTCAGGAGTAATAAACTTTGGCGGATCACCTACTATTCAACCTAATCCAACTGTCGGACCAGCTCTGCTCCAAAACAACGTCCTTTTTAGTTCTGTTGATATCAATGGCAATGGGCTTTCTCTTAATGATGTACCTAGCACAGCGACTGTAGGTAATCTGGTAGGAACTGCCGGCATCGGTCCTAACTTTATTAATTATATTACCGGTGCATTTTCTTTCGTTTTCGCAACACCGCCAGCTCCTGGCGTACCCATAAACTCTCAAACTGTACCATATCAACCAGCATTGCCTCAGGCGGTACTTTATTATCAGGATACATTCACATTGCGGCCTGTTCCCGATCAGCCGTACAGAGTCAATTTAGAGGCCTATATTACCCCTACCGTGTTGCTCGATAATGATGTTGCGCCAGATATTCAACAATGGTGGCAATATATTGCTTATGGTGCTGCAAAAAAGATATTTGAAGATCGTATGGACTTGGATTCTGTCCAGCAGATCATGCCGGAGTATAAAAAACAAGAACAGTTAGTGATTAGAAAGACTATCGTTCAGTATACAAATGAACGAACTGCAACAGTATATACCGAACAGACGGGCGGATTAACTTCCGGTGGCTTCGGTTGGGGTTCAGGTAACATATAAAGGAGATAAATATGCCTTATCAATCTAATATTCCACAACCGACAGACCAGATTTCAGATTCCCAGCAGGATCTGCTTGAAAATTTTGAGTCAATACAGCCTGCATTTGATCAAAATCATATGGATTTCAATGCGGGTGCTGATATTGCAGGACAACATACATTCGTACAGCTTAACGGACAAACTGCATGGCCTGCTATAGGATCTTTCCCCGGCTCTGTAGGTTTCTGGGCTAATGCTGCTCACGCTGTATTTCTTCACAATGCAGCGGGGGCCGACATAAATCTTTCAGCCGTTACTACTTCTGGAGGCATAAATTATACTTATTTGCCTTCTGGGTTATTAATTAAATATGGAACAGCTTCAACGCCCTCAGGATCCCATAATCTTTATATAGATTTGAATCTTGGCGGTGTCCCTGCATATACTACAGCGCGCTTTGCTTTTTTAACAGGCAAGCATGTCCCCCATTTTGTTGTTGTTGCAGAAGATAGTAATGATCTAGCCCACCCCGTTCTGCGATATTTATATGTAAGCACCCATGACGCTGCCGGTGCACCGCAAAATGGTTCTCAGTTTAATTGGCTGACTATAGGGAGCTAATATGCCAACCTATGACAAATTTCTTATCGCCCCCTTTGCTGATGGTCTTCGGACCGATCTTGAACCCTGGCTGATACCGGACGAGAGTTTTGCAGTCCTTTATAATGCATATGTATGGCGTGGCAGGGTCCGCAAACGATTCGGCGGGCAACTTATGGGATCCGGAGCAGACAGTTCATTAACTGCGCCGCTGCTGTCCCGGTTTAGGATTAATATCGGTACAACGGCCGGCGGAATCCTGGCCGGTACGGTTCCCGGCGATACGTTTATGGTAGGGCAACAATTCTCGGTTGGTGATGTTATATTTACGGCAACTAACGGAACGGCCGGGGCACAACAGATGCTCCGCACTGATGCATCGGCAGCTGCTGCAACCTACGATACTTCAACGGGAGCTTTTAATATAACGGGCGCGCCTAATGCGGCACCTGTATACTTTTACCCGCTATTGCCTGTCATGGGTCTAGCTAACTATGCTATAGGTGCAGTCAATAATCATCCTTCTTTTGGTTTTGATGTTAACTTTGCATATGAATTTGTGACTAATTCATGGCAGCGCAGTGCTGTTGCCGACGCTCCCATATTCCATGGCGATGATACAAATTTCTTTTGGACGACCAACTATACTGCAGTAACAAGCGACCAAGTTGCTTTGTTCGTCACGAACTACAATTTTACTCCAGGTACTCCAGGGGCTGATGATGATCCAATGTGGTACTACTGCGAACAGTTAACGCCCGAATGGGGCATATTTAATCCGCCGTTTAATGCCGCAGGCGATATAATATATACAGCTAAGATAATACTGCCATATAAGGGCATGTTATTATTACTTAACGTTGTTGAACAAGATGCGGCAGGTACTACAAATACCGTTTTTATTAATCGATGTCGTTATTCGTGGGTCGGCGTGCCATTAACCGCAGCTCCGCCAAATAATGCCTTTATACAGCCTGATAATATTGGCTATGGCGGTGGCGGCTTTGTTGATGCTGCAACGGATGAGGCGATCGTTACGGCCGAATTTATCAAAGATCGTTTAATCGTTTATTTCGAACGGTCGACATGGGAACTCGCATTTACCGGTAACCATGCCAACCCATTAATTTGGCAGAAAATCAATACAGAACTCGGCGCAGAATCGACATTTTCTGCCGTGCCTTTCGATAAAGCAATATTAGCTATCGGTAATACCGGAGTTCATGCCTGTTCCGGTGCTAACGTTGAACGTATTGATATTAAGATACCGGATCAAATATTTGAGATTATCAACAAAAATGAAGGCGTTAGCCGTGTTGTAGGGATCCGTGACTATTATGTCGAGATGGTCTACTGGACTTTCCCGAATATTGATGAGAATGCCGACGCAACTTTCCCTAACTCGGTACTGGTTTATAATTATAAAACGAATTCCTGGGCGTTTAACGATGACTGTATAACCATGTTCGGCAACTTCGAACAGCAATCGGACATTACATGGGCAGACGAAACGATGCAATGGCAACAAAACAACTCGACCTGGTCATCCGGCGTTCAGCAATCACAGTTCCGCCAAGTTATAGCAGGCAATCAGCAGGGCTTTGTGTTTATTGTAGCACCTGATTTCCCTATGAATGCGCCGGTAATGTCAGTTACTAATGTTGCCCTTGTAGGGCCTTTATTGTTAAACCTGACCGTTATAGATCATACGCTTGCCGCTGGCGAGTTTATTTACTTGTCTAATATGCAAGGTACTGGTATTAATCCCCAAATTGTTGAAATTCAAGCAATCGTTGATATCGATACTATACAAATCGATACTCCTCCAGGATTTACGGGTGTTTATCTGGGTGGCGGTTCAATAGCCCGTGTATCGATCATCGATCTTTTAACTAAGCAGTTCAACCCCTACGTTGACCAAGATCGTAACGTATTCATCTCAAAAGTAGAATTTGGGGTGAAAAGAACTTCGGCCGGTGCGATAACTGTTGATTATTTCCCATCTTCTAGTGAGCTTTCCATGGTCCAGAATGCAACCGCAACCGGTACAATATTAGGGACTAGCGTTCTAGAAACTTCGCCATACCCTGTAGTGCCTCTAGAAGAACTGCAAACACGATTGTGGCATCCGGTTTATCTACAAACTGAAGGTGAATCGATACAGTTGCACATATATCTTTCAGATGATCAAATGTTAAATCCGGATACTGCATTTTCTGAGTTCTGGTTAGATGGCATGCTTCTATATGCGATTCCTACAACCTCAAGGATGCGCTGATGGCTATACAGGATCAGACAGGCGCGTTTATACCAACGACGAACGTCTGGGATACGGAAAATGAACATATTAAAGATATGGATGTTACCAAGCCGGAATTCCGCGAGCTACTTGTCAGGTTGTTTCAGGATCTGAACCGTATGGCTCTAGCCGTGAACAACCGCGATGCCGGTACTTATAATGTACTGCCGTTCGTAAACGGACAAACGTGGTTTCCCAAACCCGGCATCAATCCTGCAACACAAAATACTTCACAGAACGTTCGACCGGTTTATCGGAAAGTTATTAACTTCGGTCCGTTACCGGCAGCCGGTAATACACCAATCGCCCATGGCATAACATGCACAACCGCTACAACGTTTACCAGGATCTACGGAGTCGCAACAAAACCGACCGTGCCGTTTAGTTATATACCGATACCATATATCGACCCTGCTGGTGCGAATATATCGTTGTTTGTAGATAATACCAACGTTAATATAACAGTAGCGAGTGACCGAAGTGCGTATAGGATATGTTATGTTATTTTAGAATATTTACTTTATTGAGGAACTACTATGCCCAGCGTAAACCAACTTATAAATCCGACGTACCAATCTGTTAACCAACAGGGCAATGCATGGACTGGCTATAAGCCATCATTAATGACTACTTCGCCTTATACTAAACAGCAAATGTCCAATTTCGGCCAGTATGGGAAAATGGGTATGCAAGGTTTGCAAACGGGGCAAATGCCTGGTGGTGTAAGTTTCGAACCGCTAGCGCAACAGGCTATGACCCAATTTAACACTCAAACTATACCCTCTATTGCCAGCCGCTTTGCTGGAATGGGTGATACTAGAAACTCATCTGCCTTTCAAAGTGCTCTCGGCAATGCCGGTGCCGGTTTACAAGAAAATCTGGCAGCCATGCATTCACAATATAATATGGGCATGATGCCATATTTGATGCAATTATTGCAAATGGGCCAGACGCCTATGTATGAACAGCAATATCTACCAGGCCAAAAAGGGTTTTTACAATCTGGCGGAGAGCAATTCTTGCATGGCCTCGGATCTGCAATACCAGGTTTTGCTCAAGGCGGTGGGTTCGGTTCATTAATGTCGAGTTTAAAGGGCTTATTTGGTGGTGGGCAGTCAAGTCAGGATCTACAGCAAGATCCACGCGCTATGTTAACGGCACTATTTAAGGCCTTGCAATCCCATGGAACATTACAATAAGGAGACATAATGCCTATACAAATTATGCCAAGAGAAACAAATTGGGGCGAATCTTTGGGGACTGGGCTTGGTTCTGGACTCGGTGAAGGATTGCAACAACTGGCCAACATGAAAATGAAAGAATAT
>Ga0187848_10003359_pt1 | contig 11799 bp, 11 predicted proteins | sample June2016WEW_4_40_FD_132424 | JGI IMG/M metagenome (GOLD analysis project Ga0187848, IMG submission 132424) | Peatland microbial communities from SPRUCE experiment site at the Marcell Experimental Forest, Minnesota, USA - June2016WEW_4_40 | ecosystem: Environmental > Terrestrial > Soil >... | reverse complement strand
CGCCCTGGCGCTCCTCCTGCCCTCGACCCGATCGGCGCAGGCGCACGCCGCCGCGGGAACGCACCCGGATGCCCGCCGCTACCGGCTGACCGTGCTGACCACCATCCTCTGCGTGGGCGGCTCGTTCACCGCCTACACCTACGTCACCGCCTTCCTAACCCGGGTGAGCGGCCTGCCGCTCCGGGCGGTGGCACCGGTACTGCTGCTCACCGGGCTCGCCGACGCGGCGGGGGTCGTCATCACCGGGCTCCTGCTCGACCGCCATCCGGTGATCGCGAGGGTGGGGCCGGTGGCGGTGCTGTGTGTCTCGCTGTTCGCGCTCTTTGCCCTCGGCTCGTCGGCCGTCGCCACCGTCGTCCTCCAGGCGTGCGCCGGGATCGGCCTGTCCGGCGTGGCCATCGGCGCTCCAGAGCCACGTGCTGGTGGTCGCCCCGCGGCGCACCGACATCGCCTCGGCGTGGTACTCGGCCTCCTTCAACGTCGGCATCGCGGGCGGCCCGCTGGTGGGGGGAGTGGTGCTCTCCACCCTCGGGGTGCGCTTCAATCCGCTGGTCGGTGGCGTGCTGGTGCTGCTCGGCCTGGTCGTCGTGATCGTGGAGTCGCGGGCGGCCCCACCTCCGATCGCGGCGCGCTGAGGCTCCGCTCCCGCATCCACCTCGGCGCGCTGAGGCTCCGCTCCGGCATCCACCTCGGGCCCTGAGGCTCCACTCCGGCATCTCGCTTCGGTGCGGTGAGGCTCCCCGGCCGCCCCGCCCTTCCGCTACGCAGTCTGCGCGATCACCGGCTCGATGATCTCGGTGGCCAGCCACTCCGCCGCCGGTGCCGCCGGTGCGTCGGAGGGAGGCGTGGGCAGCGCGGCCAGGACCAGGTGGGTGGCGCCGGCCGCGGCGAAGCTCAGGATCCGCTCGCGCGCCTGGGCGGCGTCGTCCCGGGCGACGAAGAGCTGTACCGACCGGACGATCTCTCGCGGGTCGCGACCGACCGCAGCGCAGTGCTGGTCGAGGATGGCGCTCCTCCGGGCGAACTCGTCGGCCGCGGGCGCAGGGCAGTTCCAGATGTCCGCGTGCTCCGCGACCACCCGCAGCGACAGCCGTTCGCCGTACGCACCGATGAGGATCGGCGGTCCCGGTCGCTGCACCGGCTTGGGTTCGCCGATCGCGCCCCGCAGCCGGTAGCAGCGACCCTCGAAGTCGAAGGGCTCGGTCTCGGTCCAGAGCCGGCGGGTGATGGTGAGCGCCTCTCCCAGGGCGGCGATCGCCTCCGGGGTCGGCACCAGCTCGACGCCGTACGCGTCGAACTCCCGGCGGACGAGAGCGAGCTCCGCGGGGTCGACGGATCGGGGGAGGCTGCCGCCGACGCCGATGCCGAAGATAAGCCGTCCACCGGAGATGATGTCGACGGTGGCGGCCATCTTGGCGAGCAGGGTCGGGAAGCGAAGCCGGTTGTCCGTCACCATCACGCCGAAGCGCAGGCGGGTGGTCTGCGCGGCCAGGGCGGCGAGCAGCGTCCAGGCCTCGAGGGCGGCCAGGCTCGCGTCTCCGCGCCGGGGCACCATCTGGTCCCATAGCCACGCGTGCTCGAAGAGCGGGATGCGGTCGGCGTCACGCCAGGTGGAGAGGATCTCCTCGTAGCCGATCCCTATCTGGCTGGTCTTGATCCCGAAGCTCAGCGGACGCATGGGCGCGGTGGCGGTGGGTGTCGTGCGCATGGACCTTCCTCGTGCGGCGGGTGTCGTGGGCATGGACCTCCCTTGTGCGGCGGGTGTCGTGGGCAAGGGCCTCCGTCGTGCGGCGGGTGCCGCGACGGGCCGGGACGGGGAGGCCCCGGGCTCTCGGGGCCGCTCCGGGGTGAATTCGCTAGCCGGCTAATGCCATTCTAGCGGGAGGTTCCCGGCCCGGCAACCGGTCCTGGGGAGAGCAGGCCATCGATGCCGGGTGGCGGCCCGGATGACAGCGGGGGTGCGCCCTCACCGAGTCATCCGTGCCGCCACCCAGCGCTGGGGCGGGCCGGGTGTCGAGCTCAGCCCTCAGCCCACGGCTCTGGTCACGAGCGCGCCGATCCTGGCCTCGTCGGCGGGGGTCAACTCCGCCAGGGCGAAGGCGGTCGGCCACATCGCGCCCTCATCGAGCTTCGCCTTGTCGCTGAAGCCGAGCGTCGCGTACCTGGTCTTGAACTTCTGCGCGCACTGGAAGAAGCAGATGACATTGCCGTCCTTCGCATACGCGGGCATCCCGTACCAGAGTCTCGGCGCGAGGGCCGGCGCGCTGGCTGTGATGACGGCATGGAGCCGCTCGGCCATGGCGCGATCCGGTGCCTGCATCTCGGCGATCTTCGCGAGCACCTCGCTTTCCCCGTCCGCCTCCTCCGCGCGGGGGCCACGGCGCGCCGACGCCTTCAGCTCGTGGGCGCGCTCCCTCATCGCGGCCCGTTCCTCGTTCGTGAATCGCGCGGACGTCTCCTTGACCGCGGTGCCGCTGGTGGCGGACTTCTGCGCCTCCTTCATTGGACGTTCCTCCCCTGGGAGTGTCTTGATGAAACGACTCTCATGCCAGAAGTCTTCCGACTCCTCGCTGATGATCCCGGAGCTGCCGCGGGAGCGGATGTCGGCCTCACCGGTCCTGGAGCAGCCCGAGGACGTTGCCGTCGGGGTCGGCGACGGTGGCCACCAAGCGGCCCCCGCCCACGTCGCGCGCGGGGTTTTTCACGGTGGCACCCGCGGCGGTCAACTCGGCCAGCTTCGCCTCGATGTCGGGCACGTGCCAGTAAGCCACCGGCGAGGTCATGCCCTCCGGTCCGCCTCCCGGCACCAGCCCGATGTGCTGACCGGCGGCATCGTAGCCGACGTAGTACGGGGCGTCGGCACTCGGCGGTACGCCGAGCAGGGCGGTGTACACCGGCTTGGCCTTGGCCAGGTCGGAGACGGGATGCAGCACGGTCTTGATTCCCTCGGTGGAAGAGCTGGTCATGGGCGCTCCTTACGTCGTGGTGATGGTGTCCCTGGCGGTCATGCTAGCTGCGGGTCGGCCATCGGCGCTTCTCGATTCCTGACCGGTCTGCTCACCTGCTCGGCGGCGAATTGGAGCATCCCGCCGTGTCCGGGTGACGCGTTCAGCCGAGCTCCGCGAGGCGGTGTCGGCGTGGATCGAGCCGTTGATGCCTCGGGCGGTGGTGCATGGTCGTCCGTGTCCTGGCAATCGTCGAGTGGTCGAGGTCAGGTGGCGTGGCAAATCGTCGAGTAGTCGAGGTCACGTGGCGCGGCGGGTGCGAAGGATGAGACGCGAGGGACGCTCGCGGCTGTGCCAGAGCGTGTTGGTCGCGAGCACCCCACTGGTCTCCGTGATGACGTCGCCGCCGGTGCCGAGGTTGACCTCGTGCTTGGGGAAGGCGGCCGCGGCGATGTCCAGGCGGAGCCGCTGCCCGGGGAAGACTCGCTGCGCCGTGTCCCACATCGCCACCTCGATCTCGTAGACCTCGCCGGTCACGGCGCGCAGCTCGTGGCCGAAGCCCTCGCGGTAGCGCAGCCGGAGCACGCCGTCGCAGAGCCGCTGGGCGCGCCCGCCGGCGCTGACCAGGCTGAGCCGGGCGACAACGTCGGTGTCCGCGGCGGAGGTGCTCACGAAGGCGACCAGCCGCACCGGGCCGATGACGTCGAGAGGTTCATCGAACGGATCGGTGGTGTAGACGAGGACGTCGCTCCGCCCCTGCACGCCGGCGCAGTCGTCGGGGCCGCCGATCTGCCGGGAGGAGGCACCGGTCGGGTACGGCACCGGGTCGGCGGGATCGTGGACCCACTGGTCCGGCGGTTCGTCGCCGGGTGGATCGGGGCTCAGGGTGCCATCGCCGTAGCGGCTGTTGGCCCGGCCACCGCCGTGAAGGTGGAGGGTGATCGCGGCCACGTCGGGGGGCGGCCAGGCGTCCTCGTCCCGCCACTCGTTGGCACCCATCACGAAGATCCGCACCGGCTTCGGTCCCGCCGGCGGTCCGCCGCGCAGGTGCTCGTCGAGGAAGCGCAGCACGTGACCGTTGAGGTCGATCACCGCCTCCGGTCCGAAGTCGACGTCGCCGAGGGTCCGCGACTCGTTCACGTGGTGTCCCCACGGGCCCATGAGCAGACGCTGACCCGGGTGACCCGCCGCGCTCAGGGCCGCGAAATTGGCAGGGGTGCCGATCTCCTCGTCGTCGTACCAGCCGGAGATGTGCAGCACCGGCACGGCGACCTCGCCGATGCGATCCTGGTAGCGAAGGGGGGCCCAGAAGTCGTCGAGCGGTCGGTGGCGCACTGCCTCGCGCCAGTTCTCCGAGACGAAGCCGGCCGCCTCGTCCATGGTCAGCAGCGGCCGGTGACGGTAGACGCTCAGCCAGTCCACCGCTCCCTGGTGCTGCGGGACCCTTCCGTCGACGAGACGAAACCACTCGATGTACATCGGCGAGAGCACGCCAGTCGGATCCTCGACGAAGGGATCGCTCGGCGTCACCATCACCACCATCGCCCGCAGCGACGGCGGTCGCTCGAGTGCGGCCAGATACTGGATCTGGCCCGGGTAGCTGCCGCCATAGCTGGCGACGGCTCCGGTGCACCACTCCTGGGCGGCGACCCATTCGATCACGTCGTGGCCATCCGGGCCGTCGCTCCGGTAGGGGACGAAGGTGCCGTCGGAGTCCCCCCGGCCGCGGACATCCGCGGTCACGAAGACGTAGCCGCCCGCGGCGAAGTCCTCGGCCCGCCGGGACGGGACCTCGCCACCCTTGCCGTACGGGGTGCGCATCACCACCGCCGGGGCCGGCAGGACCTCGGGGAAGGTGATGTCGGCGGCGAGATTGACGCCGTCGCGCACGGGGATGCGGACGTTGAAGCGACGTCGCGGGGCCGGAGGCTGTGGGGGCACGCCACCGAGTATGCCAGCCACCTTTCCGCGGGCCGGCGCCGGGCGAGCCGGCGGCGATCGGCTACGCTCGCGAGGTGGGCGAGCTCCTCACGCTCTGGACCCGGGCGTCGAAGCTGACCCGGGTCGCCGCCGATCAGACCATGGGTCGGTACGGCGTGCGGGTGGGCCAGAACCTCGTTCTCGAGGTGCTGTGGGCTGATGACGGCCTCACCCCGGGTGAGCTGGCGGAGCGCCTCCACCTGGCGACGCCCACGGTGGTGAAGTCGGCGACCCGGATGGAGGCGGCCGGGTTGGTGGAGCGGCGGCCCCACGAGCGCGACGCCCGCCTGGTGCGCCTCTGGCTGACGGAGAGGGGACGGGCTGTCCGCGTCGACGTCGAGAGGGCGAGGGACGAGCTGGAGCGCAGGGTCACCGCTCCGCTCACCGCCGAGGAGCGGGTGCATCTGCGGAGCGCGCTGGCCAAGATCGTCGCCGAGTTCGCCGACCTCGCTCCCGAGCCCGACCCCGCCGATCTGGCTCCCGAGGGCGACCCCGCCGACCTGGCGCCCGAGCGCGACCCCGCCGACCTCGCTCCCGAGCCCGACCCCGCCGACGAGTTCCCCTGACGGGCGGGCTGCCGGCCCGGCGCGGCTGCCGGACGTCCTCCCGGCCACGTGCGCCTGAGGGATGTGCGGGCCCGGCCCCAGCGCACGACGGGCAGCCCATGGGGGAGGGGAGCTCCCCCCGTCACCGATCGCCGGTTGCCCGGCGATCGGGATCAGGAGGGCGAGGAGGCGGCCGGCCGGGTGAGGTCGTAGAGGGTGGTCCCGCCGACGGTGGTGGTCGAGAAGTGGCTCTCGACCCAGGACGTGATCGCGGCGGACTCGGCGGACCCGCCGACACCGGCGCCGCCGCCCGAGCCGGCGGCGATGAAGTAGTGGATCCGGTGCTCGCTGACCAGCTTCTCGAAGACGGCGAGGGTGGGCCAGGGGTCGGTGCCGTTGAAGCCGCCGATGGCCATCACCGGGTCGCCGGTGGCGAGCTGGTAGCCCGCCGCGTCGTTGGCGCCGACGGTGGCCGCGACCCAGCGGTAGTCGCTCGCGTCCTTCTCCAGCAGGGCCGTCAGTGCCCTCGACGGGGTGCTGGAGTTGAGCAGTCCGCCGCCACCGGCCCCCACGCCGCTGGGGATGCCCGCCTGGCCCGCCGAGCCGCCGGTGCCACTGGGCAGGCCGCCTCCCGGCAGGGTGCCGCCGGTGCCGGTGGGGAGGGTCCCCTGGGGCGGGGTGGCGCCATTGCCGCCGGCGCCTCCCTGGGGAAGACCGCCGCCGATGCCGGACGGTGCGCCCCCCTCCGGGAAGGCGCCGCCAGGACCACCGGCCGGGATCGTGCCGGTGCTCCCACCGGTGGTGCCTCCGCTCCCACCCGTCGTTCCACCGGCGCCGCCGGGGAGGCCGGCCCCGCCTCCCGGCCCGCCGCTTGCGTCGGCGACCGCCGGCCCCGCCGAGGGGATGGCGCCGCTGTGCGGCGTGACCGCGGTGTCGACTGCGTAGGTGGTCGGCCCGGCGAGCGCGCTCACCAGCGCGCAGCCGGCCAGCGCCACCGTGACCCAGCGCCACCGCATCGGAGGCGCCAGCAGCGCGATCGCGGTGGCGACTCCGGTGACCAGGATGGCGGACCCCAGCCAGGGCAGCCAGTCCGGGCTGCGTCCGAGCAGCGCGTGGGCCCAGAGCACGGTGCCGGCCAGGGCGACGGCCAGCACGGCGCGGGCGGCGAGTCGACGGCGCTGTCGCCAGAGCTCGACCCCCCCGATGCCGACGAGCGCGCCGATGGCGGGGGCCAGGGCGACCGTGTAATAAGGATGGATGATCCCCTGGGCGAGGCTGAAGACCAGCGCGGTGATGACCAGCCAGGTTCCCCACAGCAGCGCGGCGGCCCGCTTGCCGTCGGTCCGCGGCGCGCGGCCGCGCAGCCAGATGAGGCTCGCACCGAGGATGAGCGCCGCCGGGATCAGCCAGCTCGCCTGGCCGCCGAAGGTGTCGTTGAACATCCGGAGCAGACCGGTGGGGCCCCATCCGCCGCCTCCGCCGACGCTCCCCGTCTCGTTGCCGGTGAGCCGGCCGAAGCCGTTGTACCCGAAGATGAGGTTGAGCTCGCTGTTGCCCGTCGAGCCCCCGATGTAGGGACGATCGGCGGCCGGCCAGAGGGTGACCAGGGCCACCCACCAGCTGGCCGAGACCAGAACCGACAGCCCTGCCGCGAGCAGCTGGACGATGCGCCGCCGGACCCCCACCGGAGCGGCCACCAGGTACACGGCTGCGAAGCCCGGTAGCACCAGGAAGGCGCCCAGCATCTTGGTCAGGAATCCGAAGCCCACCAGGCCACCGGCGAGCACCAGCCAACGGGTCCGGCCGCCCTCGAGCGCGCGCGTCAGCGCGTAGGCGCTGCCGACCAGCAGCAGGACGAGCAGGGAGTCAGGGTTGTTGTAGCGGAACATCAGGACCGCCGCGGGGGTGAGCGCGAGCACGGCGCCGGCGATCAGCCCGGCGGCGTGGCCGAAGCGGCGGCGCACCGTCGCGTAGAGGATGCCGACGGCGGCGACGCCCTCCAGGGCCTGGGGGACGAGGATGCTCCACGCGTTGACCCCGAAGAGGCGCGCGGCGATATCCATCACCCAGAGCGAGGCGGGTGGCTTGTCGACGGTGATGAAGTTCGAGGCGTCGAAGGAGCCGAAGAGAAACGCCTTCCAGCTCTTGGCGCCCGCCAGCACTGCCGCCGAGTAGAAGCTGTTTGCCCAGCCGGAAGCCCCCAGGTCCCAGAGGTAGAGGACGGCGGTCAGCGCGAGCAATCCGAGCACGGATGCGGTCGTCCAGTTGACGAGGTGCACCAGATCGAGGACGGCGGGACGGCGGCGCCCACGAGCCGTCAGGCGGGGGCCGGCGAGGTCGGGGGCGGTCGCTGCCTCATCTGTCATGCGCCCACTCTGCCGGTCGCCACAGAGAGCCGCCTGGGAGACCCCTGGGAGGTTCCTGTGACCCGCTCCGCCCGAGGAGAGGTACGCCGGGCGAGGCCGGCGGGGTACGTGAGTGAGCTCCGTTCCGATATGTTTCGTGACGAAATATTCGTCACGAAAGATGCCATCCGAGCGGAATGCGCGGTGACTCCCAGCCACCTCCCAGGCCCCTCGCAGGGAGGTCCGAGCCGGGGCGGGGATCGTGAGCGGCATGAACAGCTCCGGCGACGCCCCCTCCAATCCCGCGCTGGTCGACGTCGTGATCCCCGTCCACAACGAGGAGCGGGACCTGGAACCCAGCGTGCGCCGGCTCCGGACCTTCCTCGACGAGGGGTTTCCGTACCGGGCCGTGATCACCATCGCCGACAACGCCAGCACCGACGCCACTCGAGTCATCGGGACCCGACTCGCCGCCGCGCTGCCCGGCGTCCGGTACCTGCGGCTCGATCAGAAGGGCCGTGGTCGCGCCCTCGCCGCGGCCTGGTCGCGCAGCCGCGCCGGGGTGGTGGCCTACATGGACGTCGATCTCTCCACCGGCCTCGACGCGCTCCTCCCCCTGGTGGCGCCGCTGCTCGGCGGCGACTGCGACCTGGCCATCGGCAGCCGCCTGGCCCCCGGGTCGCAGGTGCGCCGCGGCATCAAGCGCGAGCTGATCTCGCGCAGCTACAACCGCCTGCTGCGGCTGGCGCTGGGCGTCCGGTTCTCGGACGCGCAGTGCGGCTTCAAGGCGCTGCGCGGGGACGTCGCCCAGCGGCTGGTGCCGCGGGTGGAGGACCGCTCGTGGTTCTTCGACACCGAGCTGCTGGTGCTCGCCGAGCGCGCGGGGCTCCGCATCCACGAGGTGCCGGTGGTCTGGATCGACGACCCCGACTCGAGAGTCGACATCGTGGCGACCGTCGCCGAGGACCTGCGCGGCGTGTGGCGGCTGCTGCGGTCTAGGAAGCCGGGCCCGCGGCCGGCGCAGGAGGCGTCCCGGTCGAGGTCGGGTGCCACCGCCGGCTGAAGACGAGGCCGGGGATGATCGCGGCGTTGACGGCGATCACCGCCGCATTGAACGGCGCGACCGTCGGCCACGTTGCGACGCATGCGCCGGTCGCCCACGTGGTCAGGTTGATGGCCCCGAACAGAAGGCCGACCAGGGCAAGCAGAAGAGCGTAGAAGCGGGCGCTCAGGACGGCATCATGGCGCCAGTCCACGGGCCGGTCCGGCTGTCTCTGGGCCCACCAGCCCAGTGCGAGCGTGGTGGCCAGTCCCATCGGCGAAAGGATCGCGGTGAACACTGTGATCGCGGGACACCCGATCATGTCCGGCCACACGGCGAGCGCCAGCCAGGCGAAGCTCTCGACGGCGAGCAGGACGCGTGCTGTTTGAAGGAGCCGTGGAATCGGCAGCTTCTCCCACGATCGCTGCCTGCACTCGCGCATCCGCATCGTCCCGGGGCTCGGTTCGGCGACGATGATGGGGACCCCGGGCCGGACAGCGCGCATCTCCTCGGCGAAGCGGGGGAGGGTCGGGCCCCCGGCAACGATCATCGGCCGCGCTCCGGTCAGCTCGACGACCTCCACGTTTCCGGGCCAGCGGGCCGGCCGCATGCGACAGACCGTCGCCAATGGCACCCGCCTCACGCTCAGGCTCGCTCGCCAGATGAGGATGCCTTCCGCGATCCGCAGCTCATAGCCGCGGTGCCAGGTGAGCGTGTAGAGGCAGGCGAGATCGAGGACAAACACGGCCCCACCTCCCAGCCTGGGAGGTGGCCGGCGAGGGTGGCCACGCCCACCGCGGCCACGACCAGCGATGCGACGGGCCCTGCCCAGGGCTTCTGCGCCGCCCTGTATCTCAGCTCCGGAACGTCGTCCATGCCGGTTTCCGAGCGTAGGCGCGCACTTCCTGCATTACGGACGCGCTCGCGCTGCAATGCGGTAACGCCGGGCCGTCGAGCGTGCATCTGGCTTCGGCGGCTTCAGCGGCGCTCACCAGCGGGGCCGGACCCCCTGTGCGCATCCCGAGCCCGTTAAGGACATTCGCGTCCTTAACTGAGGGTGAGTGGGCAGGGGCCCTCCCGGGGAGCGTTTGAATCACATGGCGGTCCTGGCGGGGAGCCACGGGGCGATGGTGAGCGGGCGGGCTCGGGCCGGATGCTCCGATGATCAGCTCGGCGCCGACGCCGCAGGAGTGACCGCCGCCGGCGCCGCCGGGCCCGCCAGCGGCAGCTCGATCCGGAAGGTGGCGCCGCCTCCCGCCGTCTCCGACACCCGGACCCGGCCCCCGTGCGCGGCCACCACCCCGGCCACGATGCTGAGGCCGAGCCCGCTGCCCCCCTGGTCGCGGCTCCGTTCGGGGTCGGCACGGTGAAAGCGCTCGAAGATCCGGCCGCGCGCGGAGGCCGGGATCCCCGGGCCGTGGTCGGCGACCTCGATGACCGCGCACCCTCCCTGCTCGCGGAGACCCACCTCGATCGGTGTCCCCGGTGCGGTGTGGACCACGGCGTTGCGGAGTAGGTTGGCCAGCACCTGGCGCAGCCGCGCCTCGTCGCCGGGCACCACCAGCGGGGCGGTCACCCGGGCGGTGACCCGGCGGTCCGGGTCGCTGACCCGGGCGTCATTGCAGGCGTCGGTGACCAGCGCCTCGAGGTCCACCGGCGCGCGCTCCAGCGGCCGTCCCTGGTCCAGGCGGGCGAGCAGCAGGAGGTCGTCGATGAGCACCCCCATCCGCCTCGCCTCGGCCTCGATCCGGTTCAGCGACGCCTCCAGCTCCTCCGGGTTCATCTCGCGATTGCGCCGGAGCAGCTCGGCGTAGCCGCGCATCGACGTCAGCGGGGTGCGCAGCTCGTGCGAGGCGTCGGCGACGAACTGGCGCAGCCGCTGCTCCACGGCGGCCCGCTGGCCGAAGGCGGTCTCGAGCTGATCGAGCATCGAGTTGAGGGCCAATCCGAGCCGGCCCACCTCGGTCGTCGAGTCGGCAGGGGAGACGCGGCGGCTCAGCCCGCCGGCGGCGATGGCTCGGGCCGTCTGACTCATCCGCTCCAGCGGCCGCAGCCCGCGCCGGACGATCAGCCAGGTGGCCAGGACCAGGAGCACCACCACCCCGGCGCCGACCAGCAGCTCGAGCAGGAGCAGGTGGCCGAGGGTCGCATCGTAGCTGTCCATCGGGACCGCCGCGACCGCGATGTCCCCGCTCCCGCCCGCCGCCGGCTGGCTGTACACGAGGTACCGGCTGTAGCTCCCCACCCCGCTCACGGTCAGGTACTCCCCGGTCTCGGCGGCGAGCCGGGCGGGGAGCACCGGGTGATTGGCGGTGGCACTCAATTGATCCTGAGTGGGGACACCGAGGAACTCCGGGGTGCCGACCGCCGACCCGGTCCCGGAGAGCACCTCGGCCCAGACCACCCCCGGTGGCGCCCCGGGGCCGCTGGGCCCGCCGCCGCCTCCTCCTCCTCCGGGGGAGCCCGGCGTGCCGGGCGGCGAGCCGCCCGCCAGGCGAACCCCGCTCTGCACCTGCTGCTGCAGCTGGGCGTAGAGGAACGACTGCTGCTCGGCGTACACCGCCGCGTCGGCGGCCGCCAGGCAGAGCACGAAGAGTGGCACCAGGGCGAGCAGGAGCCGCGCCCGCAGGGTCATCTCATGCCGGTCGAGGCGGGCGGAGCACGTAGCCGACCCCGCGCACGGTGTGGATCAGCGGAGGATCGGTGAAGTCCACCTTGCGGCGCAGGTAGCTGATGTAGGTCTCCAGCACCCCGGCGTCGCCACCGAAGTCGTAATCCCAGACGTGGTCGAGGATCTGGGATCGGGAGAGCACCCGGCGGGGGTTGGCCAGCAGGTAGCGGAGCAGCCGGAACTCGGTGCGGGTCAGATCGATCAGCCTCCCCGCACGCCAGACCTCGTGGCTCTCCTCGTCGAGCTCCAGGTCGGCGACGCTCAGCCGGGT
>Ga0187848_10003358_pt1 | contig 11803 bp, 10 predicted proteins | sample June2016WEW_4_40_FD_132424 | JGI IMG/M metagenome (GOLD analysis project Ga0187848, IMG submission 132424) | Peatland microbial communities from SPRUCE experiment site at the Marcell Experimental Forest, Minnesota, USA - June2016WEW_4_40 | ecosystem: Environmental > Terrestrial > Soil >... | reverse complement strand
GCCCGCGCCGGCACAGGAACAACATCCAGCGTCCGGGTCTCAAAGCGCCACTCGCTCAGGCTGAGGCCGAGTTGAGATGCCAGTTCCCGCACCGCCGCGAGGGATTCGGGCCTCAGCGCCGCGGTGACAATGATGCCGGTGATCCTGTGGTGCGGGATGAGTTGCGGCAAGTCGCGCGCGCCCCCCAGCACCATGTGACCGTAAACCCACTTGAATTGCAAGGCCGGCTCATCGTCAATCAATCCGACGATGACGCGACGGTCAAAGCTGCTGGAGTTGTTAAAGCCGCGTTCCTTGAGAAAAAGCTGGCAGCGCCCCCCGGCTCCGTAAAGCACCACCCGCTCAAGGGCGGCGCTCACGTCGCTGGTTGACCTCAAGTAAAGAACGATCTCCTCCACGCAGCGATAGAACACCCTGGAGAGGACCATGGCGCCATGGCCGAGCGCGGCGATCACCAGCGCGCGCAGAAACCACTTGGAAGGACTGGAAGGATCAACGAGCAGCGCAATCCCCAGGCTGAGGACCAAGCCTGCCTGGAGTGTGAACAGGAGCATCAACACATCGAGAATGCGCGCACGGGTCCACACCGTTACGTAGGTGCGCGACACCGCCAGCAGGCAGAATGTGGGAGTTACCCAAATGGGAAGATCAAGGAACCACGAATGCCAGAATCCCACATGCGCAGGCTCGAACACCCACATGGCGATCGCCAGCGCTCCCGCCAGGCAAAAAGCGTCCCAGAAAGGATAAGCCAGCGCCTTCAGCAGGGAATGGGTCGGGCGGCGCAAGCCCGTCAGCAGGACCCGGCCTGTTTCGCGCAGCTCGATCACCGCCATGTGGCGCATCAGCACATAGACGAACGCCAGCAAGGCCAGCAGGAAAATTCCGGACGCGTGGGATTGAAAGGTCGTTATCAACAGGCCGAATACAACGAGCACCGCGTTGGTGATGCACAGAACCATAGCGACCCGGCGCGTGCTCAAGCCTGCCTTGACGAGCCGGTGGTGCAAATGTTCCAAGTCCGCCGTCATGATTCCGGCGCGCTTCCCGGAGCCGTCCGGTTCTCCGCCACCGACGAAGCGCCGCACGGACCTTCGCCAGATGGCCAGCAGCGCGTCATAGATTGGCACTCCCAGGATCAGCAACGGGATGGTCATCGAAAGGAAGAAAGTGTTCTTGGTGAATGTCTGCAGGGAAACGACCCCCAAAATAAGACCGATGGACATGCTGCCGGTATCGCCAAGAAAAATGGTCGCCGGCTGGAAATTGTAACGCAGAAACGCCAGACACGCGCCAATGAGGGCGATGAGCAGCAAAATAACACCAGGCAGATTTCCCAAAATGAGAATTCCACACAAGCCGGTGGCGGAAATGATGGCAAGCCCCGACGCCAGCCCGTCGAGTCCGTCAATCAAATTGTAGGCGTTAATCACGGCCACAATCCAGGCCACCACCATGATACCATCCAGCAACGGCGGCAGCTTGTAGCCCAATACAGTGCCGAAATGCGTCCCCGAAAGAGCGATCCACAGGGCGGCAATGATCTGTCCAGCCAGCTTCTTCCAGGCTCCCAACCCTTGAATATCATCCACCAACCCGACGGCCAGCAAGATCAACGAAGAGGGAAGGAAGGCCAGCCACCAGTGGAGATCGAAACCGCCGGGGCGCGTGTCTCCAGGGAACGCCAGCCCCATGGCGCAGGCGGCAAAAATCCCCAGAACGACCGCAAGACCGCCGCCTCGGGCCGTGGGATGCTTGTGCGGCCGCCGTTCATTCGGCAAATCCACCACTCCGAACCGCACGGCCAGAGAACGGACGACCGGGGTGAGGAGATAAGTCACCACGAACCCCGTCAGAAAGACTGCTATATATTTGTCAAAACCGTCGAACACAAATCAAAACAAAAACAGAAATTGAGAAACCAGAGAGCAGAAATCCATTTCAGACCTTGCCTTTGGTTCTGTTGATCATCGTGGTCATTATCGCCATGAGTTCATCCGCTTCTTTTTCCATCGACAGAGTTTCCGATGGAGCAAGCCCGCACTCGTCACGGAGTAATTCAAGCCACAATTGGGATTCATCAGCTTCCTGAACCGCACCACCAAGTTTGGAAACAAACTCTTCATCGGAGCGCGCCCGCGACGCTTCACGGACATGAGCAGCAACTGAGGTTCCTGAGCGCAACAGCTGCTTTCCGAGCACGCGAGCTTCCTCCCTTGCTTTCGGGAGTTTGACGTAAAGCCGAATCACTCGCGCAGCGTATTTCTTGGTTCGCTCTCTAAACTCATCTGTAAGTCGTCCTCGCATTTTTGCTTTCTGCATTTTCGATTTCCGTGTTCAGGATTTCATCTGCTCCAATTTCTATTTTCTGCTTTCCAAATTTCAGCTTTTCCAAATTGGTGCCGCCTTCCAATAATTGGGCAATGCGCGCGCAGTTTTCCGACATTCGGAAGTGCTTCCTGGCAAATTCGAGCGCCGCCTGGCCGCGCCGCTGGCGTTCATTGGGGTTGAGGGACTGCTCAATCGCCTTTAACAGACCATCCAAATCATCTTGATCCACGATCCATCCTCCGCCGGACTCCTGAATCCAGGCGGCGGTTTCGCAATCACGTCCCCCAACAAACAGCACTGGGCGAGCCGCCGCAAAACTGGCTTGGATTTTGCTTGGGACAATCAATCCTTGCCAGGCCGAATCCAGACTGGCGAGGTGAACGTCCGCGGCGCAAAGATGAGCCCGCAACCGGCTCTGCGACACGTAGTCAAGAAACTCGATGCGTGCTGCCGGATGGGACTTCGCGAAGGTCTCGATTTCCAGCCTGCGCTTGCCACCCCCGCTGAATACCCAACGCGGACCGGACGACCCAAACCGTCTTGCTGCTTCAAGGAATTCAGTGAAGCGGTGCCCCAGACCCATGTTTCCGGAATAGAGAAAAATAACATCCCTGGCATCCCAACCTCGTTCAGCCCGCAAAGGGTTGGTTTCATTCGCCGGCCAGGGGGAAAGTTCAGGATCGCTCCATAGCGGAATCCAAGCAAAATGCTGAAAGCTGAAACGCTGAAATGCTGAAAGCTGACCACTGACGTCTGCCTTCTGATCGCTAATCGCTGACCGCTGGGCCGTGGCGTAAACGGCCACTTTTTCCGCCATTTTTGGACCCAGGGAAATAACGGCTTCCGCTCCGCGCAACTGAAAGCGGGTCAGTTTCTGAAGAAAACGAAAAACCAACCCATCGTTTCGTGCCATTTTGTGTGCGAACATCACATCCGGGTAAAGGTCCATGATCCAATGGGCATGACGGCATCGGTGCCTTGCGGCAGCCAGCTTTGCCAACACGCCAAGATACGGCGGAGTTGTCAAGGACAGGATCAAGTCCGGCTTGCGGCGGTCGAACAACAGGGCGGTGGCCAGGGAAATATAAAAGGAGCCATAGTCTGCCATTTTGCCAACGAATCCGCGCCGGCCGAAACCAGTCGCCGGCAGCCTTGACACTTCGACACCATTCAGATTCTCCCGACGCGGAAAGGAATCCTTGCCATCATAAGAGCGCCGCGAACAAAGCACCTTGACAGAATGCCCGAGCCGCACAAGTTCCCGCGCCAACCCGTGCAAATACGAGCCCGTCGGCGCGGCATCAGGAGGGTAAAACTGGTTAAGAAGCAGAAAGCGCATAAAACAAGAGCTGAAACTCTGAAAACGGAAAGCGGAAATGTATTTCAGTTTTCACATTTTCTACTTTCTGCATTCCCTATTTCTGCGTTCCCCTCGGTTTGATTTGGTTTGATTTGGTTTGATTTGGTTTGATTCGCCCGCTCATCCTGAGCTTGTCGGAGGCGGGCATTGGCTTCGAGGCAGGCTAGAAGTTCTTGTGGCCGCACCGCATACAGTTTCGGCAGGCTGTAGCGGAAGAGGTCGGGGTTCTGAGCCTTGAGCCGCTCGCAAAACGCCGCATGCTCTGCCTTCTTGCGCTTCTCCTCGTTGACTTCGGCCTGCTTGGTTTCCCACCGCTCACGCTCCAGACGCACGCGTTCCGCCTCATGGCTCCCGCGGCGGAGTTGCCCCAATTCCCGCGCCACACCCAGCAGCGTCCTTTGTTTATCCGCGTCACCGGGCGTTTCTGCTGCCTCCCGCATCAGTCCGGCCAGCGCCAGGGCCATTGGGGCGGCGAGGCGGTCTTCCAATCGAATTTCGCCTGCCTCTTGCTGGAGTTCGCTCGCATGTTCCGTTAAAATGCGGGCGGACGCGCACTCCTCCTGATGCCGCAGCCACTCCTCGTAGCCGCCCAGTTTCCATTCAGTCAAGTTCTGTTCATTTATGGGTCGTCCGGCGAACTGCGCCGCCAGCATCGCTTGAGTTTCCGGCAGGCCGTTCAGCCATTCCACCAATTGCCGGCCCACTTCACCGTTGCTCAGACGGACATTCAACTGTTCGCGAATTTCACGAGGCAACCGGGCGACTTTTCCAAGGCGGGTCATCGGTAACGCCCCCGGATATAATGGTTGTAATACTTTCCTGCTGAAGATGCGCTGATCAGACCGTAATAGACCTCCACAGGCACGCCAAAAAAACTATAGAAGATCACCCCGCTGGTGAACTGAATTGACAGTACCTTCGACCAAGCATCGTAATCCACACACAGGATGGCGGACGAATTCAGGTAAATCATCGCCCGCCTCCCTCTTGGGCGTCATGGTGAGGCGCCGTGGCTGCCGACATGCATGAGCATAAATATCTCATGCCCAAATAATCTTACCAAAGCCTCTTTGCGGCAATCGCCCTGCTTGCGCGGTTTAAGTCCCCATGCCGCGCAGCCCTGCCAGCGCCACAGAATCCGGAATTGCTCGCAGACCACGCAGAATGACGCAGAAGGGGAGTGAAAGAAACGCTGTTGTTTCCGGGCCATTTTCCCTATTCTTGGGGAAAAAACTTATGGAAAACTTCTTACACAAAGACGAAACGTATGGCATCATCGGCGCTTGCTTCGAGGTTTACAAGGAGAAGGGCTGCGGTTTTCTGGAGGCCGTGTATCAAGAGTGCATGGAGATTGAACTTGGCCTGCAAGGCATCCGCTTTGCCGCGAAGAAACCGCTGCACCTGGAGTACAAAGGCCATCCTCTCCGCCAGACCTACGAACCCGACCTCATCTGCTTCGAGAGAATCGTTGTGGAACTCAAGGCCGTATCCGTGCTGGCCGATGAACACCGCGCCCAAGTCATCAACTACCTCAACGCTACCGGGCACCAAGTCGCTCTTCTTGTCAATTTCGGGCACTATCCGAAGCTCGAATACGAGCGCCTCGTGAATACCAGGAAGCCATCCCCCTAGAACATGCGAATCCAAACAGGAGGCGGAAAAGCTTTAAAGCCTTCAGATCAGGTTGATAAACACAGATGAAGCATTTTTCCGTTCCGTATCTGCGTCAATCTGCGTGTTCTGCGGGCAAAGGCCTTTCGACCTTAATCGGGGCGGCCAAAGCGTTGCAACGTATCTGTTACCGCGCTGTGCAGCCGCGACCGGAAAGTGGCCTGGCTCTTGACCGAGCGATGCCGCCAAATGTTGCGCAACGCCGGGATCTCGCATGTTTCCTGCGTGCCGGCGTCCTCGGCCATGATGATTGGGACAATAACCTGGCGCGACCATTCGCGCGCTGTCTTCCGCGTGAGCGAAGGGAGCGAGGGCACGCCTTTGAGAATGGCGACGATTTCCGGTGTGGGCGGCTTCTCGGGATAATCCCACCAAAATGGATTCAGCCGGCGCATGAAGTCCTCGTTCCCACGCGTTTTCTCCGTTTCAATCAGAATTGTTCGCAGGGTGTGAAGACGCCAGACCAACGGATCAAGATAGCGCAGCAGCGGCGTTTCCGTGCCACGCCGTTTGCGAGGCCCAACGGCCAGGGGATAACTGACGCCGAGTTCGAGCAACTCCGCCATCCGCTGGAATTCGTGAGCGCCATCCACATGGTGCGAAACGATCATCGGCCAGCCATGCATCTGCCGGGCGCTGTGCCGGATGTGCTCTGGATAATGTTCCGCCAATTCCGCCAGCGCGCAAACGCGCAGATACGTATCCCATGCGAACATATCGGGAAAAGTTTCCGGCGTGACATCACCGTTTGGTTCTGTTCCGTCCCCGAAAAGCGCATGATACCGCCGCATGAGACGCAAGGCATCCGGTCCATCGCCCATATGTTCGCCCACCACGTCAATCAACAGATCGGGGAAGTGCGTGGTCTCCGCCCGGCCACGCCGGAAAGCTGCAAGCTCCCGGCAGCAGCGGTTGAACTCGTGGTCCACTTTATCCCGGACCAAAGCCAGTTCCCGCTGGTCGGAACCTTCAGGATGCTGATTGGCATCGCCCAGCCAATCCAGTTCGCGGGCGAAATCGAACGCCTCCCTCGCCCACTTCTGCACCGTGAGAAACCGTTCGGCAATAATCTCGACGCTATACTTCACAAATCACAAAACAAAGCAGAAATTGGAAAAGCTGGAACGCTGAAAACTGACCATTGACCTCCGACTTCTGATCCCCGACCCCTGCCCTCTGCCCTCTGCCCCCTGATTTCTACTTTCTGCTTTCTACTTTCTGTTTTTCGACCTTGATCATGGTCTGCAACTGGCGCACGAGAGCCGCTTTTGCCTGCTCGGAATCAGCGTAGCCAGAAACGATGACTTCAAGGACTTTTTGGCCGTATTTGCCACGGCCCGCCCATATTCCGCGTATCAAATTGAAGCGTGCGGACTCATGCGTCACATAAGCGTCTTCATCTACGCCGGCTTCCCAGCGACAGTGGAAAACATACATCGCGCCGACTTCTGTTTCGAACACATAGCTGCGCATGGGCAGTGGCACGCCATTGATATTCATCATCGTCAGCTCGGGGCCTGAAACCATTTTCCAGCCCGTCGCGGGCAAACAGATCTCCGGGGTGTGCCGTTTTGCCAGGTAACCAGCCACCCTGCCAGGCGACCAACTAAAGTAGGAGGCATTCCAGCGTGATCCATCGGACTCAGCCCAGGCGGCTTGCTTGCCTTCATCGAAGCGCAGCAGGTATTTCGTTTTCGCGTCTATGGGCAGGGTTTGAAAGGTTGGATTGTTCGTGGGAAACATAGCCGTCCATTTTGGGCTGGGTGCCAGATGCGACTCCACACTGCGATACCAAAGCTCGGCGCCGGCCTCGACCGCAACCAACCAGAGGAGAAGGGCGAGGGAAAGTGAAAACAAATGCTGAAACTTGGAAAGCTGAAATGCTGAAATTTGGTCACTGACCACTGACTGCTGAACGCTGACCTCTGCTTCCTGCTTTCTACTTTCAACTTTCTGCTTTTTTAATAGCAGCACCGATACCCCCCAGAGGACGAGTGTGCAGGTAATGGTAATGGTAATGCCCGCCTCGTCATGATACTGGTCAATGGCCGCAACACCTTTCTTGGCGGCAACCGTGGTCAGGAAAGTCATGCGGCATACGTTAAAGGCCATCGCGAGAATGAAACCGGCAGGCACGAGCAGCAACCGCCGCAAAAGGTCCATGCGATAAAACTCGCCGAAGAAAAGTGAGATCATGAGGCTGGTTTGAAACGACCGGATGCCGCTGCAGGCTTCGCTAACCCCGACTGTTCCCGTGCCGACTTCAATCAAATTGCCGTGTTGTATGGCCGGAATGCCTGTCCAACCCAGCACCTCAACCGTAATTGCGGAATTGATGCGCGTCAACGATTGAATGACAGGTTGTTCGATGAGCGTCGGCCACGGTATGGCGACGAAGAAGAAACATAGGGGGAATGCCACTTGCCGCAACCAGCCCCGACCCTTGAGCAGGGAAATCGCGCAAAGAGTCAACCCAATGGCCTCGATCCCGAGTGCCCATTGAATCGGGCGCCATTCCGGGGTCGCCTCCTCAACCAGGCGCGTTGGCAAGTAGAGGAAGGCCAGCAAACAAAAAGCTGAAACGCTGAAAGCTGAAAACTGAAATGTATTTCTGCTTTCTGCTTTCCCAATTTCTGCTTTTGTACTCCATCGGCGTATCAGCAAACCCAAGCAGAGAAAGGGAACCACCCAACCGTAGCTGTATTGGGGATTTGTGGCCCATTCCAGTCTCAGATTATTGATTAGACGGAACCAAAGGTAGGCAAGCGGCAACAACACAACGGCCCACTTCATCCAGTAAGAAGCAGCGGGACGTGTCGAACCAGCGACGTCCGTTGCAAGCTTTTCGACTGGCAGAGCGGCTACAGGAGCAGGGGATTCGGAATCTTGTTTCACAAATCAAAAGCAGGAATTGAGAAAGTAGAGAGTTGAAAGCATAAAGCAAATGCTGAAAACTGAAATGCTGACAAGCTGAAATAATTTTAGTATTTTAGGGTTTTAGCTTTTCAGGTTTTTCCCACGTCCATGACTCGTTGTTTTACCAGCACTGCTGGATTGCCCTGATAAATGCCCCACGGCTCCAACTTCTTCGTCGCCACGGAACCGGCGGTGAGAACCGCATGAGAGCCGAGTGTGACGCCCGGCCCGACCCAACAACCGGCTCCCAGCCAAGCCCCATCTTCCACAGTGATCGTCTTCACGATCAAGTCAAACGTGGGCAACTTGTAGTTGTGGCTGCCTGTGCATAAAAAAGCGCGCTGGGAAATGCACACGTTGTTTCCGATGACGATTCGTTCGAGGTTTAAAAGCCAGCATTCCTCTCCCAACCAGACGTGATCTCCAAGCGTCAGCTTCCACGGGAATGTGATTTTCACTTGCGGTTTGATGACCACACCCCGGCCGATCCGGGCGCCAAAGGCACACAATACAATCCGTTTAAAGGCGGAAAAGCTGAACGGACACAGCCGGAAAAGGAACAGGCTTGCGATCAGCCAGAGAGCTTCCTTAATGATACCGGCCCCGCGGTCAAAACCGACGGTGGAAAAGGTAGACAGGTCCACTTTCATTCTAATTCAAGCCAACACAATCCGGCTTTGGTCCTTGCCCCAAAAGCCAGGCATAGACAGAGGCCATTTGCTTTGCGATGCGGGGCCAAGCGAATTGCTGGCTGACGAGCCTTCTGCCGTTCGCGCCAAGAGAACAGAGGTTAGAGAACGGAGATCGGAGCAGTTGTTCCAAACCCCGCACAATGCTTTCGATATTGGTTTCGATGCGAAAGGCGGCGTTCGTCGTGAAACCTTCCGGCAAATTACATTCCGGCGTCATCACCACCGGCTTCGAATGAGCCCAAGCCTCCAGAACCACCATCGGCACCCCTTCGCTAAAAGAGGGCAGAATAAACGCATCGCAGTTTGCGTAACACGCAGACTTGGCGTCGCCAAACTGAGGCCCGAGAAAAAGGACAGAGGTCGGAGGTCGGAGGTCGGAGGTCAGAGTGCCACCTGGTGAAATAGGCGAGGCCATTTCACGGGCCGAGGAAAGCTGAAATTCTGAAACACTGAAATCTGAATTCTGGTTCGTGCCTCCGGCGTCTGACTTCTGCTTTCTGACGTCTGCCCACGCCAGCCCCATTTCCCCGGCGAGGCACTTGAGTTCGGCTTCATGCCCGCCTTGATCCCATCCAGCGATGGCGAGAGTCCAGTCGGACGCGAGAGCACCGACAACCTGACCACTGACCGCTGACCTCTGGATTTGCGCCCACGCCTTGAGCAGATTAACAAGGCCCTTCTTCGGATGGATCCGACTTAAGAAAAGCAGCACTTTGCGGCCTGGTTCAACAATGCCGTCCCACGGCGGATTACTGCTTTCTACTTTCTGTTCTCTGCTTTCTGATAAATCAACCCCGTTGGGGATGACAGCAATGGGATTGCGCAGCCCGTAATTGCGCATATTGCGCGCTTCGGCCTCACATAATGCATGAAGACAATCTGCCGAGCGAAGGTTGCGGTTTTCGAAGATCAAGGCGGCAAGTCGTTTCTTCCATCGGGAATTCTCGAGGGCCCAGGGTTCCAGCATCCCGTGCGGCGACACGACCAGAGGGCACCCGGCGGCGCGCGCGCATTTTCGAGCTGCGACTCCGGGGTACATCCACAATCCATGGGTGTGGACGACGCTGGCTGGCTCTACGAGGGTTCGCACTTGAGTGAATAGATCCGGCGAATACCCGAATGCTCCTGGACCCTTGATCGCGCACGCGACGAATGGAACTTGCCGGCCAGCACAATCTTGATCACTCCATTGGTCCTTCAAACCCGCCACGGAACAATCAATCTCCAACAGGCGGGTTTGCCGCGCCAGCGCCCAAACCACCGGCGGGATTCCTCCACCCTGCCGCGAAAGCCAGGACGTGACATGAACAACACGGGAAGGCAAAATGATGAGTAGCTGCGACAGGATGAACAGGATGAACAGCGCTTAAATGGAGTGATCAACGGCGAAGCAATCCGTCGAGTATGGCACGCTGCACTAGGGTTGGCTTGATGGGTCCAACACGCAAGGCGCACCCAACCGCCTGTTGCAGACCGTTCGCAAAGCGTTCCGGGCCCCAAGCGGCGATGATGCGCTGACTTTCAGCGCCAAAAGTGGAAAGCGGAAAGTTGAAAGCAGAAATTCTTAACATCAATTCGGCCAGTTGTTCGACGTTGTAGGGATCGAACGTAAAGCCGTTTATTCCTTCTTGAACCAAAGCAGTCGCGCACCCGCAGCGATTCGAAACCATAACCGGCAGGCCCGAAGCCATCGCTTCGTTCACCACCAAACCCCATTGTTCCGTGGTGCTGGCATGGACGAAAGCGCCGGCCATGGTGTAATAGACCGGCAGTTCGTTGTACTGTTTGAAGCCAGGGAGCAGCACGCAATGCTGCAAGCCGAGGTCAGAGATCAGATGGCAGAGGTCAGGCTTCATAGGTCCATCACCGAGCAGGACGAGAGACCAGAGGTCAGAAGTCAGAGGTCGGAGGTCTGACTTTTGACTCCTGACTCCTGACTTCTTTCTGTAAAGAGCGTACGCCTGGATGAGACGCGGGAAATTCTTCTTCTCCACAAACCGCGCTGAGGCCAGAAAATACCTATCCGGCAACCCAAACTGTTTTCTATTTTCTGCTTTCTGCTTTCTGCTTTCCTCCGCTTTGTCCGCAAAATAGGCATTGTCCACTGCATCATAGCCAGGAAAAATCCGGTCGCGCTCCATGCCCAACCGCGCCAGGTAATCGGCATGGCCTTTCCCTCCCACCAGCGCAGCCGAGCAGAGCCGCACCACCCGATTCTTTACAAGCTCCCGCCATGTCATTCGTTCGTCGTCCCAGGCCGTTGTCTCTGACATGATGATGGCCGGCACGGCGTGACGCCCGCACCATTTCAAGGCGGCAAGTGAACACCGTTCGTACCAGCCCGGAACGGCGACTGCCGCAGGGTGCAAGACATCCAAAGCTTTGTCCACCACTTCGAAAATCTGGGAGACTGACTGAGAAGCCAGCGGGACGCCGGTGAACAGCATCAATCTCTCGAAGCCGTCCTGGCCTTCGACCAAGTCCCATGCATACGCCGGATCCACATTCGAGAATTCCACGGCCGTGACCCTCACCCGGCCTGCGGCGGCCTTGAGGCGGGCGAAGTGATAAGGGCCGATGCGATAAAACAGGACGGCCACATGGGGTTGGTTAATCAAAATGCTGAAAAATTGAAATTCTGAAAGCTGAAATCAACAAATCCAAAACAGAAATTAGAAGGGGGAAAATCAGAAAACCAAAAAAGGACAGGATTAAAAGGATGCACAGGATGAAAAATGGGAATCCATTCTTCATCCATTCCCCATCCTGTTAAAAACTTGCCGGTTTCCTGCGCTTTTTCGCAACAGGTCCCCGTTGCATATCAGACGGTTTC
>Ga0187848_10003355_pt1 | contig 11808 bp, 8 predicted proteins | sample June2016WEW_4_40_FD_132424 | JGI IMG/M metagenome (GOLD analysis project Ga0187848, IMG submission 132424) | Peatland microbial communities from SPRUCE experiment site at the Marcell Experimental Forest, Minnesota, USA - June2016WEW_4_40 | ecosystem: Environmental > Terrestrial > Soil > Wetlands... | reverse complement strand
TCTTGCCGCGGCCCGCCACGGCCGCTGTGACCTTCACCTCCAGCGGCTCGGGCGAGTCGGGCACGCCGGTTTCCACCTCCACCGGGCCGAACGGCGGGATCTGCCCGGCCGGCAGCACGCGCTTCTGCCCGCCGGCCTCCACCGCGATCGACAACGCGGACGACGGGCTGCTGAGCGTCACGGAGACCTCCACCGCCCGCTGGACCCGGCCCTCGCGGCGGACGAAGAACGGCGTGGGCCGGAGCGTCACGCTCTGGACCTCGGCCGGCGGCGTCTGCCCCTCCGGATCGGCCACGAGCGTGATCGCGTCGTACAGCACCCAGGAACCGTCGAGGCACGTCAGCCGGAGCTCGTTCGGACCCGGCTTGAACAGCCCGGCGGGCAAGGCGATCTCCAGCTTCTGCGGCTTGCCGCGCTTCGGGTCGGTGAGCGAGCCGTCGCCGCCGCCCGGGGCAAGCTGAAACCCGGCCGCGCGGCCGTTCAGGGTCACGCCCAGCCGCGGCGGGTGCATCTGCTGTACGTCGGCCAGCTCGATCCGCAGCGTGAAGCGGCCTTGCGGCTCTTCGGGCAGGGTGAAGCGGACGATCCGCGGCTGTCCGCGGGCCGGGGCCCAAACGTCCTGCGGCCCCGGCTGAATGAACGGCCAGTCCCGAGCCGCATCGCTCCGGCCGACCTCGAACACCACCGGCTTGTTGCCGAACTGCCTCGCGTAGGCCATGTAATCGCCCGCACAGGCGAACTCCGCGTAGCTCTGGTCCGGCCGGCCGATCTGCCAAACGATCTTCTCCGCTCCCGCGGGCACCGCCCGAAGGGTGGTCGTCGCGCAACTGAGCAACACCGCAGCCAGGAAGGTCGGTCGCATGAGCTTTCTCCTTGAATGGCTGGTTGGCTTTCACAGGCCGTACCGCGGCCGCGCGGGCTGCCGGCACGCGGCAGACGGTGACTATAGCACTGGGGCTGCCGGCTTGCAACCAAGCCCCAAGTCACAGGAGGCCGAAGTCCCCCGGCCGCTTGCGGAGCCCGGCAACGCGCCGGATAATACACTTCTGTTGTGGAAGAGGTGAAATGGCAGGGTCGAGCGCAGCGAGCCCCACCAACGCCAATTCGCCCCGTTTCTGGTGGGGCTCGCTGCGCTCGACCCACCCTACACTTCTTCCAGGAGCCCCGGAAAGGAACGACCATGGCGATGCACGTTCTGGCAGTCGCGGCGGCGTTGCTCGTTGCTGGCGGCGACGCCCCACAGGAAAAAGTCCAACCGTCCGACGCGGCGGTTGCCGCCACGCTCAAAGCGGTCGGGGCACAGGTGACCCTCGACGACAACGGCTACGTCACCGGCGTCAGCTTCGGCCAGGGCGCAAAGCCGAGCGACGACGCCCTGGCGCCGTTGGCGCGGCTGGCGCACCTGAAGTACCTCAGCCTCTACCAGACGCCCGTCACCGATGCGGGGCTCGCCCACTTGCAAGACCTGACCAGCCTGGAGTCTCTCACGTTGGGGAAGACCAAGGTCACCGACGAGGGCCTGGCCCATCTCAAGCGGCTCACGCAGTTGCGCGTGCTCAATATCGCGGACACGGCCGTCACCGGCAGCGGTCTGGTCCACCTGGCCGGCGCCCAGAACCTGATGTTCTTCTACGCCGGCAACAGCCGGTTCTCGGATGCCGGGATGGTCCATTTGAAAGGGCACCGGGGCCTGCGGCGACTCTTCCTCTCCGGCTCGCAAATCAGCGACGCGGGGCTGGCCCATATTGCCGGCCTCCCCCAGATCGGCTGCTTGCTGCTGCAAAATACGAAGGTCTCCGACGCCGGCCTGGTATACTTGAAGGACCTCAAGAGCCTCCGCTACCTGTGGCTGGAGAACAGCCAGGTGAGCGACGCGGGCCTGGAGAGCCTTAAAGGCCTCACTGGGCTCGGCTCGCTGGGGCTGTCGGGCAGCAAGGTCACAGATGCCGGCGTGAAGCGGCTGCGTGCGGCCCTGCCCAAGTGCGGCATCTCTTTCGACCCCAAGAGCGGAGCCGAGGCCAAGAAACAAGCGGAACGCGTCGAGGAACGCTAGAAAACTGACAAGGAGCGTGCAGCATGGCATCCCCGGAACTCCCGCGGACCGATCGTCGCGAGTTCTTGGCACGGTGTTCGGCGGCGGCCTCGGGGCTGCTCCTGGGCGGCGTGGCGGAGGCTGCCGGGGCACCCGCGGGCCAGCCGGCCGCGAGCGGGTACCCGGCGGGCGGGGCGCCGGCCGCGCCGCTGCCCACGATCCGCCTGGGGCCGCACCAAGTCAGCCGGCTCGTGGTCGGCTCCAATCCGATCTCCGGCTACTCTTACCTGGGCCGCGAGCGGGACCAGGAAATGAAAGCCTACTTCACGCCCGAGCGGACGCTGGCCATGCTCCAGCAGTGCGAGCGGCTGGGGATCAACACCCACCAGTACTCGCTCGCCTCGAAGGCCACCGAGGTCTACCGCAAGCTCCGCCAACAGGGCTCGAAGCTGCAACTGATCGGGCTGCACAGGGATGTGAAAGAGATCAAGCCGATGCTCGAGGCGAACCGGCCCATCGCCCTGGCACATCACGGCGGCGTGACCGACAAGCTGTTCCGCGAAGGCCGCGGCGACCGGGTACACGACTTCGTCAAGGCGGTCCACGACCAGGGGCTGCTGGCGGGCGTGTCGGCCCACAACCCCGACAACATCAAGCGGATCGCGGACGAGGGCTGGCAGGTCGATTTCTTCATGACCTGCTTCTACTTCCTCACCCGCGAGAAGCCGCCTGCCGGCGTAGGCGGGGCGCCGCCCGCCATCGAGGGCTCGACCGAGGAGAAGACGTTCTACAAGGCCGATCCGCCCGCCATGTGCGCGGTGATCCGCCAGGTGCGGCAGCCCTGCCTGGCGTTCAAGATCCTGGGGGCCGGGCGGCTCTGCGCCAGCCAGGAGATCGTCCGCGCAGCCTTCCGCTTCGCCTTCACGCACATCAAGCCGATCGACGCGGTGATCGTGGGCATGTATCCGCGGCGGCTCGATCAGCCGCGGGCCGACGCGGACTACGCGCGGGAGCTGGCGTGAGCCAGCATCGTGGGTCAGGCACCCCGTGCCTGACGCCCCCGCTGGCCTGAGCAGGCCGGGGAGCCGCGAGCAAACCGTGGCCTCGGTGTCATGCCAAGGCCCGCTCGGCACGCCGTCTACTTGAGCGCCTCGACCTCCTTCCGCGTCACCTCGTTACTCCACTCGGTCGTGAAGTCGCCCGGTTTCTCACCGGCCCTCTCGAACGGCACCGTGGTCCAGGTCACTCCCACCCTGGCGGCCTGCCAGTCGCCCTCGGGAATCCAGACCCCAAAGCTGGCCGTGGACTGCGGCGGCAATTCGATGGCGTCCATGCCCCAACCGCACCAGCCGATCGGGTCGTCCTTCCATTTTCCCGCCTGTTTCAACTGGATTTTGTGGATGGGCGAGATCTGCCCCTTTGGGATGGGCGGAGAGAAGGAATCGGGCTTGTAGCCGATGAACTTGAGCGGCCTGCTCTTGTTGGGGTTCGAGATTTCCACCGCTGCGCCGTAGCCCGGCGCCTCTCCAACCTTCTGCCGCCCGACCAGTTGCAAGTGGATGCGGGCCGGTTGCGGTGGCAGCGGTTTCCCCGGCACATCGCCTGCGGACGGCTTGGCGGGCGTGGTCGGTCCTTTGGCGGGTGCATCTGCGGCAAGGCCAAACCGGGCACTGGCCACAGCACCGGCAATGATTAGTACCTTCAGCATCATTCGTGCGGTCATTGGGTTACCTCCTCGCAAGGATGTCGGTAGGATCTACCTACTCAGACGCACCGCCAGGCAAGGAAGTTTCCTAAACCACCCCCACCCGCCCGTAGCTCCTACGCGGGCTCGTGAAGTTGGCTGGCCGCAAAGCGGCGGGTGAAGGCCGCGTCCTCGGCCGGCTGGTCCTGGTAACGGTCGTAGATGCCCACGATCACCGCGTCGTTGGGCTTGATCGACTGGAACGTCTGGCGGAATGCCTGCTCGACCCACTCCTTGCGCTCCGACAGCCGGCCGGCAGCCAGGATCTTGAACGCCAGGCAAGGCCGCTTCGATTGCCGCACGGCCTTGAACATCCGCGGCGGGTCCTGCGGAAGGTAGACCTCGCCCACCGGGATCGGGGCCTGCCCCAGGAGCTTCTCCAATTCCGCCTGCGACCGGTGCCGCTCATAGACGCAGGTCATGTAGTAGTCCAGCTCCCAGCCCTTCGACTCGATGGTGTCGACCACGGCGGGCATGTGGGTGGAGACGCCCGCCATGAGCCCGGCGTCATGGGCCCGCTTCAAGAAATCGGCGATCTTGTCGAACTGCCCGCGATTGTGCTTGAACAAGTTGTCCGTCACCTCGCCATGATGGGCCACGCCGATGCAGCCGCCCTGGACCAGCCGCGGCAGGGTGCCGGGGTCGGATTCGAGGGCCAGGAAATGCATTTCCCAGCCCTTCTCGACCAGCCGCCGGTACAAATCGAGCTGTCCCACGCCGGACTGCCAGGTGTTGATGCCCACCTCGCAGCAGCGGATCAGCGTCTTGAGCATCTGCTCCGGGGTGTAGTAGCTTCGCATCTCGCGGTTGACGAAGTCCGACAGGTGCGAGCCGGCGTGAAAACAGTTCGAGCCGCAGATCAGGCGGCTCAGCCGGTGCTTGCCGAAGGTGATCTGCGGCAGGGTGAAATTTGCGGGGGCGGCGGAGGCCTCGCGGGTCAAGTCGGCTGCCAAGAGCACGGTCGGGGCCATGCCCGCAACCTTCAAGAATTCGCGGCGAGACGGCATATCAGGGCTCCTCGGGGTCTTGCGGGCGAGTCGGGGCTGAGACGTCATTATAACCTCATTTTCCGGAAAGGGCCCCTTGCATCTCACGAGAATGCCGCCGGGGCTGGCTCCAGCACCAGCAGGGCATCTTCCCAGCCGTCGGGCGTCGAGAAGGATTGCACGCCGACGTTCGAGAAGTCGCCCCCGGGCAACCGGTCCCCGCTCCGCGGGTCGATCCACACCGCGCGGACCTTGTCCGCGGCGAGCTTGCTCATGCGGACGGAGAACGAGGCCTTGTCGGCCAGATAGACCATCAGCCATTGGCCGCCCGAGTGCCGGGCCGCCAGGCTGAGCACGGTCCCGTCGGTCCGCCCGCCGGAGGCCAGCACCGCCTGGTCGGGAACCAGCAGCCACCACTCCTTCCGCTCCGTGAGCACCTTCTTGAGGATTCCCAACTGGCAGGCGCCGGGGGCGTCCAGGGCCTGCTTCCACGTGGGCAGCACCCGCCAACTGTCGTTGTGCCCGTAGGTGTGATGCCCTCCGGCCAGGTAGGAGTAGTACGCCTGCCGGCGAACCCAGAGGGGCGTGACGGGAAACCCGTACTCGCTGCCCGCCTCATACGCCCCTTCCGCCATGAGGACCGGCTTGACAGGCTTCAGATTGTAGTCCTTGCTCACCATGGGGTAGATCAGCCGCACGCTGGCCCAGGTCTGCATCGAGTTGAAATCCAGCCAGGGCTCGGCGTGGATGAAGCTGGACGAGTAGGGGGCGGGGTCGGGCTTGAAGGTCACCAGGTGCCGGCCCCCGTCTCCCTCGCGGAGCCCGGCCGCCAACTCGCGGAGGATCGGCACGAAGTCCGGCTTCGCCTCGGGCGTCATCGACCAGACGATGTTCGGCGCATCGCGGTATCGCCGGGCCACCCACCGGGCCCAAGCCCGGGCCTTCGCCAGCGTGATCGCGTTGCGGTACCGCTGGTGAAAAAGGGTCATGGAAATAGCCACATGGTTCTCGCCGGCGATGCGGACCGCCGCGTCCACATTCTTGAAGTAGGCCTCGTTGGGCGTGGCCGGGTCGTTCCCGAGCCAGGGCTTCTGGCCGTACACGTTGGCCGCCGTGCCGTCGCCGACGCCCATCAGCATGACCTGCGCGAAGACGAAGCCGTGGCTGGCGGACTTCTCCAGGATGGTCCGCACGTCTTCGATCTTGTACTCGCGGAAGAGCTGCCACTGCGTCGTGCCCAGCCAGAACACGGGCACGCCGCCGGCGTCCACGAAGTACCGCTTGTCCGGGCTCACCTTGACGGGGAAGGCCGGCGGCCCATCGGCCACGGCCGCGGGTGCCCCGGCCGATCCCACGCCGCAAAGCGCGAACCACAACACCAATCCCACAGCGGTCGTCCTCATGGTGCGATCTCCTTTTGCCATTTCAAGCCCCGCCAACGGGCATGGAAGTCATGGAGCCGTATCAAGGAGCCCGATGCCGTTGAGCGCGCCTTGGTACGTGCCCTGAAGGCCGGCCAGCGGACGGCCGTCGCCGTCCAAGACGATCGGGCCGCCGCCTTCGCTGCCGCCGAGGACCTCCGACTCGTAGGCATCCTGCGGATCGAGCCGGTCGCCGCTGATGCGCATGTACACCAGTTGCAGGCCGGCGACGCCCATCCCTGTCCTGACCTTGATCGCCCCCACGGCGTAACCCTCCTTGGCGATCGAGCGGGAACTGCCGGGGTCGTACCCGCAACGCTTGCCCCGTACTTGTTCTTCACCAACGAGATAGATGGGCTGCACGGATTCCAGAACCGGGATGCCGGCGAAGTCGCCGTGGACGGCCTGGACGCCGACCAGCAGCCCGCCCTCCGGCGCGGCATCTTCGAAGGAGGTCTCCCGCGTTGCGCCGACGATGCTGCTCCGCTCGCCCCCCGCCGCCGACGGGGCCCGCTTCGACGCCGGGCCCTTCGCCACCAGGAACCCCAGACCATTCAGGAGCGTGCCGTGCGATCCAAAGATGCCGACCACGGGCTGCCCCTTGCCGATCACCGTCCGCTCACCGCCCCTCTGGTTGGAGCCGAGCCATTCCGAATCGTAAGAATCTTTCGGATCGAGCCGCTTGCCCTTGATTCGCATGTAGACGAGCTGCACGCCGTGGATGACCACTCCGACGTTCGCCCGCATGCCTCCCACCGCATAGCCCGGCTTCGCGACGGTCCGCGACTGGCCGCCGCCGCCGAATCGCGCATCGGGCACGGGGCGGCCGTCGACGAGATACAACGGCTGGATCGCCTTGACCTCGACGTGAGGCCCGATCTGCCAGTGGAACACTTGCACCCCGATCAACAGGCCGCTCTTGGGCGCCTTGGACTCGAACGACTTCCCGGAGCGATGGCCGGCAAATGTCTCCCGCCTCGGGGGCTGCGGCTTGGGCAGGACCAACTCGGGCGGGGGCGGTTTGAACGGAGGCAAATCGGGCCGCAGCGTCGGGCCCGGAAACGGCGATGGCGCGGGAGCTGGCCCTTCCCCGAGGTGCGCCATCCTGAGGATTTCCGGTCGCAGGGCCTCGGACCCTGGGATGGCCGCGATCCGCTCGACATGCCCCTTGAGCCTTTGGCCCGCGGCCTCCAACTGTTGCAGGTAGTGCTGCTGGTCGGTCAACCTCACCCCTTTGGACTCCAACTCGTTTACACGCCTTGTGCCGGCGTCCATCCGGTCGATCGCCTCGCGGAGAGGGGGCAGTGCCGCCTGGAGGCTGCCCGCATCGTGGATGCGGCCCAAGGCCATCTCGACGCGGTTGAAGCCGTCCAGGACCTGATCGGCCGCCGCCTTCAGGTCGGCCACGGCCTTCGGGTCGGGCCGCGGCGTCGGGCCCGGAAACGGCGACGGCGCGGGAGACGGCGATGCAGACGGTGTCTTGGCCACGGCGTCGGGGGCGCGAGGCGTTGGGGGCCCGGGCGTGAACGGCGGCGCGGGAGCCGGCCCTTCCCCCAGGTGCGCCATCCTGAGCATTTCCGACCGCAGGGCCTCGGACCCCGGGATGGCGGCGATCCGCTCGGCGTGCCCCTTGAGCCTCTGGACCGCAGCGTCCAACTGTTGCAGGTAGTGCTGCTGGTCGGTCAACCTCACCCCTTTGGACTCCAACTCGTTTACACGCCTCGTGCCGGCGTCCATCCGGTCGATTGCCTCGCGGAGAGGGGGCAGTGCCGCCTGGAGGCTGCCCGCATCGTGGACGCGGCTCAAGACCATCTCGACGCGGTTGAAGCCGTCCAGGACCTGGTCGGCCGCCGCCCTCAGGTCGGCCACTGCCTTCGGGCTTCCGGGCGACAGACCGTAGGCAATCGCGAAGACGGCCAGGACTCCGCCGACGGCCGACAGGGCCACCTTGAGCTTCCGCCACCACGCGACGAGCAAACAACCGCAGCCGCCGAGCGTAAACAACAAGCCGCCCAACGGCAAGACGGTAGGGGGCATGTCGGCAAGCTTCACGAATTGCAGCCCGAAGTGGGGCAGGATCTGGCTCCCAATGCCGATCACGAGCAATGTGGTCGCACCGGAAAGCCACTGCTTGTCCGTTGTCCCCAGGACCTTGCGTTCCGGCGGCGCAGGGGCCGCGGCGCGACGAAAGGCGGCAGGCTCGGGCTCGCTTCGAGCAGCCGTGGTGCCTCGTGAGGCGGCGGGCTCAACCTCGACTGGCGGAGGCGGAGGCGGCGCTTCCAGAGGAAGCTCGTCGAGGAGGTCGGAGATGTTGCTCCGGACGACAGGGCTCGCGATCGGCTCGGCCGCGGCGGGCGGCGCCTGGAAGGCCTGCCCGCATTTCCCGCACTTCACGGCTTTGCCAGCCATGTTCTCCTTCAGCGTATATCGCCGGCCGCATTTCGGACAGACGGCAAAGCTCATAGGCATATCTCCCGGCGGTTCGTGCCCCTCCGACCCGCGGCGCGCACGGTAGCCCGGGTCGGTGCACACCCCCTCTTCTCGTGCGGCCATTGTACACCAGCGTGGGAGGAACGCAAGACGGCGAAGTACGAGTACTTGGTACGCGGTACAGCCGTCCAGGCTCCCATCCGGCCGGAGGCGGGCCGCACACCATCCGCGAGAATTTGGCCGGCAGCCGGAAGCCAGTCTTGCGTGGGGGCGGGGGCCCATTCCGCGACAGAACACGATCAGCGGAATGGTTACCAAACCGGTATTCTTGACAAGCGCGATTTTGCGATTAGAATTTGAATCATCGGCCTGCCCGTGAGGGCTTCTCGCACGCATCATGATATGCCGATAATCTACTGGAGGTCCCGGTCATGGCATCACGTTCCCCGCGCGAACCGCTGCGAACTTTGTCGTCACGCCGTGCGGTATCCGGCCGCCGCCACGGCAAGGGGAGCCAGTCTCGCCGCGCCCTGAGAGTCGAGCATTTGGAAGATCGCTGCATGCTGGCTGGTTCGGCCCTTGCGGGATTGTTCGCATTCCCATTCCCACTGCCTGTACATTCGTCGCCCGTCGTGTCCGCGGTCGTGGCAAGCCCCAGTCCCACCCCAACCCTGCACGGGCTGAATGCGGTCACCTCCAAACCTCAATCGACAGCGGTGACCGCAAGCCCGCTTGTCCACAGCCAAGCCACCGTGGTGCCCGCGGTTACTCTTTCTTCGAGTGAGAGCCAGGCGCTCACTTCGGTCTCCAGCGCGATAAGCAGCGCATGGACCTGGGTGCAATCCAAGGTGAACGGCGTCTTTAGCAGTTTGTTGCCCAACCTCCCCATGTCCGTGCAGAACGCCATCACCTCCGCTTGGGATTCAATCACCACGGCAGTGAACAACGCCCTTAGCGGTTGGTCTTCAATGTCCTAGGACTGAGCGCCGCTCTGAACCGCGCCAAAGAGTGGCGGGTGGCGTGCTCACGCCTGTTCGCTTTCTAGGTGGTTTTGCGGATCTCCAAAGGCACCCCCGGCTGCCAGGGTACGTGGTCCGCCAAGTGTCGGCGGGATTGCACGGAAGCCTACTATCCCGTATATTATGTTTGGTGTGCTGAGGGCTCTGGAATGAGCGTCACACCGTTGGTGCAGGCAATGAAATCGTGACACCGAGCCAGGCGGCAAACCGCGTGAGGCGGGGTCAAGGCCCGAAAGGAATTGACCGCATCGACCCGCCCAGGGTTCCCGGTGACCAGTGGCATGCACACCTCGGTCCTGGACAAGGCAGTCCCGCCGTGAATATCGGCGGGACGTGGAGGCACACCAACGGCCTCACTCAAGACCAGCGAGATTTTCTCCGCAAGGCAGGTTGGAACGTCTAATGATCGCAACAGTGACCTATAACAAGTTCCGTCGTCAGGTTCTCAAGCACGAGCACTTGGACGATGTATCGGCCTTCTCCGACCCCGGCTTCTTTGATGAGATTCCTCTGTACTCTCGCTACAGGCACATCGAGTCGTTTATCAGCGACGCCGACTCGCCGGAAAGTGTTCTTCTCGACCTGGCCATCACGTACTTGGAAGAGATTATCGGCCAGGCCAAGCCACGGGCGACCTTCCTCGCAGCTATTACCGTTCTTGACGACACGGACTGCGACCAGATTGTCCCCAATTTGTTCGTGTGCCACGGCCAAGTTCGGCAACGTCTGCACGGGCTGCGCCTCAGCGTACCCTCCACACCCTTCGGAAAACGACTGGCATCTATCGTTAGGCGCCTGGGCCGGCAGCGCAAGTTTCAACTATTGGAGGATACCTCTACGGTTCCGGGCCACGTGCGAGTGTTCATAAGCTATCGCACCACGCGGGGGAGGTTGATGAACATCGGGGAGCTAAAGGGCGAAGTGCCCCGTGCTCGTAATGGAAAAGCGGGCAGCCACCAGGCCTGGCGCACGTGGGCAGAACCGAGAGAAGCGGGGATTCGATAGCCCTACGGGCATGGCGGATGAGAGAAGGAGGGCAGTGGCCCTGGGTGGTGGGTAGCGGGCAGAAACCCGCGGCGACCATGCCGACCATGCCTCGCGTGGTGCCCGGTGGTGCCCGATCCGCGCGGTATGAAACGCCCGAAGAGTGCGAGGGGTGCGAAGGGTGTCAAAGGTGCGAAGGGTGTGAAAGTCGCGAAGGCGCGCCTCTGGCGCCCTACGGCCCGAACTTGCTGCGATCGGCCAACTGGACGGCCGTAGAGATCGTCTTGCCGTCGCGGAAGATCACCAGGGGGACCGTCTTGCCGACGCCGAGGAGGCTGACGATGTTGATCAGGTGGAGATCGTCTTCGACCTTGGTGCCGTCGATCTCCAGGACCACGTCGCCGGTTTGCAGCCGGGCGGCCTCGGCCGGCGAGCCCGGGGTGACGGCGGTCACGCGGGCGCCCATGGGGCCGGGCAGGCCGACGTCGGCGGCCAGGGCCGGTCCGAACCGCGGGTCCAGGGTGACGCCCAGGAACGCGCGAACCACCCGCCCCGTCTCGATCAATTGCCGGGCGATGGCCATGAACATGTTGATGGGGATGGAGAATCCGATGCCCTCGTTGCGGCCGGAGGCGGTGGCGATGGCGGTGTTGATGCCGACGACCTCGCCGCGGAGGTTGCAGAGGGGGCCGCCGCTGTTGCCGGGATTGATGGCGGCGTCGGTTTGCAGGAACTCCTGGAAGCGGAGGCCGGCGTCCTCCAGGTGCAGGTCGCGGCGCCCCTTGGCGCTGATGATGCCGAACGTGACGGAGTGGCTCAGGCCGAACGGGCTGCCCATCGCCAGGACGAAGTCGCCGATCTCCAACCGGTCGCTGTTGCCCAGCGGGGCGGCCGCGAGGTTGGGGGCGTCCACCGGGAGTGCCGCCACGTCCGTCTCGGCGTCGTCCAAGACCCGCAACGGGTGGAGCTGGCGGCCGTCGGCCAGGTGGATGCGGATCGCGTCCGCCGCGGCGCCCTGGACCACGTGCCGGTTGGTCAGCACGTAGTACTTGTCCTTCCAGCGGATGATCACGCCCGAGCCGGCCTCCTCCATGCGGTGCATGCGCAGTTGCAGGCTCCGGGGAGGCGTGTCGGCTTCGATGTGCACGACCGTGGGACCGATCAGCTTGGCGACGGTCTTCAGGACCAGGGC
>Ga0187848_10003352_pt1 | contig 11809 bp, 14 predicted proteins | sample June2016WEW_4_40_FD_132424 | JGI IMG/M metagenome (GOLD analysis project Ga0187848, IMG submission 132424) | Peatland microbial communities from SPRUCE experiment site at the Marcell Experimental Forest, Minnesota, USA - June2016WEW_4_40 | ecosystem: Environmental > Terrestrial > Soil >... | reverse complement strand
GTTTCTATTCCACGATGCTTGCCCCTTCCTAGCCATCGATACACGGTTTGTCTGGTGGTGTTAAACATTTGTGCGATGCTGGTAACTGTTAAATCCGTCTTGGCAAGCTTTCTGAAGGCTCCCTTAATGTCAGGAGCTAGCCTCACAACATCACCAGACAACCAATAAAGATGTAACGTTGGAAACTTGACTTAACATTAACATTAAACCTAAATGCCAAATAAGTTTTGCACCAGATTTTTACAAACAACTTTTTCGTAAGTTTCAACCTAAAGCATAAAGAAAAGAGGGTACCCTCACCGAGCTGCCTATACGACGCTATTTCTTAATGACTTCCTTTAAGAAACAAAAGCTGTTAAATCATAATTCTTAAATGTCAAAAAGCATGGATACACCGTTTACAAGAGAATCATGATAAAAAGTACATCTCTATGCAGTATTTCCGGCAACTGAGAAAAAAATAAGATACTAAGCGCCATATTCCGGTCAAAAGCAGGCATTGATGTACAAAGATTCTCACTCAAACAAGCAATATCAAAAAACATCTATCAAAAAGACCCATTAAAAAGCTGAACTACTCAAACAAAACAATCATCTAGAACCTCAAAACCCTAACCACAGTGGGTATTTTAAGCGAAGCATGGAGAAACCCAAGGTAAAGCCAGAATTAAACAAGAAAAAATTAGAAATTTTATTGGGTTGTGGGGTTTGGAGACAGTTTGAGGGGGAGAAGGGAGATCGAGCAAAAATATAATTTTCTCCAAACCTTTCCACCCAACCCATTGTTTTGGTTTTTGTTTTTTGCCCCCATGTTACAAGGCTTTGAAAGCCTCAAACCACCTGTTATACATCGACAACATATCTAAGGAGACGCTTGGTTTGCGCTCTTCCAAAATTTGGCGGAAATCAGCCATCGTTAAAGACCTCGGCTTAGCTTCTCTATCCATTGCTTTACCTGACTCGAAGAATTCTCCGATAAGGCTTAGCTGGGCAGATTGGCAAACATCACGTATATCGCTTCCTGAGAAGCCCTCAGAAAGCCGAGCTAACTCTTGCAAGTCCACATCCGGGTCTATCTGCAGATTACTCGAGTAAAGCTTAAGCATGCTTAATCTGGTAGAATGATCCGCTAATGGAACAAGAATTCTTTTCTGGAAGCGCCTAATAAACGCCCAATCCAAATCCCAAGGTTTATTCGTAGCGCCAATAACGTAAACGTGAAGAGCCTTGCCCTTGTCAACGATGCCATCCATCTCTTTTAGGAACTGATTGCGGACGCGGATTTCTCCGCCGACCTCGTTGGAATGCGCACCCATCAGCGAGTCTAATTCGTCAACAAACACAATCGCGGGTTTACCCTCGTTTGAGGATTTGCGAGCTGAACCAAACAATTTAGCGACATTCTGCTCAGCTTCCCCAAGCCACTTTGACATAATGGATGCAGCATCGATGGAGTAGAAGTTAGCATCAATCTCCGTTGCAACTGCTGCCGCCAACAAAGTTTTACCGCAGCCAGGTGGACCAAAAAGCAGTATACCTCGTGGCCAGCCTAACGGGAACAGGTCAGGCCGTTGAACTGGATATACAATGGCTTCTTTTACTGCTTTTTTGGCAGTATCTAAACCTACAACTTCATCCCAGTTTACTTTAGGTTTCTCGGTGATTACAAGTTCTTCATTGTTTGGTTTCCCGTTTCCGTTTCCATTGCCTTCCATAGTTGCTCCTCCGCCTTGGCTATCATTGTTGCTTGCTTCATTCATTTCAGCTGACGAAACAGCTCCTTGCAAAGCTTTAATTCTTTCTTGATAAGCGATTGCTCTTTGAACGTAAACCTTATTCAAACCGTATTCAGGGTAAAGCTGCACAAGTTGCAAGAGACTCTCAATTGCTTTTTGATAAAGGGTTATAGCTCTGCCTTTTTGCCCTTGCTTATCTAAGCGTACAGCATCTAAAGCATACGCTGTCGCTGCTTTCTCTAGTTCATTTGAGGCGCTCATTTTTTCTTCTCCTATTCAGGCGATTTTAACTCAATTTTTATCTTGCCCTTTGTTCCCAAACTTTCAAGGGCATGTTCAATTTCTTCATTGGAAGTTTGCAGTTCACTTGAACAGCGGCTTAAATCTACCTCACCATTAGTCTTGCGGACATATTCGAGAAGCACGTCTTCCAAGCAAGGCTTCTCAACCTTCAGTGAGAACTCTTTAATTTCAGACTTCTTGTAGGAGAATACGGTCTTTGATGATTCCATTCCAGTTTCTTCAGAAGATTTATGCCCAAGCACTTGTGAAGAGCTTGCGGTGAGAGCAACAAGCTCCTTAATCGGCGTTTTCTCTTTCACTGGTGAATTTACAGGTGGCACTGGAAGAGTTTCAGCTATCTTTTGCTGCATGAAACATGTAACTTCTTTCAGTATTTCTTCTCCGCCTTCAGTCTTCTTGCCAACCGGAATCAAATTTTCGTCGGCGGAAAGCTTTGTTGCGTGAAGTGTCTCTTGGATCGTGGAATTAACGTTATCGAGTTCTGAGCTAACGTCAGGTAAGACCTGGAATAGCTCTTGAGAAACATTTTGAAGCAACCGCAATGCAGGCTTCAAATCAGAAACAATATCGCCTAGCTCTTTGATTGTTTCAAGCCTAAGAATCACTCGTTCAATAGCTAACTGAACATTATATAGAAACTTTACAAGCTTTCGGACTTCAGCAAGCTCAGTAGCGCAAATCGCAGCCTTTTCCTTATTATTCTTTTTCAACGCGCCCATGCAAGTTTCAAAAAGTGTGCGGTCTCTTTCTTTTAATCGAAAACTCGCCTGCTCCAGCTTATTTTGCTGAACCCTAAGAGTGGTAATAGATTTGTTTGCGACTTCACGTATAGGTGGAGGGGGTTGATTAGTTAGACTTAGACTTTTGATGTCTTACCCCTCCACAGAACGATATTTTCACTTTGTTGGCTATTATTATATGCCAGCTTTCCCGATCTCTTTGACGTAGACAACCACTGGAGGCTCAGGCAGTTTCTGGGCAACACTTACTTGTTCAGCGTAAGTTTTCGTTCTCTGTGTGGTTTCTTGCGAATCGCCTAGCAGTACGCTTGAGACTTTGCTTTTTGTCAGCTCGAAATCAGTTTTTTCTAAAGTGGCACGTTTCAGTGTTTCTTGCAGAAGTGCGAAAGCGTTCTTGTAGTTTTCTTCGTCCACTTTGCCTATTTCATGTTCAATTTCAAGGTTAGCAATGGCGTAGCTGAGCGATGATATTTCTTCTTGGCATCGTTCAATTTCTATGGCAGCTTCGTCGACAATGATTTGGGCGTCCTTCTTTAATTGAGTTAAAACGCTAGTGAAACTATTGTGAAGTTCCTGATAGAGATCTGGTGAGATTTTTCTTTTGTCATTTAGATCTTTTAAAGCCTGGTCTTTACGCCATATGAGAGGGATCTGGTCACAAAGGATACTTGCTTGGTTTTTGATTTTTGATATGAATGTGACTTCAGCACCATTAAATTTCAAGGTTTCCATGGGCTGTTTTGTGAATTGTCCGTCGCCAAATTCGACGAATACAGCGTCAAATATCCCGCTCGGTGTTAATGCGAAAGATGCAACTTTACCAATTATACGACCATACTCGTTTTTAATAGGCTTACCAATATAAAGAAAAAGATTGGAGTTAGACATGTTTGTTGTTTTCCTCCTATTTTAGAAACTCTGCGTTGATTTTTCTGTTTGTGAGCCTGGGGTTGATGGCATTCCTGGGGGCAGATCTGGGAACTTGTCCTTTATCTTCTGCTCTGCAACTGTTGCTGCTTCTGTGAGGATCTTTGATGCGTCCTCGTTTACTGTGTCGAAGTTTAGTGTCATTCCTGAACCTTGGCCTGCTTCGATCATGATTCCGCTTAACATGTTACCAATTTCGCCCAGTTCGCTCTCTGCTTCTGGAAAGACGCTCACTAAGCCTGCTTTGACTGAACGTAGAACTCCTACGGCTGGACCTAACGTTGAGACTACGTCGCCTAGTTCTGATACAGTTCGTAACCTTAATGTAATTTGTTCAAGTGCAAGTTTAGCATTCATTATTAACTTTGACATTTTTCGAACTTCAGCTAACTCGTTGGCGAAAACATTTGCGCGTGCGCTGTCATGCTTTGCATAAGCGTCAACTATTCTGGCGAAGATTGCTTTGTCTCTTTGGCTGAATCGGTCCGTTGCTTGATCAAGCTTCTGTACTTGAAGATCAATGCGCCTGACGGCGAAGTCTAATCGTGGCTTCAATGGCCCCGGTGGTTTTACAGCATCTTTAATGCGATTTGAGAATGGTTCATCTTCCCGTTTACTTTCCCACTTTTTTGCAAATCTTTCTGACAATTTAGATTACCTCTGAAGACAGAAATGCAGAGTATAATTTTATACATTGTTAATATGATGGAGATATGCGCGTATAGCTGTACAGCTATATGTCGCGTAAAAAGTTGCCTTAGGCTTTAACTAGAAGAGTTAAAGATGCTGTAAGCACTAAACCGTTTAGACAGAAATATGTAAGTTAGCCTAAAAAGAAGCGCCAAGTAATGCTAAAAATAAAAAGGTGAATTAAATGAATAGCAGATTGAAAGTATTCGGTTTAATAGCTCTTTTAGGTTTCGTAGCAGGCATTATAGCACAAGTCACAGCAGTCTTCGTTATCCCATGGATGGTTTCAGTTTTGCCGTTGCTCGGCGGTATGACAAGCTTCATGATTTCAGGATTTGCTGGCGCATGCCTAACAGTTGTGGTAGTCGGCGCTTGGGCATACATGACAGGGAAAAAAGAACCATACTAAATACGCCTACTCCCAACCTCCTTTCTTTATTGAACCTATTTTTTAACCAGATCCCAAAAATTCCTAAAAATATTGAACTTTAGTGGACTCGGTAGCGGAAAAAGATGTCATTAGCCCTTAAGGCTTCATCGTACCTCGATGTCCTCATTGTCCGCTTAAATTCAAGGCTTTTGCAGATTTCAATGTTTTGGTGAAAAAAGCCTAATTCTCTGAGTGCTTGCGTATAGATTGCTCTTTGATCGACTTCGCAGGTCATTCTGATGTGTTACGTCTAAGAACTGCTCTTTTGATCGTCTACAGGGTAGATGATGGTTAGGATTGTTTGAGCTGATGAGCTAATCCTGATCTGCTTACGTCTATGAGACGCTCTTTTGATCGACTGCAGTAGGTCTTTGAGGATCTGTTTGAGCTCTGCTGAATTTTCAATCCATATCTAAAAATTAATTTAGCGAATTAGGAAGCATTTTTCTTGAATACACTTCTGTCTTGCCACTTTGCACCAACCATCTTTATGATGCATACAGTTATCGCCTAGCCTCTTGAATGTCAAACTAACCTTAAATTCAGTAGTCTTTTTCCGATATAGTACTGTTGGTCTGCCTCTTTTGATTCTAACAGAATTTTTAGTTATGATGCCCGCCTCAAGCAAATGTTTTAGATGATTGAATACAGTTTGACGAGCAAAGCCCGACTTCTCTACTATGGAACTAAGACTCAGCGCTGTTCCCTTATCGAGAATTTTAGTTAATTCTTTGCAAACCCAATCCATAAAGCCCTAAATGTTTTAGTCTACTTAAAGCTAACTATTTTCAGACTATTTTTAGGCGAATATTTGCTGAATATCTTAGCAGGTCAAAATCAACCAATTAGCGAAAAATAAGCTCATTTAAGCCTTATTTTTTTCAGTCAGCCATCGCATACATCATCTCCAAGTCGAAAACAGACTTTCTTGTATGGGAGCATACACACGGCGCGCGCTTCGCTCGCGCCTACGCCTGCTAGCTACGAGATGCGACTGTCGAGCGGTATACCAGCTATGAATCCGAACATACAGTCAGGTATCGTTCATTGGAAAGATAAACTTTGGACACAAAACAACAATAAAACGCAAACACTCACTTAATTGAAATGTATATCTTGAGTTCAGAAGATTCTAATTGAGACTTTACGCTAATGTGTTGTTAAGAAGCGAGTGCACGTGGTTAAGAGGACATTCTATGGAGGACTAGATGAGACAGATGGCAACAAGATTATTGGAGAATAAAGAAACCAAAATCTCCCTTGATTTCGGGCAATCCTTCATTTTCAGTTCAGAGTTCTTTACCAGTTGGTTTCAGCCAGGGTGCCTCAGCGGTTTAGGCGACAACTTCGAGCTCAATCTATTGCCAAAGATAAGCAAGCTTTACGCCAAAGAAATGCTTATGTCAATAAACCTTGCATACACCGAAACCTCAATCGACGCTTTGTTTCTTTCTAACGCTCAAAAAGCTTGTTTTAACAGAAAAAGAAGCACTGCAAACTCACCAGGAAAGAACGAACCTCCAAATCTGCTTCAGCCTAAGATGTGCCACTAATAATGGGATACAACATGCTTGACCAAGCTATCGAACACTACAGGGGAGCCCTGAAAATACGTCGAGAATTAGTTGAGCTAGATGAAAGCTTCAAACCGAAACTAGCTGATGCCCTCAGCAACCTTGCCAACGCATATTATGGCAAGGGGTTGCTTGATCAAGCCATTGAACACTACAAAGAAGCCCTGAAAATACGTCGAGAATTAGTTGAGTCAGACGCATGCTTCAAACCGAAGCTTGCCAACACCCTTAGCAACATTGGCGTCGTATATCGTAGTAAGGGCTTATTTGATCAAGCCATTGAACACTACAAAGAAGCCCTGAAAATACGTCGAGAATTAGTTGAGTCAGACGCATGCTTCAAACCGAAACTAGCTGATGCTCTCAACAACCTTGCCAACGCATATTATGGCAAGGGGTTGCTTGATCAAGCCATCGAACACTACAAAGAAGCCCTAAAGATACGTAGAGAGTCAGCTGAGACAGTCGAAAGCATCAGTCTCCGATTTATGACCACTCTTATTCTTCTCGGCATCGCTCTTGGTACTCGTGGAACAGAGGAAGATAAGGTATTGTCAAAGAAATTGCAAAATGAAGTTAAATCGATGCTAGAAGACTCAGTTGTTATTAGAAGCCCACAATATCCTGAAGTGGTTAGCTTGGCAAAAATTCTCGATTCTCTTGTTGGCGAAAACTAAGCATTTTTAATCGAGAGCTTCTGCATCCTTTACGTTGTTAAATTGGCCTGTTTTTACGTGTAAGTTCCCAAAGTCTTAAAGCAATGTAATCAAATTAATGTTTGCAGTAAACAGTGATTGGTTTGACTTTAAATTACCATTACATGCAGCTTCCTCGCGAGGTTATTGTCGGAAAAGGAACCCTGCGATGTGCTCCTGAAGTAGCAAAGCGGCTAGGTCTTAGAGGGAAGGCACTGGTAATTGCAGGTTCAATAAGCTATGATATTGCTGGAAGAACCATTTGCGACCTGCTTGAACAGTCAGGGTTAGAAGTTGATGTTTTGCAAATAAAAGCAATTACGATCAAAGATATGATAACTATTGAGGAAAAGATAGAAGTGTCAAAGCCGCAAGTGCTCTTTGGAGTTGGCGGAGGAACTATAATTGATGCTACCAAAATCAGTTCAGGAAGCCAAAACATTCCTTTCGTTAGCGTGCCCACGACGGTTTCTCATGACGGCATTGCAAGCCCGTTAGCTTCAATCAAGGGTTCAGATAAGCCTTACTCGATTCTGGTACACGCACCGCTGGCGATAATTGCAGATACTGATGTCATTGCTCAAGCGCCATTGCGTTTTGTAATAAGCGGTTGTGGAGACGTGATCTCCAAGATTACAGCCGTTAAAGATTGGAAATTGGCGCATCTGGAACTAAACGAGTATTATGGCGAGTACGCTGCCAGTTTAGCATTAATGAGTTCAAAACTGGTGATTGAAAACGCCGAGTTGATCGTCTCTCGAAAAGATGAAGGACTACACGTACTTCTTGAGGCTTTGATAAGCTGCGGTGTTGCAATGAGCATTGCTGGAAGCAGCCGTCCATGTAGCGGTTCAGAACACTTGTTTAGTCATGCGTTAGACATGATTAATTCGCACCATGCCATGCACGGCGAACAATGCGGCGTAGGCTCAATATTGACCGCTTATCTTTACAGAGCGAATTGGGAAAGAATAAGAAATACGCTCAAGCAGATAGGCGCACCGACAACTGCTAGCGAATTAGGAGTTAAAGATGTTGATGTGGTTAAAGCGTTGGAGGTAGCAGCGAAAATAAGACCTGAACGCTACACAATTCTTCACAAGTTAAATCTTGATTTTGAAGCGTGCGAGAAAACGGCAAGGGCAACAGGAATAATCACTTGAGCACGCAGAAAGGAGTATTTGGTTAACTTAGCTAAAGGGTTTTTCATGCCACTTCAATGAACGCCTGCGTGACAAATTTTTCTTTGCAAAGAACTAAGCTCATCCTGCACACATTTATTTCTTATCTACTTTTTTGCAACTTAGAAAGTTGGTCTTTGATCAATGAGGAAAAAAACTATGAAACTTGACAATTTGGAAAAAGTTATATAACTAACTGCCTTCAATAAAAAGTCTTCGACGGCGGAAAGAAAGGAAAAGCTGAATGAAAAACTCTAAAGTCTTCATCGTTATGTTCGTAGCCATAATGTGTTTAGGATTAGTTTCGATTCCGAAAGCATTCAGTCAAGCAAATACTAACGTCACAGTTTTGAGTTACAGCTGGTACATTAATCCGGCAGGTCATTTAGTTGCGGTCGGTGAAGTGCAGAACACAGGAAACTATGTTTTACAGTCAGTGTCTTTGAACGCGGCAGTTTATACCACGAACGAAACAGAACTAGTGTCTTCCTCCGCTATGGCAATAGTAAATTATCTTCTTCCACAGCAAAAAGCGCCCTTTTATGTTGACTTTGGGTCATCCAACACCACTGGCATTGACGTGGCCTCAAGTGTTGGCTCTATTGAATTTACCATAACTAATGCTCCTCCGACTAATTCGAATAGTATCCGGGAGTATGCAGACCTAAACGCGAGTGTTGACTATAACGGCTCTCTTGACGGAGCTTTCGCAGTTGGGGGATTAATACGCAACACTGGTGATCAAACCGCGAATAACATCGGGATAGTTGGGACTTACTATAACAGTTCGGGTAGTGTGGTTGCGGTGGGTTTCAATAATGTGACCAGTTCTTTAATCCCAGAAAACGCTACGTCCTTCCTTGTGACTGAATTGGAGGCGACACCTAGTATAGTAGCTCAAATTTCAAAATTCTCGCTTCTGGTTCAGACCTCCACCCTTGAGAGTACATCATCCACCTCTACATCCACAGGAGCACCTGGGACAGGCGGATCTTTCCCCATCATATATTACTATGTGATAGGAGTAGGAACTGTAGTGGCCGTAATCGTAATCGCCATCACTTTGCTTATGTTCAGAAAGCGCAAAGTAGCTTCTCCGCCACCGATGCCACCTCCGCCCCCGCCTCCACCAGAATGAGTAACTTTTAAAATGTACTTTTGTGAGGTGATATGTTATGGGATTTATCAAGTTAGCATCAAAAAACGATGCAAAACCAAATAGTATGATGGGCGTAACAATTAACGACCAAAAAATATTGCTCGCCAACATAAACGGAAATTACTATGCCATCGGCAATGTCTGCATGCACAGGGGTTGTCAATTATCTAAGGGAAAACTTCAAGACGAAACAGTCGTATGCCCTTGCCACGGATCCACGTTTGACCTTAAAACAGGCAATTTTGTTAAAGGACCAACAAAGAAACCTGAACCTACATACGAATTAAAAGTCGAAAATAACGATATTCTGATTAACCTGTAACTAACCTTTCGATCAACTCAATAAGCGTTCCATCTGGATCCTCAACAAAGGCAATTACTGGTCCGTTCGATCCAAGTTTGAAGGGCTCATCAGTAATCCTTACATTTTCCTTCCGCAAAGTAGCAATAGCCTTGCCCATGTCAGAAACTTCGAAGCCTAAATGGTCAAACAATCGTTTTTCATATTCAGGTTGGCTGAAATTCTTTTGGTTACGGTAAAAGGTTAATTCAAGCGTACAGCCTTTGCCCTCCGCGTCCTGAAGGAAAGCGATTTCAGCGTTGTTCTGCTCAATCTCTCGGCGACTCAGAAGCTTCAGACCTAGAAGCCGTGTGTAAAAGTCAATGGATTTCTCCATGTTACTTGTACGAATGCTTGCATGAACAAACACTTTATCACCCCATATTCCTTATGTTTACGAACGCAGGGTTTGTTATAATCTTTTAGCTATAGGCGCCTTTTAGATTCTTCTTCGTCTAAAGTTTTATTCACGAGAGCGTCTGCCCTTTGGATGTAAGGGTTGCTTCGTGGAACATTAATAAAGCTTATTTTTTTAAAGCAGCCTTTCAACTCTTTTGTGCTATGCCATAACTTTTGTAACTCAAAATTTTTTACGCTATATTCCCCGTTAAGCTGTTTTGCGACTAATTCGCTGTCAAGGTGGCAAACGACTTCTTCAACTTTAAGAGCTTTGGCAAACTCCAATGCCGCTATCAACGCTTTGTACTCTGACTGGTTGTTCGTATGTATTCCTATGAAGCACGCATCCGTTTTTACGACTTCGCCTTTTTCTGTTAACGCTAAATAAGCTACGGCGGCGGCTCCGGGATTTCCTCTTGCTCCACCATCAGAATAAAGCAGTAATCGATTAAACATCATGTTCACCGCATTATCCAGCTAAGACTGCGATTTATTATTAAAGCGTTAAGACCTCAATTACCAATTTGATTGGTTGTTCCTGCTAACATATGTTCGGAAGTTTAGGAAAAGCCTAAAAAACCAAACCTTAAACCCATAATCATTATGTCTATTTCAAGGACTCCTTGAGAGCTGAAAAGTAAGAAAGAACCTGCCCAATTTGCTCTTCAGACATGGAAAGAATGGTTTTAACTGACGCTTTCTGCTTTGGCGATGAAGAAAAAGCAATAGTTGCTAAGGCATAATCTAAACTTGTGAAGAGGGGCTCCCATGGAATACTAACTCGTTTACCTTTCAGGTTATATAAGGCAAGGACAAATGCGCTGGCTCGACTTAAGCTATCTTTGAAAGCTTGAATTACCCCACCAATAGCTAAGGCATCATATTCCTTTCCTGAAAGAATACTTTCGATTACCTCGTAGTTTTGTTCTAAATTTTGGATTTCAGCAAAAAGGTCTTGCTTAATTCTTACTTCTGTATTATCTTGCATACGCCATCACTTTCTATTGTTAAAATCAAGTACATAAGACTTTTTCGACTTTTTTTAAAGTTTGGCACTATTTCTTCTTGCAGAGACATACCTTCTCTTTTTGACTTTGACAACTAGGTCAAAAAAAGCACACCCTCCACTTATTTTACTACTCAAGAACTCAAACAAAATTGCGCAAACCCTCCCCTCTCGAAACGAACACTCCCATTCGAACGTTAAAAACCTTATCAGGACAGAAAGCAAACTCTTAATAGCCAATAGCTTAATCACAAGTTTCATGAGCCAAACCAAGGAAATCGAGCAGAAATGGCAAGCCAAATGGGAAAACGCGCACGTTTTTGAGGCTGACCCAGACCCAAAAAGAAAGAAAATAATGGTAACTTTTCCATACCCATACATGAACGGCCCATTACATGTAGGGCACACCTTCACGGCCTCACGGGTTGATGCATACGCTAGGTTCAAGCGGATGCAAGGTTACAATGTGCTTTGGCCTTGGGCTTGGCATTGGACGGGACAACCACTTCTAGGAGCCAGCCAGCGCGTAGCGAGAGGTGACGAAGCCTTCATTCAAGTTCTCCGTGAAGTTGACGGAGTTCCAGAATCAGAACTGAAAAAGTTTGTAGACCCATTGTACATGGCTCAGT
>Ga0187848_10003351_pt1 | contig 11810 bp, 5 predicted proteins | sample June2016WEW_4_40_FD_132424 | JGI IMG/M metagenome (GOLD analysis project Ga0187848, IMG submission 132424) | Peatland microbial communities from SPRUCE experiment site at the Marcell Experimental Forest, Minnesota, USA - June2016WEW_4_40 | ecosystem: Environmental > Terrestrial > Soil > Wetlands... | reverse complement strand
CCCGGCTCGCGGAGCCGCACGCGAATCGGGCCTTTGGCCCCCTTGGCGAAATGATGGCACACGCGCCCGCCCGCGACCGATCGCTGTCCCGCGGGATCGACCGTCAAACGGCTTGCCGAGTCAGCGGGCGCATGGATGTCAACGACTACGGGGATCTTGTCTTGCGGCAAATCGACGGGCAGCTCCAGGTCGTCGCCGGCCCGCAGGAGATCGACGTCGTAGCCGAGGACAACGTGATGAAGTTGCTGCGGCTCCAAGGGGAAGACCCGGCAGTGGAACACGCCCTCGCCGGCCCACTCCACCAGCGCCGGATCGACGCCGCGCCGCATGGTCTCGCCATAGGCCGTGCGGGCCGCCTCCCTGGCCACCAGCCGGGCCGGCCTCGGCTGGCTCCACCAGGTGTCGTCGCGGAACGCCGCAAGCTGCTCGGGATCGGACGCCGCCCTGCCGAGCTGCTCCAGGGCATAGGCGCCGCGGGAACTACCCGCGCCCCGCGGCGCCGCCGAAAAGACCGTGGGTCCGAAGGCGAAGCAATACGGCGAGGCGTCGCCGGGCAGACGCAACTGGAACGTGCCTTCGCGCTGGAACGCCCCTTCGCGCGGGTCATTTCCCTTGCGGTCGTCGAAAAAGTACAGGTCCAGTCGCACGCGAGCCCGGAAGCCGTCGATTGCGATGTCGGCCTGCATGGCCCTGAGCGGCAAGGATTGCCCCTGGCCGACCACGAGCCGCGAGGTGTTGGGAACCAGCCGCGACGGTTGCCAGGTTTCGGCCGAGAGCGGCGGCAGCGGGAACCGGACCGAGCCGCTTCGCTCCGGCGGTGAATTCCGCGCGGTCCGGCCGCCTGTGTCTACCTTGAAAAGCGGTAGGTAGCGGTAGTAAACCTCGAGGGTCGCGGCGACGATGGCCGTCTGATAGAGCCGCCCGCCGCCTGCCGCGTGGACCTCGCCGGCAATCCACCAACTGCCTTCTTCGGGCCCTTCCCTGGTCTGCAAAGAGATCAGCATCGGGCGGTTCGCCCGGTTCCAGCGGTCCCAATCCATGCCGGATGCGTTGTGCAAGAACCTGGTGGCGAAGTCGTTGTAAATCAGGTCGGATTTCGAGGGTCCCCTTGCACCGAGGAATTCGATGCCCCGCTGGATCGCCGGATCGCTGCGATTGGCACCCAGGTACTGCCGGCACAGCAGGCCCATGGCGGTGGCCGCCGGCTCCCTGCCGGGGCCGGTCTCGCCGTAGGCTGCTCCGCCCTCGGACTGCAGATCCTGGAGGAAACCGCGGGCAGCCCGGAAGACGGCGGAGTCCACGTGCAGGCCCACGAGCACTCCGCTCTTCATCGCAACAACCTGCCAGGCGGTGACCGACATCGCCGGCTTTTGGCCCGCCTTGGCGGCCCAGCCGCCCGTCCGGCGGTCCTGCCGGGCAGCGATGAAGTTTACGGCCATTTGGGCGCGTTTTCCCACATCCTCGTCACCCGTCATGCCGTAGATCTCGCACAAGGCCATCGTGGCCACGGCGTGCCGGGTCAAGTCGCCGCCTTCGCCGCGGAGATCGACCACATCGACGCCTCCCCTTTCCGTCCTGGCGTGCTCGTCGGCGCGGCGCAAGAGGTACTGTAGTCCGGCAGCGATGGTCTTCTGATACGGGCCGCGGGTCTTGTGCGTCTGTCCGGCTGCCAGGAATGGGATCAGGACCAGGCCCGTGGCCCCGGTCCTCGACCGCCATTGGCCGGAATCGGCATCCTTGGGCTTATCGCGGTCATTGCCATCCCGAAAGTCCCAACCGCCGTCCTGGTACTGCTGCCGCGCGAGCCAGGCCAGGGCGTCACCCACGGCGCTATACGTCTTGCGGGTTTTGCCGGTCTTCGTCGGATCGAGTTCCGCGGGCTGCCCCGCATTCTGGCCCCCAATGGCCGGGGGAGCCGCCTTCTCCGACTGCGCTAGGGCTGCCGCCGATGCGCTGAAGAGAACTACAGCGGCCAGAATGGCCGCGCAGAGTGCTGGGCATCGCATGGAGAAGTCCTTCGTGAGGATCGCCGCGGATCGCCGGCCGTTCCGATGTCATCCCGGCTAGAATCGCAACCTTCCCGGCGAATTATTCCCGCGATCCATCCCACTCACTCGACGTGGTGGGAGACAGCCGGCGCCGAGAGGATGAAACTGGCCGGGGCCATGGGCCGGATCGTCGCGCTAAACACGCCTTGCGCGGAGACTGCGATCGGCGTGCCGGCCGGCTGGCCCCGCAAATCGCAGGGCTGCGCCGTGCCGGCGTGCATGCCAGCGGGCAAATGAACTGCGAAGGTGCCGCCGTCGCCCGCGAGTTCCCAGAATCGCAGGAGCGTTCCTGCACCATACGGGTTGGGGCCGAAGGCCGTCACCAGCGGCCCGCGGCCGGCAAGGCCCGCCGCCGGCCGCCGACCGCTCGGCGGTGCCCGGGTGCCCGGCGCTCCGCGGGACGCCGGCTTCTCGACGGCCAAGCCAATCGCCTGCGGCGGCAGATTCCCCGGCGGGGTGTCCGCTACGGCCGCCAGGCATGCGACGCGGGCCTCCCACGAGTTGCCGATGAGCGACGACGGAGTCGATTCGCGCCGCTCGATCGGCCACAGGCGGACCCGCGACGACCACGAACCCTCGATCCACTGCGCAAAGTTCGTCGAGTAGACGTTGTTGAATAGCATCATGAACACGTCGGGCTTGTGGGCCACGAAATCGCGAGAATATCGCCACAGGCCCGGCCGCTCCAGGCTGACCAGTTGGGCGTCGATCGGGCAGATTCCCGTGCGGCCGCCGTCGGCGCCCTCGACCGTCAGCCCGCCGTTGAGGCAGAAGACGTCGTGGTTCGAGCTCCGCACCAGGTCCTGGGCCGGGTCCACGATGCTGCCCAATCGAGCCAGGCGGAAAGTCGGATTGTCGGCGTGGAGCGGGAAGCACAGCCAGCCCCCCTCGGGCCATGGATCGGGTATCTTCTCGGCAATCGACCACTCCAAGTCGAGCCAAGGCTCGCCGGCGTACAGCGTGACGCGGAGTTGCGTGGCGTCGGGAATAATGCCGCGCGGGGCCGCCTTGAGCACGGCCGAGGCCGAGAGCGCATCGCAGGAAAACTCCACGGTCGCGTCGCCCGCCGTCGCCGCCCGATAGGGGTGCTCCTTGGCCGAGGGCAGATGGGGCTTGCTCTGGCAGCCGATCTCCCCCGGGTCCTGATTGGGGCGATGCGTCACGTAGTCGTGGGCATGTCGCAGCCCCTGGTCCGCGTCGAATCGCTCGTACAGGTATTGTCCCAGCGCGTAGGGCGATTGGGCGTTGACCAGCTCCTGGCCGGTTCGCTTGTCGACAATCGACTTGACGCCGCAGCGGGCCGGGTCGAGCGTCACGCGGAGCAGTTCGTTCTCGATCGACCGCGCGTCGGCCGAGACGTTTCCTCGCGTCGCCCCCGGGGCGGGAACGAACGTGCGGTAGCCTAGCGGCGGCAGGTTCCTGGCCACGAACCGCAGGGTGTGCTGTCCGGATTGGGCCGCGATGGTCTCGCGGCCGGCGACGTCGGTCAAGGCCGTGGTTGTGCCGGTCCAGGGCACTTCGACCGCGCCGTCGCGGGTCCAGGGAAGCGGATTGAACACGACGATCCGGGCGCCCGGCACGCCAACCGCCTTGGCCAGCGCGGCCATGCGCTCCCGGATGGCCGGCTCCACCAACTCGGCGGCACGGTGCGCGTAGGCCCGCTTCTGGTTGAATCCCTCCAGGAGGAAACGATATTGGCCGGCGGCCAGCTTCTTCTTCCACTCGTCGCCGTAGCTGTAGCCGGCGTACCGGGCCACGTCGGGGCCCCAGGTGTGCTCGCCGAACAGCAGGGTGTTCTCGTAGGCGTCGCGGACGATGGGGCCGGCCGGTTCGGTCCGCACGCCCCACGCGCCCAGCAGCGTGTCGAGCGACTCCAGCGCCGCGATCCGCGGCCGGGTGGCGTGCGCCAACTGCGTCTCGATCGGCATCGACCCGATGCCGTGAATCCACGTGTCCGGCGTGTCCTTGCGGACGACCGGCAGGTCGGGGTCCTCGCGGAGGATGGCGTCGGCGAAATCGGAGAGCCGGCCGAAGCGGACCCGCACGCCCGGCAAGTCCCGCTTGGCCCGCGCGAACAGGGCCTCGACCATCGTGTTGTCGGGCGGCCCCTGGTTGTCGTAGGTCATCCACATGCACAGCCAAGTCTTGTGCGGCCAGCCGGCCGGCGGACAAAGGTCCGAGCCGTAGGTCGGGGAGAACATCGTCAGCACGCGCGAGCCGTCCGGCCCCTGCCACCAGTACAGTTGCGGAACGTCGGCCGGCGAGCAGTTGTCATTCGAGCCGTGGTGAAAGAACCTCACGCCCGCGTTGGCCAGGACCGTGGCCAGCCCGCGGGTGTGGTCGGGCACGTCGGTCATCTTGCAGCCGGTCGGCAGCGGTTGCCCGGCGAGGCGGGCCATCTCCACCGAGAAGCGGAAACCGCGAGTCAGGTCCTCCAGGTCGAGCGATTCGGTGTGCGTGGTGAAGGCCAGGGCATGGGGGACCAGCCGCCCGGCGCGCATGGCCGCCACGAACCGCTCGCGGCGCTCCGCCGCCTGGCCCGGCCAGAGAACCTGCGACATCGGCCAGCCAGCCAGGGTCCACGAGAACTGCCGGTCCGGCGGAAGGCCGCGGCTCTGGTCGACCAGCTTCAAGGCCTGATCGGCCATCGACGTCCGGTACCGGTCCACGACGCGGCTGGCGAGGTCCGTGAACCCGATGTCGAAGTGCGTCTTGGAAACGACGATCACTTCTTCGAGCTTCGGCCAACGCGGAGCGTTTCCGGCCCAAGCCGGCAGCGCCGTGCCGGCGACCCACGCCGGCACGAGACACCGCACGATAAGTCGCACCGTCGCCGGTCGCGGAACGGCATGGACCATGCTGATCTCCTTCGCGTTAACACAAACGGGCAGGATGAAACGGGAAGTGGGATGGACTCGCCAGCGGGAGCGGCCCCAATATACACCCGGCTCCCCCGACTTGCAACGAGCGGGTTGCAAGCCCATGCCTTGAAGGTTAGCATGAAGCCTGCCGGCTCCGCGAATTACAGTCGCAACCGGACGACCAAGAGATCGCCGGAGTAGCGCGGCGCCTCCAACTCCCAATCCGAGATGCTCCTGAACCCGTGAGATTGCCCGCATGTCCACTTCAGCCCGACATCTTTCCCGCCGCGCCCTGCTTCGCGGCGCGGCGTGCGGCATGGCCGCTTCGGCGATAGGGGCGCCCGAATGGGCGTCCGCTCCGGCTGCGGAGCCGGCGAATCTCGCCGAGGGCACCTGCGGCTTCGTCCGCCGTTGCGCGCGGGACGACGGCGGCTATGCCGCTTCGCCCGACCCGAAGTACAAAGGCTACTCGGACACGAGCCTCAGCGACCTGGCCGGGGTGACCTACGCAGCCACGTTGGCGAAGATGATGGGCTGGCAACTGCCGCAGCCGGGCCGGTCGATCGAATTCATCCACCGGCACCAGCAGCCCGACGGCGCCTTCATGAGCCAGGGCGGCAACTGGGATCCCAAGTCCAATTTGTCGCTGCTCTACAGCACGGTCCAGGCCGTGGTCGCTTTGCGTGCCCTCGGCGCGCGGCCCAAAATCGACCCGGCCAAGGTCATGGACCGCTTCTTCGTCGACAAGGCGTTCCAGAAGCTGCCGTGGTACACCACGAGCTTCTTCCCGCTCTTCTACGCGGCCCTGGGAAAGCCGTTTCCCGAGCCATACGACCAGGCCCTGCGCGATCTGCAAGTCCGCAGCCAGAAGGACGACGGCTACCTGGGCGACCACGTGGCCGCGACCTTCCACATGGCCCACTACTTCCGCCTGGTCGGCCGGCCCACGCCCAAGGCCGCGGAAATGGTCCGGCGCGTGCTTCGCGACCAGAAGCCGGAGGGGGGGTGGAACATCAAGGAGCCCGACTGGGACGTACACGCCTGTTTCGATGCGGTCTTCATCCTGCGGCAATTGGGCGGGAAGTCGGAAGCGGCACGGCGCGCGATCCGGAAGGCCGCCGACTGGGCCCTCGGTTGCCGCAACGCGGACGGCGGCTTCGCCCATTATCCCGGCCGGCACTCCGACATGGACGCCGTCTACTTCCAGTTCGGCACGCTGATCCAGGCCGGGCACCTGCCGACCGCGAAGCTTGACCTGCCCGACGGCCACACGCTGAGCTGGGGCCATGCCATGCAGCCCGACAAGGTGTACTGAGCACCGTTTTGCAGCCATCCAGGAGATCATGCCGTCATGCGTGCGATTTCCATCGTTGTGGCACTTCTCGCGGCGTGCCAATGGCACACGGTGCCCGCTGCCGCGGAAACGGCGGCGTATTTCGATACGGGCGAGGAATTTGCCGGCCCCTTCCCGAGCTGGAAGAACGTCAAGACCGATTACGGCGCCAAGGGCGACGGCGCGGCCGACGATACGGCGGCCATTCAGCGCGGGCTGGACGACCTGAAGAACGTGGCCAAGAATGAGTGGTGCGTGCTGTACTTCCCCGCCGGCACGTACCGGGTCACGCGCACGCTCTCGACCCTCCGCAAGGAGCACCACGATTACCTGGGCGCCAACCTGATCGGCGAAGACCCCGCAAAGACCGTCCTCCTCTGGGACGGGCCGGCCGACAAGCCCATCCTCCGCTACGACGCCTGGTACTGCAAGGTCAGCCGGCTGCGGTTCGACGGGCGGAAGAAGGCCAACGGCGGGCTCGTGCGCGCCGGCAGCTTCTCCACGTATTGCGAGCTGAGCGACTTGGTGTTCACGGACATCAAAGGCATCGCGCTGAACCTGGGCAACGCCGAGCAGGACGGCGCCGCCGAACATGCCGTGCTCCGCTGCAAGTTCCTCCACTGCAGCGAGGGCATCTCGACCATCAACTGGAACACGCTGGACATCTACGTCTGGTATTGCCTGTTCGAGGACTGCGGCCGGGGCATCTACAACCGCATGGGAGGCTACCAGGCCTATCAGAATGTGTTCCTGCGATCCCGGGAGCTGGACATCGGCTCGATGAACGGCATGTGCTTCGCCGTGGTGAACAACACCTCGATCGGCTCGAAGACTTTTCTGGCCGGCAGCGCGGGAAACGCCTACCTCCGCGGCAACCGGGTGTTCCACACCGCCGCTGCCACGGCTGTCGATCTGGCGGCCGACCTGGTCCTGCTGGATAACACGTTCGTCTCGCGGCCCGCCGCGACCGGGGCCGTCGTGAATCTGCCCGGATCGGGCTGCTTGTCGGCCGGCAACACGTTCACGGTCGCCGCTTGGCCGGTGCGGCCGAAGGCCAGCCCCCACCCGAATGCGGGCACGCTGAAGCAGGACTTGCACAAGGCCTTCGATCACGACCCGAAGACCGAGCTTGTGGACGTGGGCTGCAACGACGCCCACAACGGCCCGCATCGTTCCGTTCCCGGGGTGCTCCAGTGGAATGCCCCCGCGGGCCGCCCGCGAAAAGTGGTCGAGTACACGCTCACCGCCGGCAGCGTGACGAAGGACGCGCCGCGCGATTTCCAGCTTCTCGGCTCGCAGTTTCCCGGTCACGGCTGGACGTTGCTCGACGCCGAGCAGGGCCGCACTTGGACCGCCGGGGAGAAGAAGACGTTTGCCATTTCCAGGCCCGGCGCGTTCCACGTCTACCGGCTGGCGGTCACCGCCAACACGGCCGGCACTCCGGGCATGCGCGTGGCCGAGTTCGAATTGCTGGACGACGCCGGAGCAGACCTGACGCAGGACAAGGACTGCCTGATGACCGGTCGCAACGAAGCGTGGGGGCAACTCTACCAGATCGACCAGAGGATCGTCGCACCGGAAACGATTAACGTGCCGGTTACGGTCCGGCTGCCGGCCACGCCCAAGAATCGCAGCCGCAAGATCTTCGAGGTCCGCCGGGGCACCGGCGACGACGCCCGGGAGTTGCAGGGCCAAATCCTTGCCGCGGCCAAGGAGCCCGCCGGCAGCCGGCCGGTGGTCCACCTGTCCAAGGGCAACTACCAGCTCAAGCGGACCGTCACGGTCCCGCCGCTCGCGGAAATTCAGATCGTCGGCGACGGCGTGGGCCATGGAACGTCGCTGGAGTTTGCCGGCGGTCCGGGCCCGGTGCTCCAGCTTGCCGGCCCGAGCCGCGCCACGCTCCGCGACCTGGACGTGCACGGGGGCAACACGGGCGGGGTGGATGCGGTCGTGGTCGGCCATGCGGACCAGGACGGCGGCCGGGTGTACGGCGACCAGCTCAACGCCGCCGGCGCCGGGGGCGACCATCTATGTGCCGCGGCGATCTACGTGGACGGCCTCGATCGCAGCGACGTGACCATTACCAGCGGCGGCTTCGGCAACTGCCTGAGCGGCGTGAAAGTTCGCGGCGGGGCGCGGGCGGCGTCCGGCGGCAAGCCCTCCAACCAGGTCGCCTTTCTCACCGGCGGCACCAGCCACGCCTGCCGGCTCCTGGACGTGACCGGGGGCGGCAATGTCGCCGGCGAGGCATTCTGGTACGAAGGCGACTGGGACTATCGCGCGGCCCTGCTCGACCTGCCGGCCGCCTCGTCCGGCAGCGTCTCGCTTGCGGCCGCCTGGTGGCACATGGATTCGCCGAAACGCCCGTTGGTCTCGGTCAACGGCTTCCACGGCAACTGTGCCATCGTGGGCAGCTCGCTCGACGATCGCAACGGCGCGTACGTCCACCTCAACGGCGACGGCGGCGAGGCATCGGTCCTGCTGGCGTCGAGCGAGTTCGTCAGCGGCGGCCAGCGCTGGCCGCCGGAGAAGGCGTGGGTGGACCGGACTTCACCGCCGGCCCGGGCTGCCATGCTCGGCTGCAACAGGGCCAGCGTGACCGACAAGGCCGCGGACGCCCTGCCGGATGCTCAGTTCGTGCGCCACGCCCTGGAGCAGTTGCGATCTCTCCGCATCGAGCCGCCGACGGACCGGCCGCAGGGCGCAACGGACCTGAAATTCTACCGGGTCCAGCTCGGCGGCGGCGACGGCAAGTATGCGATTCGGATTCGTGCGGACTGAGCGGCTGCCCGGACGATGGCAATTACTGGCGTCCCTGGAGGATCGCGGGCGCTTCGCCGGTTTTGCCCGCCGGGCGGCCGGCCGGCTTTTCATCGGGCAGTCCGGCGGAAGGATAGGCAGGCTTGCTGCGATAGTAGGTTTCGAGGATCAGGCACGCCATGCAGGTGTCGAAGTGGCGGCCGCCCACCAGGTTGGCGAAAGAGGGGCGGAAGCTCCAGCTACCGCTTTCATGTCCCTGGTGCGATTGGGTGCGGATCAGGTAGTCGCGCAGCTTGCGATTCCAACCGTCCCACAGCGGCCCGCCGTAGTGGTGCAGCAGGAGCGTGGCGTAGTAGTTGTAGTACATGTCGTTTTCCGAGGGCCCCACGGCGGCCAACTTCTCCACCCCGCGTTGCAGTTGCAAGTGGTTCCAGCCGGTGTAGACGCGGCACAGCAGGCCGATGGACGAGCGCCTCGGCGTCGCTTCGGCCGCCGAGACATGATACCCGTAGATGGCCCCGTAATCGCCTTGCAGCGAATTCAAGAGCGCCGTGACGCCCAGCACCGTCCGCGGGGGGACCGGCAGGTCGATCGCCGTCGCGCTGTGCAGGGCCATCACGTGCCAGCCGGTCACCGAAATGTCGCTGTCCGGGCGGCGGGGATCGTAGCGCCAGCCGCCTCTGCGCGGGTCCTGGCAGGCCAGCGTAAACGAAAGGGCCTGCAACGCCGCGGCAGGCACCAGCCGGTCCAACGATTCCTGCTGTTGCTCCTTTTGCTGCTGCAGGGCTTGACGGCCGGCCCGGGTGTTCGGGCCCGGGTGGGCACGGCTCGTCACGGGCCGCGTGGCCTTCTTCCCGGTCGTGGCCGCCGGCGCCAGCCAGGGAAACTCCACGCCGCCGGAGGCTTCCCGGCCGACCCGCAAGTCTTCGCATAGCGCAAACAGGCCCAAGGCGTGCGAGTACATCGTGCCCCCCGGCTCCCCAAGGTAGCCGTCCTTGCCCATCCGCGCGATCAGGAATTGCAGGCCGGCGGCCACGTTTTGCCGATAGGGGCCGGTCTGGTGCGTGTTGCCGTGGTCGATGAAGGGCAGCAGGGCCATGCCCGTGGCGCCGTTGACGGCCTTGGCCATTGCCTTGCCGGGATTCGAGCAACGGCCCTGGCAGGAGCCCAGCCGGTGGTCGAAGCTCCATCCGCCGGCCGCCAACTGGTGCTCGGCCAGCCAGGACAGGGCCAATTCGACAGCTTGTTCGCTGGCGGCCGAGGAACCCGACATGTCCTGGGCTTGGAGCCAGGTGGGCGGAGGGGCCGGTTCATCGGCTTTCTGGCGTTTCGCGGCGTCCGCCGCCGCTTTCGGCTGCGATTCCGGCGCGGCGGCTTTCGCGTGATCGGGATCGGCAGCGTCCTGGGAAAAGCCCCGCGCGACGGGCCAAGCGACGATGGCCACGCCCCCGGCGACACTGGCTGCAAGGGCCAGCCCTCCGATCGACGCCCACAAGCCTTTCTCGACCATGGCTGCGTATCCTGTTCCAGCGGCCCTCCTCAATTATCCGCGACCGGGTGCGGCGGGGCAAGCCGCCCATTGAGCGGAGCAGGTGTACAGATAAGACGCGTCAGTGCCGGTAGGCCCGGTTCTTGTTCCGTAGCGTCCGCGGGCGTTTTCGGGTCGAGAGCCCAGCCGATCTCTCGGGCCGGGGCAACGCCCGGGTTCACACGTCGTACATAACGATCGTTCCGGCCCGACGGGCCGACGGCTCGCCGCCATCAAGGTGAAGCGTTGGGCCGTTGGGCCCGTCATGCGCCCTCGGGGCCAGCAGTTTGCCAGGCGGTGGTGCGCTTGACAGCTACCCCGCCACCTGACGATACCAAAACCAAAGTCGCTCTCGATAGCCCCTATCAGCCCTGGGAGCGTACCGATCCTCCCAAATAATGCCGCCGCGCCCCTCGCGGCCGTGTCCCGCCAGCCATACCCCACCGCGGTAAAGAGCGGGGGGTAGCAGCCCGGCTTGGTCCTTTCGTCCGTACAGTTGCTCAAGGGCAATTGCGTTCGCGGGCAGGTCGAAGCCGGGGATGAGGGGGCCCGCTCTGTCAAAACCCAGTAACAAGATGCCGACATAGCGCGCCGCCGGTGGCCGCAGACTATCGAGCTTTTCCACGTCTTTGCCGATGTCCTCTACACCTCGCTCCCAGTAATCAGGTTCGGGCGCGTCGCCGTTGTAATCGTAACTGTCGCCCTTACGACAAAGCCTTTCCTTGTATGCCGTCTTACACTCAATCCAGGCAGAATGGACTCCGTCCAAGCCAATCACCAGGTCGCATTTTTGCGAACTGGCTGGATACCTCTTCTCAGTGCAGGCGTGTATCCTCCTGTCTCCGATCTGCCTTCCCGCGAGTCTTTGGGCGAGGCCCTCAGTGATCGGCTCCTCCCATTGCGTATCACAGAACGAGCCGGGAAACCTCTTTCTGTGCCAATCCGCATAGCATCGTAAACCGTATTCCTGGCCATCGGCCACGGCTTCGTTGCCCATGTTCCACAGCGCCTCCTTGATCCTTTTCCATATCGCCAGGATTTCGTCGTTCATGCTCGACCTCTAGCCGCAGATTGTTCGGAAAGATTCTGAGACGGAGACCCGCGTGGAATTGGGTTCAATCGTCGTTGTTGGTGATCCGTTCTGCATTTTCATTACGCACTGGACTTTTGCAAACTAGGCTAGCCGTGCTTTAGCGAACACATGGTCAAGGTCCTTTCCGTGTTCCTGGACTTGTTGGACGACCCAGGTGAGGGTGGCGCGGAGCGTCTCGTTCAGTATG
>Ga0187848_10003348_pt1 | contig 11816 bp, 12 predicted proteins | sample June2016WEW_4_40_FD_132424 | JGI IMG/M metagenome (GOLD analysis project Ga0187848, IMG submission 132424) | Peatland microbial communities from SPRUCE experiment site at the Marcell Experimental Forest, Minnesota, USA - June2016WEW_4_40 | ecosystem: Environmental > Terrestrial > Soil >... | reverse complement strand
CTGGCGCCCCGCCTGATCTTTGCGGCCACCAAGCCCGCGCCCGGCCGGCGATTTCTTCCTACGTGCTCTGCCGGACGCTTACCCCAAAGCCGGCCGGCCCGGGGGAGGTTTTAGAATCTGGCGGGACCGGGGGGCCCCTGGGGTCACTTCGCGCGTCGCTTGCCGTGTGGCCTTTTTTTCGGCTGCAATTCTAGCCCGAGGTACTCGCACAACCGGTCCACCGTGCTGATGCGAATGTCCGGCCGCGTGCCGTCTACAAAGCGCTGGAGAGCGCTCCAGTTCACTTCAGCGTCCTTGGCGATGCGGTAGAAGGTGGCGTCCCTGGCTTCGATTGCGGCTTTCAGTTGGGCGCTGACAGTCATGCGTCGTCTCCCTTGTCAACATCAGAGTAGGGCAAAATCCGAACACCGTCAAGTCGCACCTATTGACATATAAGTCGGATGACTTATACTTGTCAGGAACGGGGGTGAGAACCGATGAAAGAAGCCTGAAACAAGGGAGTAAGAGCCATGCAACTCCATGAGCAGTACCGACCGCGGGAGTGGTCCGACGTGGTTGGCCAAGACAAAGTGATCGCCCGAATCGAGGCACTTCGCAAGCGTGGCTTGGCGGGCCGCGCGTACTGGGTCAGCGGTCAGGGTGGGACCGGCAAGACGACCATCGCCCGGTTGATTGCTGCCGAGATCGCCGCCGAGATCAACATTGACGAGATGGACGCTGGCGACCTGACCGCCGACCGCCTCCGCGAGATCGACCGCACCCAATGGTCACGATGCCTGGGAGAACGCGGCGGCCGAGCCTTCATCATCAATGAGGCCCACGGACTGCGGGCCGCCATCGTCCGCCGGCTCCTGTGCATCTTCGAGCCCATCCCGCCGCACGTCGTCTGGGTCTTCACGACAACGGCCGAAGGGCAAGAGAAGCTGTTCGAGGACCTGGACGACGCCCACCCACTTCTGAGCCGTTGCACGCGGCTGGAGCTATCCCGCCGCGGCTTGGCCGAGGTGTTCGCCCAGCGTGCCAAGGCGATAGCTGAGGCCGAGGGGCTCGACGGCAAGCCGCTCGACGACTATGTGAAGCTGGCGAAAACCCACCGCAATAACCTACGGGCCATGCTCCAGACCGTCGAGGCGGGCGAGATGCTCCAATAGCCCCCTCCAATAGCCCCTTGGAAAACTGTAAAGAGTCATCCCCTCCGCGAAAACGCGGCCGGATCGACCGACAGGCAACGACTTACGACAGCCGGAACGTGTAACGCCTGAATTACAATTCACACTTGACACTTTGGAGCTTCGCCATGCAACGGTTCATCGCCATGTACCTGCGGGTCAGCAGCCGGCAGCAGGACACCCGCAGCCAGGAGCCCGACCTGAAGCGCTGGGTTGAGACCTACGCCGACGCCCCGGTCCAGTGGTACACCGACAAGTTCACCGGGAAGACGATGGACCGACCGGGCTGGAGGCGCCGGCAAGGTGGCCAAGATCGTCGTCTGGCGGCTCGACCGGCTGGGCCGCACCGCCGCGGGGCTGACCGCCCTGTTCGAGGACCTCCAGCGACGCCAGATCGGCTTTGAGGCGCTTCGGGACAAGGTGGACCTGTCCACCGCGGCCGGCCGCCTCATGGCCAACGTGCTAGCCTCCGTGGCGGCCTACGAGAACGAAGTCCGCTCCGAGCGGATCCGTGCTGGCCAAGCGGTTGCCCTCGCCAACGGCAAGCGCTGGGGTGGCAGCCGGAAGGGCCGGCGCGTCAAGGTGACGGCCAAGCAGGTCCAGGCCATCCACCGCCTGAACGACGAGGGCCAGAAGGTTGCCGCTATTGCCCGGGCCACCGGATTGAGCAGGCCCACCATCTACAACATCCTGGGCACCACCTCCCCCGCGGCTTGACCCGGGAGTCGCGCCGGTTCAAGGTCGGGCATCTGGAGCCTGCCGCCACCCGCGACCGCGCCGCCGGCGCCGGCCGCCTTGGGCCTCGATCCGCCCCACTCGCCACGGGTGTTCTGCCACCTGTGCCACCGCCGCGGACGAGGACCGGCTCGACCAGCGGGTCCAGTGGTAGACCGACCGGGAGGTCCAGGGGCAGGGCCGGCCCGACCGCGGCCATCAGTATCGGCGGCCGACCGGGAGGTCCAGCGCCAGGCCGACAGGGGGGCCAGGACCGGCCCGACCAGCAGGTCTTGGGGCATGCCGCCCGCGGCCCGGCACGATGCACCAGGAGCCCGCGGCGAGGCGCAGGCCGATACCGGGGCGGACGGTCGGGCGGCACCGCCCCGCGGCCAGGGGCTACGCCAGCGTGAATCATGCTGGCGGGGCGCCGGCCAGCGGGCCGAATCGTCGGCGGACCGCGAGGGAGATTGCCGACGCGGCGACATCGACACGAACCGTCTGAGACGATTTCTGAGACGATCTCCACCTGGTTTCGTCTCAAATCGTCTCAGACTGAATTCGTAAGTCGTTGTATACCAATGGGTTTACGGGTGGGTATTCGCCTTGTAAGGGCAGCGCTCTAACCAACTGAGCTAATCGCCCGGGGTCACGTAAGTTATGCTTCAGCGTGGCAGAACACCTCATCGCGGCACTGGCAAGACTCTAGCGGGGCGGTGCGGGGCTGTCAACGCATCCGCGCTACCCAGCCCAGAAAAAGAACGGCGCAAGGAAGGATAAGCAGGAAGAGGTCGCAAACCACCACGCCGTCGAACACCACGAGCCAGCCGAAGGACCTGTTGGCCACCAAGTACGCCAGTAGCGGCACAACTCCCGCTACCGTCGCGCAGACGGCCGCAAAAACAAGAGGAACGCAGGAGTGAGTACGCGTGGCCGCTAGATCCGCGACGGTAATGTCTAACCAGATCGCGAAAACACTCACGGCGAGCGACGTCCGGAGGAGCCACCGCAGCCGGGGTTCCGTGAAAATGCTGCTCATTGAGAACCCGGTCCACGGGGTTGGACGGTTCCCGCAGGCGTCGCGGAATCTGCCCGCGCGGTCCCGTGGGTAGGCGTTGTCTGGCTGGGCGATGCCGCTTCGCCCTTCTCACCCTTCTCACCGTTTTCGCTCTTCTCACCCTTCCGCCGCTCGGCGCCCGGCGGACCGGGCTGAGAGGGCAGCGGGCCTTCGGCCCCGATGGCCGGCAGCTCCGGCACCGTTGGCCCCCGGCCCGCCGGATCGGACCACACGGCGTGCAGCACCAGCACGATCGCCAGCAGGGCTGCCAGCGGGACGATCCAGGGGAGATGGCGATACCAGAAGGGGACGGCGGGCTCGCCCGCCGCGCCCCCGGCCCGGGTCCCCACCGGTCGCCGCAACCCCGCCGACTTCACCAGCGCCAGGAGGTCCTCGACCAGCTCGGCGGGAGTGCGGTAGCGGTGCCGCGGGTCTTTGGCCAGCATCTTCCGCAAGATCCGCGGGACGTCTTCGGGCAGCTCCGGGCGAAACTGGCGGACGTCCGGCGGCTGATCGGCCTGGTGCTGCAAGAGCTTCTGGAGCATCGTCCCGCCGAGAAACGGCGGCCGGCCGGTCAGCATGTAGAAGAAAGTGCAGCCCAGCGAATAGATGTCGCTGCGGACGTCGGCGTTGCGCGGGTCGCGGGCCTGCTCCGGCGAGATGTAATCGAACGTGCCCAGGGTAACGCCGCTGGCCGTCAGGTCCAGTGCCCCGTCGTCGGTCTGTTGGAACCGGGCCAACCCCATGTCGATCAGTTTCGCCTGGCCCTCGGGGGTAATCAGCAGGTTCGAGGGCTTGATGTCGCGGTGGACCACGTTGCGGCTGGCGGCGTGGGTCAGCGCGTCGGCGACTTGCAGCGTATAGCTGACCGCTTCGGCCAGCCCGAGCGGCCCGCGGCTGTCGACCAGCCGCCGCACGTTCACCCCCTCGATGAACTCCATCACGATGTAGTGGAGTCCCCGGTCCTCGCCCACGTAATACACCCGCGCGATGTTGTCGTGGTCCAGCCGCGCCGCCGACTGGGCCTCGTTCTGGAAGCGCAGCAGGGTCTCGTGATCCGCCGACTGCTCCGGCGGCAGCACCTTGAGGGCCACGGTTCGAGCCAAGCGGGGATCGACGGCACGGAAGACGCGGCCCATTCCCCCGCCGCCGACATACTCGACCAGCTCGAAATGCCCCAAGTGGTCGCCCGGGAGAATCCGCCCCTGGAGGATCCGCGCAGCCGATTCCGAGACCGGCTCCCTCTCGATGGGAGGACGGTTGGTGATCACCGTGGGCTGGTCGTCCCGAACGACCCCCTTGTCCCCGCCGAGGGAAGGGCCTGAGCCGCTACCGGATCCGTTGCCGGACGGCTGGAGCGGTTCCTCCGCCGGCGGAACCAGGGTTGAATCACTCATGGGTTCCTCGCCACGGGGCGAGCCGGGAACAAGCGGCCGTCCAACAGTTACCTTGCGTCTCGGCGGCGGCCACCCCACACCCAGGGCACCCGGTCGCATTCTGCACGCTTCCGCGCCGCGCCGGACGACTTCCGTCTTAGCGGCCGCAACTCTCAAACGTGCCGCGCCAGCGGCGATTCTGCCGCAAACCTAGGGCGAACGCCCGCAACACCGAAGTGCGTATGGCCTAAGAACTTCTAGTTTACTCGCCGCACGCCGCCTCGTCAATTCGCGGGCATCCAGAGCCGCCCCCACCTTAAGTGGGGGATGCGGCACTGGCTTCCTCCTCATGCTCAGCCGCACAAGGCAGGCTGCACAACACCCATGGGACCTATGGGTCCTATTCTCGCGCGCATCATGCGGCTGCCTACTTGCTAGTATTCCCCGGGGGGCGCTGCTATTATTGCACTCTGGCGTGTCCGGTGGCCGTCGTCTACCCCAGCCGGTGTCGTTTACCCAGTCAAGCACAAGGAGATAGCTTCATGAACAGTTTTGCAAGCCGTCGCGATTTCTTAAGGGCCGGTGCCGCCGTCGGGGCGGGCTTGGGCCTCGTGGGCCTCGGCCGTCCCTCCTGGGCCGCCGCCACCGGCCCAGGCGCACCCCACGCCGAAAAACTCGGCTGGCGGCTCGGCTGCCAGGCCTACAGCTTCAACCGCTTCACCTTCTTCGAGGCCATCGACAAGAACGCCTCGCTGGGCCTCAAGGTCATCGAGGGCTTCCCCGGCCAGCGGGTCAGCAAGACCATCACCACCGGCCTCGGGGAGGGCCTTTCCGCCGACGCCCGCAAGGAAGTCAAGAAGAAGCTGGCCGACTCGGGCGTCAAGCTGGTCAACTTCGGCGTCTCCGGCGCAGGGCGGTCGACCTTCGATTTTGCCAAGGACATGGGCATCGAGACCATCGTCTCCGAGCCCGCCGAAAACTCCTTCGACGCCCTCGATAAGCTGTGCGAAGAGTACCAGATCCACATCGCCATCCACGACCATCCCAAGCCGTCGCACTACTGGAATCCCGATACCGTCCTGAAGGTCTGCAAGGGACGCAGCAAATGGATCGGGGCCTGCGCCGACACGGGCCACTGGATGCGCTCCGGCCTCGATCCGGTCGAGTGCCTCAAGAAGCTCGAAGGACGGATCGTCAGCTTCCATTTCAAGGATCTCAACGAGATGGGCCCCGGCGCCCATGACGTGCCCTGGGGCACGGGCAAGGGCAACGTCAAGGGCATGCTGGCCGAGGTCTATCGCCAGCAGCTCAAGGCCGTCTTCTCCATCGAGTACGAGTACCACTGGGAGAACTCCCTGCCGGACATGGTCGAGTCGGTGGCGTACTTCGACAAGGTGGCGGCCGAGCTGGCCGGGACGTAGCCACTTGACGCTTGCCTTTCCGGATAGCCTCTAACTGCGGAACCAAGGGCCCTGCCCAACGGCAGGGCCTTTCTCTTGCGCGGTGGGCAATGGCTTCGTGCCGCACTGCTTCCACAAGCCCACGGCACACGCTGGATCGTGCTGTTGCGGAGCTCGTCGAGCGTTTGGCGCCGCACTGCTTCCACAAGCCCACGGCACACGCCGGGGCCAAATTCCCGAACGAATCCGCTTCCAGCGAACTGGACACTTCGAGAAACAAGACAAAGTCAAGGCCCCGGGCCGCCGAGAGCGACTTTTCATGGAAAAAATTGCCAGGTGTACACGCGCGAAAAGGCGTCAACGGAATTCTCGTTTCGAGCCTCGGCCGCCGCCGGCCTTGTTGTCGAGCGGAGTCAAGGGCCGACCTTCGGGCCGTGCGTGCAAGCAGTGACTTAACTGCTTGCATCATCAAGGCTTGCATTTTCAGAAAATGCCGCCCAGACGCCCCATTTGACCGGCGGATTTAATTGGGCAGCCAAGCAAACAGGCCTTGGCGGCATGTTCAGTATCGACCCGTCCGCCCCCTTTGCATGGAGATGACTCCGTGATCGAACCTACACCCACTCGCGAAGACCCGGCCGCCCAAGAACACGAAAGAATCCGACAGGCCGCCAGGGCCCTCTACCGCCGCCGGCCCGCACCCGACTGGGTCACCTTCTACCGTGAGGTCCTCGGCCGCAACGGCCTCATCCGCCGCATGTACCCCACGCTGGAGTCCCTTGCGGAATTCAAGAAGACGCGAGCCTATAGGGAGATCCAGCGGATGCTCAGCAAGCTGCGGCAGAGGCCCCCGTCACCGTTGCCCGGCGAGGAAATCACCAAGGAGATCACCAAGGTCATCACGGTCCGCATCCCGAAGAGCCTGCACGAGGGCCTCCAGGCCGAGGCCCACCAACATGCGACCAGCATGAACAAGCTCTGCATCTCAAAACTGCTCCAGCTTATCGACCATCAGATGGTGCCGGGCATCGAGTAAGCCGGAAGAAAACGGCCCGGAGTGGACGTGTAAGCCGGGTTCTGTGCCCCCGCCGGTCAGGCGGGGCGATGGTCATTTCTCTAGGAGGCCGATTGCTCGGCCCCTCCAGCGGTCTACCCGGGCGTCGATAGCGGGCCGGACCAGCCCGCCGGGCGGCAGGCCGACGAATCGGCCAGCCGCGCGGTGCGCCCTGTTTGACCTTGCTCCCGGTGGGGTTTGCCTAGCCAGGCCGGTCACCCGGCCTGCTGGTGAGCTCTTACCTCACCGTTTCACCCTTACCCGGCGGGCACCCATGCTCGCGCATGATGCCCGCCCGCCGGGCGGTCTGCTCTCTGTTGCACTTTCCCTGGCCTTGCGGCCGGTGGGTGTTGCCCATCACCGTGTCCTGCGGAGCCCGGACTTTCCTCTCGCCAGATCCCTTGCGGGGCCGGCCAGCGACCATCCGGTCCACTCCGGAGCCGGGATATAAGCATAGATGGGCGATGGTCTCGGGGCCAGCCCCAGCCGCCGCCGGTTCCGGGCTACGCCACCACGGAGCGCCACCCCGCTATCCACTGAAATGGGGGTGAAGATTGAGCTTGCCACGACATACCAGGCGGATCTGGCCGGCGTGACGCAGGGCTGCTTCCATTTGTCGTTTGCTGGCCATCAGGCCGGGATAGCGATAATCGACAGCAAACTGGGTCAGGGAACCCGCTTTTCGCTGTAGACGGGCAAGAGTCGGGTTTCCGGGCAGAAGGAGGGCGAGGAGATCGTCAAGTTGATGAGTCTTTGGCACCACTAGCCCGTTTTCTTGAACGAGTGCTTTGAGGTACTTTTCCGCTGCCTGCTGGCAATGAAAGCACACGACGTCTCGAGGAGGCGGGGTTTCGCCCGCGAGCTTGCGTGCCGCGTCCCAATCCTGTTCGGCTTTGCGAACCCATTTGGCGGTCTCTCACCTCATAAAGAACCTTGCCTTTCTCCATGATCTCGCGCAGAAACCAGTTATCGTCCTTCAGGCCACGCTCGATTTGCGAGGGGGTGCGCACGATCAGGTCGAGTGAGAACGGGCGCTTGAATGCCATTTTGATGCGGATGGACTGATCGATCGCATCCTTGGCCCGCATGATAACGAGGAGATCGACGTCGCTCTCTTCATGCGGCTTCCCGGAGGCGTAGGAGCCAAATAGAATGATTTTGTCCGGCTGGAATCGCTCGGCGATGCGGCGCGCAAAACGGCGAATCGCCGCCGCGGGGATGTTCGGCGAGGCGTAACGGTACGGCTGCACGTATGGTGGGGCAGTCTGTTTCTTGGCCATGCCGCTATTCTACAGCAAAACCCGGTGGGAAATAGACATTTTCGGCTTGGAAACGTCAAGTTGATGGGAAGGGAGCCTCTCGATGGCGGACTACCAGTGGTTCCAGTCTCTGTCGACGAATGTCCGGAAGCTCGACGGAAAGCGTCCATATTCAGCCACTTCCCGGAGCCTATCGCGGCGCGGGGCGGCCGTTCTTTTCAGCTCCCAACGCCTGCGGAGGTCGGCTATACTGGGGGCGTGGCCGCACTCCCTACAGAAGGGTAACCCCATGAAACGAATTGCCGTGACGGTCGTGGCATTGGGCTTGTCGCTAGCCCCCGTTCTCGGCCGGGCGGCAGAACCGACTGCCGATCAAGCACGGGCAATCGCCGAAATCGAGAAGCTTGGCGGTAAAGTCACCTTTGATGAGAAGATCGCCTTTGATCCATTCAGCCCAGGCAAGGCAGTGGTCTCAGTACATCCAGTGATCTCAGTAGATTTGGCGGGCAGCAAGGTGACCGACGCTGGGCTGCGTCATCTCAAAGGATTGAACGGGCTCCAATTGCTGGACCTGAGGGAAACCAAGGTCACCGACGCAGGGCTGGCAAATCTGAAAGGGTTGACCAGCCTCTCCAACCTGTTCTTGAGTAGTACCAAGGTGACCGATGCGGGACTGATTCATCTCGAAGCGTTGACGACCCTGCAACGGCTAGACTTGTCCCGCACCGAAGTGACCGGTGCTGGGTTGATACATCTCGAAGGGCTGACCCAACTCAATGGGCTGGGCCTGTCGGGAACCAAGGTGACCGACGCCGGGCTGGCGCATCTCAGAGGGCTGACCAAACTCCAATCGCTGGAGTTGGTGGGAACCAGGGTCACCGACGCCGGACTGGAGCATCTCAAAGGCTTGACCCAACTCCAATGGCTGAGGCTGCGGCTAACCGGTGTGACCGACGCAGGGCTGGGGCGCCTCAAAGGCTTGACCAAACTGCAACTGCTGGACCTGTGGGGAACCAAGGTGACCGACGCAGGGCTGGAACATCTTAAAGGCTTGGCCCAACTCCAATCGCTGGAGTTGGTGCATACAAAGATCACCGGCGCCGGACTGGAGCATCTCAAAGGCTTGAACAACCTCCAATTGCTGAACCTGGACTCGACCCGGGTCGGCGACGCAGGCCTGGAGCATCTCAAAGGTTTGACCAAACTTCAATCACTGAGCCTGGCGCACACCGAGGTGACCGGCGCCGGGCTGGAGCATCTCAAAGGGTTGACCAAACTCCGAGAGCTGGATCTGTTCGGAACCAGGGTCACCGACACTGGGTTGGAGCGTCTCAAAGGGTTGCCGCGACTCCGATCGCTGAACCTGGGGGCAACCGAGGTCACCGGCGCTGGGATGGCAGGACTTCAAGACGCTTTACCGCGCTGCAACATCAGGCATTGGGTTCCTCCGCGCTGAAGGGGCTTCAAGAGGCATTACCGGCCTGTACGATCTGCCACTCTTGATGGTTCCGCGTCTCCTCGTCCGCCAATTCCCGTCCTGGCGAGGATCGGCCATGATAAAGCCCCCCGGGGACCTTGCGAACGGGCGGAACCATGATAGAATAAACGAAGTTACTGTGGTTCGTGGCAATCTGAACCTGTTTCGACGCGCGCTCGGGCACCAGAGACCGGAGATTCAGGCGGTCTCGCCCCGATTTTGGCGCCCTGGGACGTAGCCGGAGCAGCGTATGGGCCGGATTCGAGAGTACATTCGCGTCAACGGCAGGAAGTTCTGGACACTCTTCGATTCCGGGGCTCGCAACACGTATGTCGTCCCCGCCGTCGCCCGCCACCTCGCGACCACGAAGCTGCCGAAGCCCTTCAAGTCGGCCATGGGGGGCAAAGTCCGCAAGACCGCGACGGCCGCCCTCCTGGTGGCCCAGGTCGAAGGACATAATGTTTCCACCAACGCCATGGTCGTCGATGGCATTGGCGACGACGAGGACGCCAAACCCATTCAGGTGTTATTCGGCGCCTTGGCGATGCAGCAATGGGGCATCCGTCTCGTCCCCGAAGAGGAACGGCTGGACCTGACGCACTACCCCAAGGAATTCGTCGAGTTCTAGCGGGCGGCGGAGGCGTGCGAAGCCGCAAGCGGCCTTCATCCTTCCGCCTTATCCTAGAATCCGCTTCCAGCGCTGGCGGTTCCAGGCGATCTTCTCGGCCGGGGACATTTTCGAGAAGTCGGGGTCGGCGGGCGCCTGGGGCGGCCGGGCCGGGGACGCCTGCGGTTTCGCCGGGCTCGATCCGCCGTAGGCGGTGGCCCGGTCGCTCGGCCGCAGGTCGTCTTCGAGGCTGCGGTAGGGCCGGATGCCCAGCCGCCCGAGCGCGGCATGGTAGGAGCGGACGGCCTCGGCCGGCTGGAGTTGGTCGTCGGCCAGCCCGCGGAGGTGCTCGATGAACGAGGGCTGGTGCTCGGAGTTGTTGATCATCCGGCCGTAGAGGGCCACGCGGGCGCCGTATTTCTTGGCTTCCCAGAGTTGGTGGAAGGCGTCCAGGGTGGTGCCCGATGCCCCGCCGAGGATCCCCACCACGAGCCGCGAGTCGTAGGAGGCGAGTTGTTCCATCGCGGCGGGGCCGTGGTAGGCGACCTTCAGGAACACGGGCCGCGCATCGCCCGCCGCCCCCGCCAGGGTGCGGACGATCATGTCGTTCAGGAACCGGCCCAGGTCGGGGATGGGGGCCTGGGGGGCGTTGGGGTCGAAGACCTCCAGGAAGTGGCGGAAGCCCTTGGCGGCCGCCTCCTCGCGGAACGCCTTGTAGGCCGCCAGCGTCTGGTGGTCCAGGGCCAGGTCGTTGTTGAAGGTGACGGAATAGAGGCCCAGGTCCGCCCCGAGCCGTCGCTCGGCGTCGCCGCACTCGACTTTGCCGCACATGGCCTGGTCGATCGAGGTCGAGCGGAACGGCCGCGACGGCTCGCGGAGGTACGTGCCCCCCTGGGCCGCCCAGACGTCCGTGGTGTCGTTGGCCCGGACGGCCGGCGTCACGTGGCTGCGGTCGAAGAGCCGCTCCTGGACGGTCAGGACCGCGCTCGTGCCGGCGCTCATGAGCATGATGTCCACCAGGCCCTGCCGGACGTTGCGGCGGATCAGCTCGCGGTACTCGTCCAGCGAGCGGAAGCGGGCCTCGTGGGCGTGGTGTTCGGGACTGCGGCCCGGGGCGGCGATCCCGTAGGCCATGTCGGCATCCTTGGCGTCGGCCAGGAGGAAGTCGCGGCAGGAGGGATCGGCCAGGATTCGGGCGAGTTTAAGGTCGAGAGCTTTGGGGGTCATGCTCTTTCAATATAGCTCATGCCCGCACGAACACGAAATACGCGACCAGCACGGCGGCCATGAGGATCATGAGCCATTTCACGTCGCGGCCCTGCCCGGCCAGGAGCTTGATGATCGGGTAGGCGATGAAGCCCAGGGCCAGGCCGTCGGCGATCGAGAAGCTCAGCGGGATGCCGACGAGGATCAGGAACGAGGGCAGGGCCTCGGCATAATTGTCCCAGTCGATCTTGGCAATGTTCCGCATCATCAGCGAGCCCACCACCACCAGGGCCGGGGCCGTGATCGGCGGGTAGCTGCCCACCAGGGCGGCCAACGGGCTGAACACCAGGGCGACGAGGAACAGCCCGGCAACCACCACGGCGGTCAGGCCGGTCCGCCCCCCCTGTTGGACGCCGGCGGCGCTTTCGATGAAGCTGGTGACCGTGCTGGTGCCCAGGGCGGCGCCGGCCACGGTGCCGATGGCGTCGGACACCAGG
>Ga0187848_10003345_pt1 | contig 11825 bp, 6 predicted proteins | sample June2016WEW_4_40_FD_132424 | JGI IMG/M metagenome (GOLD analysis project Ga0187848, IMG submission 132424) | Peatland microbial communities from SPRUCE experiment site at the Marcell Experimental Forest, Minnesota, USA - June2016WEW_4_40 | ecosystem: Environmental > Terrestrial > Soil > Wetlands... | reverse complement strand
GCATTGTGGAGAAGGACGGGCGCTACGCGCTGATGGTGGACGATGCACCGTACCTGGTGCTGGCGGCGCAGACACGGAACTCCAGCGCGTGGCCGTCGCGGCTGCCGCTGCTGTGGCCGGCGCTGGAGTACGACCATGTGAACACGGTGAAGATTCCGGTGTACTGGAACCAGGTGGAGGCGCAGCCGGGAAAGTATGACTTCACATTGGTGGACATGATTCTGGTGGAGGCGCGCAAGCACCAGGTGCATGTGATTCCGCTGTGGTTTGCCACATGGAAGAACGGCAGCCAGCACTTTATGCCCGATTGGATGAAGCTGGACACTGCGCGTTATCCGCACGATGTGAACAAGAACGGGGAGACGGTGGATTCGCCGTCGCCATTTGCGACCGCGTCGCTGGAGGCGGACAAGGCTGCGTTTGCGGCGCTGATGCGGCACCTGAAGGAGGTGGACGCGCAGCGCACCGTGATCATGGTGCAGGTGGAGAACGAGCCGGGAAGCTATGGCACTGTGCGCGACTTCTCGCCGGCGGCGCAGAAGTTCTTCGACGCGCCGGTTCCTCCGGAGGTGCTGCGCGCGATGGATGTAAAGCCGGCATCACCCGCTGCGACGTGGCAGCAGGCGTTTGGCGCGGATGCCGATGAGTACTTCAACGCATGGGCTGTGGCAAAGTACGTGGGGCAGGTGGCGGCCGCAGGGAAGGCCGTCTATCCGCTGCCGATGTACGCCAACGCGGCGCTGCGCAATCCGCTGAACCCGGGCCCGCCGAGCGGCTACGAGAGTGGCGGGCCGACGGACAATGTGCTGCCGATCTGGAAGGCGGCTGCGCCGTCGCTGGACCTGCTGGCGCCGGACAACTACCAGACCGACCCGGCGGCGTACTTAAAAGATCTGGAGCTGTACCATCGCGCGGACAACCCATTGTTCCTGCCGGAGACCGGACATCCGGAGAATGCGCGCTTCTTCTTTAAAGTGCTTGGGCTGGGTGGCATCGGGTTCTCGCCGTCGGGAGGGAACACGGAGGCCGAGTTCGCGCCGACGGACCATTCCAAGGCGCGGTTTGACGCTCTGGAGCCGTGGGCGCAGAACTACAGGCTGATTGGGCCGATGCAGCGCGAGGTTGCGCGGTTGAACTTCGAGGGCAAGCTGCAGGCCGTGGCCGAAGAGAAGGGCAAGGTGAGCGAGACGCTGCCGTTTGGAACGTGGAACGCGCTGGTGGGGTATGGAGCAACGGGACGCGGCCCGGCGGTAGGAAATCCCACTCCGACGGGACGGGCGATGGTGGCGCAACTGAGCGAGAACCAGTTCCTGATAACGGGATACTACTGCCGCATTGACTTCCGTCCGGCGGGAACCGAGGAGCAGCGGAGGACGCAGCAGATTGCGATTGGGAACGGGCAGAACCCGTCGGCGCTGATCGACGGCAAGTGGCTGCACCGGCAGTTTGTGCGCGTGGAGGAGGGGACATACGAGAACGGCGTCTTCAAGTTCCAGCGGATGTGGAATGGGGACGAGACGGACTGGGGGTTGAAGTTCGGCGGGGACCCGGTGGTGCTGCGCGTGACGCTGGCGACGTACTAGGGCGGCTACTACGGCGTCGGAGCGATCTGGAAGTTGTCGAACTGGACGAGGCCGTAGTTGAGGGCGCCGAGGCCGACCATGCCTTTCGCGTAGGTGGCGTCGGTGACTGCGTTCATTGGCTTGCCGTAGATCGTCACGGGCTTGCCGTCAATCTGCGGCGTGATCTGGCTGCCGTTGAACGAGAGCGAGATGCGGTGCCATTGCTTGACGCCGAGCGGATCGATCGTGCCTGCGGCGAGGACGAGATCGCTCTGCCTGGTGAGCTTGTCCTGCGCAGTGGAGGTGCGGCGTAGCGACCACGCGCCGGTGTCGGCGACGCGCAGGACGTAGGAGTTGGGGATGTCGCTGCCGCTCATGCCGGTGAGTCGGCCGATGAGATCGGCCGAGCCGGGCTGCTCGAAGAGGACGTCGGTGAAGACGGTGTAGTCGGGCCAGTCGAGGTTGCCGAGGATGGTGAAGGGGCGATTGTCGGTGCGCTTCCACGCGATGGGCTCGCGTGGGACGAGTTGGCTGAGGCAGGTGCCGCTGCGACCTCCGTCGCAGGGCGCGGTTTCGAATGCGCCGTACATGTCGGAGAAGTACTTTGCGAGGCGGCCCGTGGGGTAGGACTTGAAGTTGTCGGCGTAGGGAAGGTTGAAGGGCGCGGAAGCGGGTGGGACGGCGTCGCCACGGGCCTGGCCGGTGGTTGTAGTGACGGTAACGATGCGACCGGGCTGCAGGTCGAGGGAGAACATTCCGTTGATGGCGACGATGTCTGCTTGCTTCACGAACCACTGCGCGGGATCGCTGGAGGTGAGGTCGGTGGTCCAGAGGTGGAGCTTGCGACGGGGAAAGCCGGCGATGGTGAAGCGGGCGGTCTCTGGGGATTTGCACTGGACGGTTTCGATGATGAGGCTGAAGTCTTTGCGGTCGGGCGAACGCAGCGCTACGTAGCTGCCGTGCGCGCCTGTGGTATCGGCGGAGAAGAAGCCTGAGGCGGAGTCGAGATACTTCCAGCCGGGCACGGTGAACTGCGCAGTGTGCGCCATGACCCACACGGAGGGCGTGACGACGTAGTGGCCGGACCAGGGCTCGTTGGACTTAATGAGGCCGATGTCGTCGTAGGGCAGGTTGTCGTACATGGCGCTGACGATGGGCCAGAAGACGGTAGCGGTGACGCGGCCAGCGGCGTAGTTGCGATTGATGTTGCGCGCCATCTCGTTCGATCCGGGCTTCTGGTCGAAGTGGCCCTCGCTGTCCCAGAGCGGCTTATTGAGCGCGAGCGCGTCGGGCGTGGGATAGCCGCCCCAGCCGGGGCCATGCACGCCGACGATGTCGATGGCGTCGTTGACGGCGGGGTCCTTGCGCATCTCGGAGGCGATGTTCCAGAGCTTGTTGCGCTCCCAGTCGTCGGAGGCGATGACTTTAATGGAGCCGAGGCCGTTGGCGCGCAGGGCGGCCTTGAGCTGCTTGTACCACTCGACGTTGTAGCCGTGCTCGTTGCGGCCGCCTAAATAATCGATCGTCAGGTGATGGTCTGATTGCGCGTGCTGGAGCCATTTAATGATGTAGTCGATCATCTCCTGGGACCAGTAGTTGCCGTTGCCGACCCAGGCCGGCGCGCCCCAGGCCAGCGCGGCGAACTTAATGTTGGGATTGCGCGCCTTGGCCTGCTCCATGAGCCACCACTCGTAGCCGCGGTTGTAGTTCTGGTCGGCGGCGGTGTGCATGTGGCTGGACTCGGCGCCGTCGGTGGAGTCCATGTCGGCGCCGATCTCGACCTTGAAGATCTGAATGTTGGCGCCGTAGTTGGGCTTGAAGAGATAGTCGAGGACCTGGCTGCGTTGCGGCTCGGGATAGTCGATCAACAGGCGCGAGTTGCCGCCGCCTCCGCTGATGGCGCCGACACCGTCGAAGATCCTGCCGGGGCTGGCAGCATCGATGACGATGGGCTGGGATAAAGTGGCGATGCTTTGGGCTGGAACTGCGATGGTCTGGGCTGCGGCGGCGAGGCTGATGAGGAAGAGGCAGGCAAAAGAGAGAGCAATAACCCGGGAGGCTGAACGCATGGAGGAATTGTATTCGCAGCGGCGCGGTCTGAGGTATTGGGTCAACTAGGCGTGTAAGAATGAATCCGAGTGAGCCTCTTGGGGAGATTCCCCTGCGGGAACAAGGAGTGCCAAGCGATGCGTCGAGTTGCGCTGATCTACAACCCAATGAGCGGCCAGCATCCGGGACGGCGCGCGGCGCAGATCGCGGATGTGGCGTCCGTGTTGCTCGGGGCGGGGATTGAGGTGCGGGCGATTGCGACCGAATCGCCGCAGAGCGCGGGAAGGCAGGCACAGGAGGCGGTGCGCGGTGGTTGCGACACAGTGTTGGCATGCGGCGGCGATGGCACGGTGCATGAGGTGTTGCAACGGCTGGTGGGCGGGACGGCGGCGCTGGGCGTGGTCCCGATGGGCACGGCCAACGCGCTGGCGGCGGACCTGGGGCTGCCGGATTCTCCGGTGAAGGCGGTAAAGATGCTGCTGAATGCGACGCCGGTGCGCATCTCCGTGGGCCATCTCTTCTATCGCAGCGTCGAGGGCGGAGAGCGCTCGCGCTACTTCATTGTGGCGGCGGGAGTCGGCGCGGACGCATTCTTCTTCTCGCGGCTGGACTCGCGACTGAAGCAGCGCTTCGGCTACGTTGTGTACCTGGTGGAGGCGCTGCGCCTGTGGGCGACGTACAAGTTCCCCATGTTTACCGCATCGTTCACGGAGAGCGGACGCGAGACGCCGCGCGAGGTGGAGGCGTCGCAACTGCTAGCGGTGCGCATCAGCAACTTCGGCGGGCTGGTGAACAACCTGGTGCCGGGGGCTTCGATCAGCAACGGCAAGCTGCGGGTGATTGCGTTCAAGACGTTCAGCCGCATGCGCTACCTGCGATTCTTGACTGCGGTGCTGTTCGGACGGCACAGCTACTCGCGCACGATTGAGCTGGTGAAGTGCATCTCGGTGGAGTGCCGCAACCGGGAAGGCTCGGCGGAGCAACTGTTTGTGGAGGCGGATGGAGAGCTGCTGGGCACATTGCCGGTGAGGATTGAAGTGGAGCCGCAGACCCTGAACCTGCTGATTCCGCCGAAGGCGCTGCGCCGGATCACCGATCTGTGAGCGGTGCGCGCGTGCGCGATTCCCCACGCTCCACCCCAGCGAGCAAAGAGCACTCGCCGGGGACCCCGACCTTAGCGACGATATAACCGTCGCGAAGATGGGGCACCCGGCTGGTCGCGTCAGGTGTGTTGCGGGTCGGGTATAATTTCGGACTCATGCCGGGAGAGAGCGTGCGACAGCGGTTGTTTCAATCGCTGCCGTGGTTCGACCGGCGATCTGGACCATGAAAGACGAACTCAATTCCTAAGGAGCAGAGACTGACTATGCGCGACGCTGCCGCTGAGAACCGATTGGACCGACGGACTTTTTTGCAGGGTGTGGGGATGCTGGGGCTGGCTGCCGCGCTGCCGCAGGTTGTGGCGGAGGCGCAGTTCGCCGATGTGAAGGGCGCCGACCTGAAGACGCCGAGCGGCAAGCCGCTGCGCGGACTGTATCCGATCATGGAGACGCCATTCACGCCGGACGACAAGCTGAATACGGAGGCCCTGGCGGCGGAGGTCAAGTGGCTCAACCGGGGGCGCGTGGCCGGGATGATATGGCCGGCGTGGGCCAGCAGCTGGGCGACGATGTCCGACGCGGAGCGGATTGAGGGCACGGAGGCGATTCTGGCGGCGGGCAAGGGCGGCAGGTCGGCCATTGTGATCGAGGTGCAGAACAATGCGTGGGACACGCCGACCGCCGTCCGCTACGCCAAGCACGCGGCGGCGCACGGCGCGGACGCCATCGGCGCGATACCGCTAAACAACGGCTGGAACCGGAGCGACCAGGACATCCTCGACTACTACAAGGCCATCGCCGCGGCCACCGACCTTCCGCTGATTGTGCAGTCGCGAGGCACAGTGAGCGTGGACCTGATGGTGCAGCTATTTCAGCAGATCCCGACGATGAAGGCGACCAAGGACGAGGTCGGCAATATTATGGAGCGCGCGCCGCAACTGATCGAGCGCACCGGGAACAAGCTGGCGGTGTGGTCGGCCGGCGGGGGGACCGGCGACCAACTGCTGGAAAAGATGCAGCTGGGCATTGTGGGGCTGTGTCCGACGCCGCAGTACGCCGAGCTGCTGCAGCAGGTGATGGAACTGGAATGGGCGGGCAAGAAGAGCGCGGCCTTCGACATGTACGCGCGCGTGCAGACGTTTGCGGCGATCCCAGGCGCAACCGGGTACATGATGGTGGCGCGCGGCGTCTTTCCGGAGGGGACGAAGTCGCGGCCGCAGCCCATGGAGCAGGAAGCGCAGCGTGCCGGAGCACCAGCGGGAGGCGATCTCGGGGGTGCGGGCGGCAGGGCCGGCGGCGGAGCCAGACCCGGCGGCGGAGCAGGCGCGGGCGGAGGCGGCGGCAGAGGCGGCGCACCTCCGACAGACAAGCAGAAAGAATATATCCGCTACGCGATCGATACCTATTTGAAGCCGTTCTTCCGGAACTGAAGCTGCGGTTCAGATGCGGGGCAACCAGCGGTGGACGCGATGGCAGTAGGCTTCGTAGTCGGGGCCGAAGGTGCGGCGGAGGGTGGGTTCCTCGTAAAAGAGCACGAAGAGGCAGGCGGCGAGCAGGAAGATGCAGCCGTAGGCGAGCAGGAAGAGCGAGCGGTAGAAGAGAACTGCCCCGGCCAGGGCGAGCGCGCCGCCGATGTACATGGGGTTGCGCACGAAGCGGTAGGGACCGCGAACGACCAGGCGGCGCGGCGGGTCGAAGGGCGCGGGCGTTCCTTTGCCGATCCACGCGAAGGTGACGATGCACCACACTGCGATGGCCGCGCCGATGCTGGCGATGACGATTCCGGCGATCTGCGGAGCTTGCATCGCCGAGGGGCGGACGATGCCCGACCAGAGCAGGACGCGCGAGGGTAGATAGACGAGCAGGAACGCGACGAAGAGCGTGGCGTAGGTGATGGCTCGGAAGGTGACAAACATTGGTGCCCCCTTTGCTTGATGCGGAGTGTAGCGCGGTGTGGGGCGCGGGTCAATCGGTGCGCTTCGCGGGGGATTTTGCAGAGGCGGTCGCGCGTGCGCGATGAGACTGCGATGAATGGGGCGCCCGGTGATTTCAACCGGGAGAACCCCCCGGCTTTGCCGGGTGGCAGTAGCAGGTTGACATTTCCGGGAGTATGCCTTTCTTTGTTTCAAACTTCGAATTACGGCAGTCCACCCCCCCCCGGCACCACCTCACCTTGCAACGTTTGTGGACTGTTCTTTTATGGCGGTTGCCGCGTTCTTTCGGTTGCGGTTCTATTCCCTCATGCGCCGATGATCTTGAACGCAACGGCATGTTCACCGGGCTGCTTTTCCGGAAGCTGGACCGTGAGCGCGGTCTCATCCTGTGTGAACTTCATCTTGCCCGCGCCCAGCAGTTCGACGTTCTGAATTTTGCCGACGCCTTGCTTCGCGGTGGTTGCCAGCGACGGGATCACCGCTTGCGTGCCTGGCCAGCCCATCACAAACGCGTACAGCGTCTTGCCCTTGACGGTGTAACGAACGTCCTCCGCGGTCAGGTCCTGCCGTGTGTTCTCGTTGAACTGCGCGCCGGCGGGCGGCTTGAACTCCGCGCCGGGCCCCGCGCCGAAGATCTTCCACGGCCGGGTTGCGTAGATCCCTTCGCTGTTCACCGCCATCCATGCGGTGATGCTGTCCAGAATGGCCAGCTCCTTGTCGTCGGGCATGCCGCTGTTGGGCAACGGGAAGTTCAGCAGCAGATTGCCGTTGCGGCTGACGATGTCCACCAGCATGTCAATCACGCGCTTGGGGGTCTTATATCGGGCGCGGGTATCGTAGTGCCAGTTGCCGATGCATGTGTCCGTCTGCCACGCGCGCGGCCAGATGCCGTCCACCACGCCGCGCTCCACGTCGAGCAGGCACATGCCGTTCTCCGCGTCGGGCCGGCTCTTGCTGGTGTAGATCGCCTCCACCTTGCCGCCGTGATGGCTGGCGCTGGTGTTGTACAGGTGGGCGACGATGGCCAGGCCGTCATCGCCGAATGGAATGCCGCCGTCGGTATACAGCAGGTCCGGATCGTACTGCGAGACCACGTCCAGCATGCGGTTGAAGTAGTTGATGCGCCACGAATCGGGGCCTTCGCGGCTCATGGCGATCGCTCCCTTGGCCGGCGCGTTGACCACCTTGTCGACGAACTCCTTCGGCATCTGGCTGTAGTCGTGGTAGAGGTCGGCGAACTGCGGATCGATGCCATCGTAGGGCACGCCCGCCAGCGGGCCGGTCTTGTCGCTGCCGTGCGCCGGGCCAAACCAGCAGAAGCTGTTCGACAGGTGCTCGCTGACGCCGAAGCGCAACCCGTGCTGCCTCGCCGCCTTCCCGAAGCTGCCCAGGATGTCCTTCTTGGGGCCGCTGTTGGCTGCGTTCCAGCGCGGCTGATACTTCGAGTTCCACATGTCGAAGTTGTCGTGATGGCAACCCATGGCGACGTAGTACTTCGCCCCGGCCTTTTGATACAGGCCCATCAGATAGTCCGCGTCGAACTTGTCGGCCTTCCAAGATTTGATGACGTCCACAAATCCCGTCTTCGAAGGATGGCCGTAGTGCTCCAGGTGGTGCTGGTACTGCGGCTCTCCCTGGATGTACATCCGCCGCGCGTACCAGTCGCCGTACTCGGCCGCGGATTGCGGCCCCCAGTGGTTCCACATGCCGAACTTGGCGTCGGCAAACCACTCCGGCATGTGATACGCATTGAGCGATTCGCGGCTTCCCTGAAACGGGCCGCGCGCGATCGCCAGAACGGGCGCGACGGGAGCCATCGACGCAGCCTGCGCGCGGGCGCGCGATGGCCACAGAGGCGCGCTGACTCCGGCAGCGGCGGCAAGCGCGGACGTTTCCAGAAATTTGCGGCGAGTGAATGTACGTTTCATGGCGTGTCTCTCCAGTCCGTGGAATTAACTCAGCTTGAGTCCGGTGATCTTCAGCGCGTAGACAAAATCGCAGGGCTTCTCCGTTGGGAAAGTCACCTTCAATCCTTCCCCATCCTGCGTAAATTTGAGCGGCCCGGCGTGGCCGAGCAACTCGACCTTCTTGACGAACCCCTGCACCGGCGCACCCTTGGCCAGCGAGGTGATTGTGACCGGCGCGTCGCCCGGCCAGTTCATCACCGTCGCATACAGCGTGTTGCCGTGGGTGGTGAAGCGGATGTCTGCGGGCGTATATCCGTTGCGCGAGATGCCGCCGCCGCTCACTCCGGTTCCGCCCAGGTTTTGCCCATTGATGCGTCCGGCAACATCACCCTTCGCGCGGATCGCGACCATCGCCGCCGCCGCCGCGTCGGCCACAGGGCCTTCCCCATATTTTGTCCACGGGCGAGTCGAGTAGATCGCCTCCCCATTCACTCCGAGCCACTTACCGATGGCCAGCAGCACGTCCTGCTGCTCCTGCGGAATGGTGCCATCGGCGCGTGGCGAGATGTTCAGCAGCAGATTGCCGTTCTTGCTCGAGTTCTCCACGATCTTCCACACGAACTGGTCGGGCTTGTACGGTTTCTGCTCGGTAACGTAGCCAAACTTGTCGGTGATGGGATCGTCGGGCTGCCAGATCCAGTCGACCAGTTCCATCGGCGCGCGCCCTTCGCGTTCGTAGTCCATGATCTGGCCGGTGACCCATGCGGCCTGTTTGGCGCTGATACCCACCTGATGGCCCCACTGCCGGGCGCGGTTGAAGTAGTAGGCAGAGACCTGCGTCTTCAGCGGGTCGGTGCTGTGGTCGGTGTTCATGTCGAACCACAGCATGTCGGGCTGGTACTTGTCGATCGTCTCGATCCTCTTCGCAACCCAGTCATGCATGAACTTGATGCGCGCGGCGTTGCTCTTGTCCGCGACGTTGTAGAAGGCGGCCCACTTCGGGTCGTACTGATCGCTGCCGGCGAGCGCGGGGATAAAGACGAAGTGGAAGAAGGAGTGGTCGGAGATTCCGGTCTTGAGTCCCACCTTTCGCACCGCTTTGATCAGATCGCCGTCCAGGTCGCGGTGCGGCCCATAGTTCACGGCGTTGTATGGATTGATGGCGCTGTCCCAGTTGGAGAATCCATCGTGATGCTCACCCGGCGCCAGCACGTACTTCGCCCCGGCGCTCTTGAAGAGCTGCGCCCACGCGTCCGGGTCCCACTTGGCCGCGGTATACATGGGCAGAAAGTCCTTGTAGCCGAACTTGGTGGGCGGCCCGTAGTGCTCGGTGTGCCACTGCATCACGTCCTTGTTGCCGCCATACATGTACCGGACGTACCACTCGCTCGCATGCGCGGGCACCGAGTAGATGCCCCAGTGCATCATGATGCCGAACTTGGCGTCGCGGAACCACTCGGGGTCCTTGTAGTTCTGCTGGATGGATTCCCATGTGGGCTGGAAGGGGCCGACCGGCAGGGCGGGCAGGTTGGCCAGCGCGGCTGCAACCAGCTCCGGAGAATCGTGGCCGGACCATTGCGCCGCAGGGTCGTTGGAAGCTGGAGAAGCGGCAGCGGGTTTGGCGGGCACACCTTCCGGGGCGACCGCTCCGGGCTCTTCCACCTGCGGCGGCGCGTTCTGGGCCAGCAGCGCCGCGGCGTGTGCCCGCGTAAGACCGGCCGCAACTGCCGAAGCAGCCGTCATCTTTGTAAAATCCCGCCGCGTGAATGTGCGTTTCATCTTCATAACCTCATGGTTCGGATCAGGCTGACGCCGACAATCTTACATGGATTGCGTTGACTGCGACCAAACTTCGCGGCGGAGACTTTCGCCATGCCTCACCCGTATTCTCAATAACGTAGGCCGGCTGTGCCTCTCAGTTTGCCACGCACTTCTCTCATCGGATAGACTTGCCCGCCATGAAGCCAAAAGCCCTTCTGCCCCTCGTTGCCTTCGCCCTTCTCGCCTCCACTCTTCCGCTCTGGTCGGCGGATGCGAAGTTCACGCCGCCCACGTCGCCGCGCGTGACCTACAACTTCAACTCCGACTGGAGGTTCATCCGCCAGGACGTTCCCGGGGCCGAGGTCCCGTCGTTCGACGACTCGCAGTGGGAGAGCGTCAGCACGCCGCACACATTCAACGATGTCGATTCGTTCCGCGTCATCATTGACCACAGCGGAGGCGATCGCGGCACATACAAGGGCATCAGTTGGTACCGCAAGCACTTCAAGCTGCCCGCCGCGGCCGCGGGGTCGAAGGTCTTCATCGAGTTCGAGGGAATGCGCCAGGCCGGCGACATCTATTTAAATGGCCTGCCTGTCGGTCTATACGAGAACGGAGTCACCGGATACGGCGTGGACATCACCTCCGGCGTTCACTTCGGCGACCAGGAGAACGTACTCGCGGTGCGCGTGGACAACACCACAAGCTACAAGGAACGCGCCACCAACACGAGCTATCGATGGAACGCCAACGACTTCAACCCCGACTTCGGCGGCATCAACCGCCGCGTATGGCTGCACCTCACCGGCACAATCTACCAGACGCTGCCGCTCTACTACGGACTGGGCACGACGGGAACATACATCTACTGCACCGACTACAACATTGCCGGACATAGCTGCGATGTCACCGTGGAATCGCAGGTGCACAATGCCACGGCCGACCGCAGGGTCCCCAGCACGAACGTCACCCTGTCGGCCACGGTGGTGGATAAGGACGGCGTGGTGCGGGCCACGTTCACGGGCACGCCAGTGGATATGCTGGCCGGCGCGAAGACCGTGCTGACCGCCACGGGCCCGTTGACCGGCGCGCGCTTCTGGAGCCCCGACGACCCGGTTCTCTACGACGTCTACACCATGCTGACCGTCGACGGGAAGGTCGTCGACGTCACCAAGATCACCACCGGCTTCCGCAAGGCGGAGTTCAAGGGCGGAGTAGGCACGGGCGGCGTATATATCAACGACAAGTTCGTCTACCTGAAGGGATTCTCCGAGCGCTCGGCCGACGAATGGGCCGGCGTGGGCGTGGGCTATCCGGAGTGGATGCACGACTTTACCGCGCAGATGATCCGCGACGACCACGCCAACTACATGCGCTGGATGCACGTCACGCCGCAGAAGGAGGACGTGGAATCCTTCGACCGCTTCGGCATCGTTGAAGTGGCGCCGGCCGCCGACAAGGAAGAGGACGCGCAGGGCCAGCAGTGGGAGCAGCGCGTGGCGGTGATGCGCG
>Ga0187848_10003342_pt1 | contig 11828 bp, 13 predicted proteins | sample June2016WEW_4_40_FD_132424 | JGI IMG/M metagenome (GOLD analysis project Ga0187848, IMG submission 132424) | Peatland microbial communities from SPRUCE experiment site at the Marcell Experimental Forest, Minnesota, USA - June2016WEW_4_40 | ecosystem: Environmental > Terrestrial > Soil >... | reverse complement strand
TGGTCGAAGTCCAAAACTCTAATATCTGTGACGTGGCACCGTTGTCCAGTGCATCGACCACCAAGCATGTCGACCAGTCGTTGTTTGATGGCAAACAACTTCGTTCGGTATTTCTTCGAAGCTTTCGCCATTATTGCGTAATGTTTTTCTGGCATCGTTTTCCTGCGATTGTCGAGATACTGTGTAAATTGTTTTCGATGATCGATTGCATATTTTCGACCCCACGGACCGCGCCAACATTCACGGTGTCTTTTTCGAAGCTTGGCCCGATGTTTTTGGCCATACCAGCGGTTGTAGCCTGGGTGGCTCTGACGAAATTCTTTAGTGGTCACATTATGCCAGAACCTATTGTGGCTTGTGCCATAATTGGATGGAATGGCAAGCTGCCCAAGGGGCTGCTGACTCAACTTCTGCTCAAGTCTGAGCGCCGAGGTCGTGACTCAACCGGCTTGGCCTTCAGGGCCGGCGGCAGCACGGTCTCCTATCGCCAGGCGATCCCGGCCTCGGAGTTTGTGTCTGACCCTGACAACAACAAGTTTTTGGGTGATGCGCGGCGTGCCTTGATGGGCATCGCCCACACTCGGCGGGCCAGCCCGAACATGCCAATCGACAACAAGAACGCCCACCCGTTCCTCTACTGGAAGTATTTCTTCGCCCACAACGGGAAGATCCAAAACTGGCGTGAGCTGCAGGCCCAGCTGGTTGTGCACTTCACCGAGGTGGTGGCCAAGTCCGAGGGTGAGACTCGGAAGACGGCCGAGTGGTGCATCAACTACTGCCGTAATGCCCAGACCGACAGCAAGATCCTCGGGCCTTACATCCACACGGAGGACTTCACGCCGATCGTGGGGTGCATGGCCCTGGTGTGGCTTAAGGGCGATGACGTCTACACGACCAGGATGGCCAAGGAGGCCACGGCGACGACCGTGGTGTGGCGCTACATCAACCCACCCAAGGGCGAGGTGATCGAGGACAACATGGTGACCCTGGTTGGCTCGACCCACGAGATCATCAACGATGCCTTCAAGAGCTTGGCCCGCACGATCGAGTATGACTGTGGTGAGTTTTTTGACTTTCCAGAAGGTGTCATCTACAAGGTCACCCCAACTGGGCTGGTCGAGCACAAGAAGCTGTCGACATTCGTGGCCATCGAAGACCAATTTACCTCGGCTGAGGTTCAGCCGGCTGCGACTGAGGCCGTCCGTGAGGAGGTCAAGAACGGTGAATCTGTGACCGCTCCTGGTGAACCTGCGGCCACGCCTGTTTCAGCACCCGCCCCGACTGAGGCGGCGCCTGCCACAACCTGATCATGGCCATCTGCCTGACATGCTTCCAGCCGATCGAGGAGGAGAAGCTCAAGGTTCTCCCTGATGCGCATTACTGCATTGCATGTGCAAGACGTGAGTATGGTGGGGCTCCAAAGAAGCGGACCCAGGAAGAGCTGTTTCAACAGGAGTTCCAGCGTGAACTGGCCGAGGAGCAGCACAATGTCTCTGATGCTGTAAGGCGTGCACAGGCTTACCTGCGTTCTGAGAGTGGCCCGGTCAACGGCAGGAAGAAGTCATTGCCGCCTGTCCTCAAGGAGGAGGTCTTTGACGATGGCCGCCCATCTCAAGCCTCAATCTTGCTTCGTCGAAAAAAGAAGCCAAAGTCCGCACCTGCCACTACAACCACGGCCCCTGTGGCTGTGACTGATCCTTCTGAGTCATGTTGGAAATATCAGTCTGGTGAGGGCCCGCTTGTTGGCGATACCATCTTCACCGAAAATTCAATGTGTGAGGAGTTCAACCACATGTGGGTTGTGGATGTCGTTGAGACGAACATGGTCCGCTGTCACTGTGAGTCGAAGAAGGCCTGGATTCACACGTTCTACATCCGGTCGATGAAGCTGATCTCTCGCTTGGAGGCAGCTACGGCATGAAGTGCCATCCAGAGGTTCTTGAGCTGTTTTCAGTGACTAACCTCTTGATGGCCGAGCTTGGCCGAGTTACGGCCAACCAAGGCCGGCCTATCACCTGCAGAGGCCTTGGTTGTTCGGCCTGCTGTTACGAGCCAGTCTATGCAGATTTTCTTGAGGTTGACCACGCACTAGGCCGAGTTGACGATAAGCTTCGCAAGCGCATCCGGGCCAGGACTGAACTGTGGGTCAAGGTTGTCGAGCCATCTGGGATGCTTGACGAGAAGATGCCAAATGTCTTCAGGTGGCGGGCTCTTAAGGCCGCATGCCCATTCTTGGAAAATAACCAGTGTTCCATCTACAACGACCGACCAATTGCCTGCCGACAGCATGCGGCCATAGGACCTCCTGAGAACTGCTACGATGATGAGAAGCGAAGGGTCCAGCTCTATGCCTCGTCCAATGAGGTTGATGCTAAACTTGTCCTGTGGATGGTAAGGTCTGGGGTGTTTACAAGGCAGGATAATCTGGGGTGCATCTTGGCCAATATTCTCTTGCGTAAGACGGTCAAGAGTGCATCTTTTGTCGACTGGAAAAAGCTCAAAAGTGAAGGAGTTCTAGCTGGCCATGAACAACAAACAACAGACAGACCGAGAGAGACACATGCAGGACCTGGAGAAGATGGACCTGGGGGCAGCTAAGGCAGAGGTGGCCAACGCTGTCTACGCGGCCACCGGGATCTTTGAGGACCTTGAGGCCTTGGGCAAGGTCCGTGGCAACGGCCACCACATGCGGCAACACATATCCACGGCGGCTGAGGATCTCATGGCCGAGAGGTGGGTCGGGTCTGAACCTGAACCGCCACCAGACCTGTCTATCAGTCAACCAAGCCAGTCAGACATGGACGAGGTCCCGATCTTGGCCATCGCCTTGTTCCTATGTGGCTGCGTGGCTGAGGTCCTTGGTGGGATGTGCATCTACCAAGGCCGGCACCACTACGCGGACATCATCATTGGCCTGGGCTGCTGCGCCATTGGGTTCAAGCTGTTTTACACGCTTTTCAGCACGCTTTTCAGCAAGTCAAAAGGCTGATTTTTTGTTTACAAAACTACCTGGAGCAGCAGATTGGCCATGATGACAACGGACAGCATTTCAGTCAAGGACCGCCTGGCGGAGCTTCGCCGGCTTGTCCACGAGCACAACCACAGGTATTTCGTCCTGAACGAGCCCATCATCCCGGATGAGACGTTTGACAAGATCTTTCGGGAGCTGCTTGAACTCGAGAAGGCCCACCCTGAGTTTGCCGACCCCAACAGCCCCACCGTCAGGGTTGGCAACGACTCAGCCAATGAGTTCGTCAAGGTCCAGCATGAGGAGCCGATGCTCAGCCTGGCCAAGGTGTTCAGTGTCGAGGAGACGGTCGGCTTCTTTGTCTCGGCCGTGGGTGGCCCGGACGAAGACGGCTTTGAGGACCTGGCCCGGCAGGAGCTTGCCGTGGAGCCGAAGATCGACGGCCTGTCTCTGTCACTTCACTACGAGAACGGCCAGTTGGTCCGGGCGGTGACACGCGGCGATGGCACGACCGGCGATGATGTCACGGCCAATGCCAGGACGATCCAGTCTATCCCTCTCCAGGCCCAGCACAACGCCTTGATCGGCGACGTCAGCACGATGTCGTTTGAGGTTCGTGGTGAGGCCTACATGACCAAGGATACTTTTGCAGCCTTGAACGCCGAAAGGGCCGAGAATGGTGAGCAGCTCTTTGCCAACCCACGCAATGCGGCCGCTGGCACGCTTAAGCAGAAGGACTCCCGCGAGGTTGCCAAGCGCCAGCTGCGGTTCATCGCCTATCAAGCTTATGGCCTGCCGGTTGAGACGCACGTGGCCCTCCTGGGGATGCTGGGGATGCTTGGCTTTCACACGCCAACCCCGGTGATGTGCCGCCCAGACCCGGATGAGGTTGAGCATACCATTGACGAGTTCACAAAGTGCCGGGCCAACTACCCCTACGATATTGACGGCCTGGTGTTCAAGCTCAACCGCATTGAGTTACAGGTCGAACTTGGGGCTGGCACCACGACGCCCAAGTGGGCCGTGGCCTACAAGTTTCCGGCCGAGCGCAAGTTGGCCAAGCTGCTCGACATCGAGCTGACCGTGGGACGCACAGGGCAGATCACCCCCAATGCCCGCATTGAGCCTACCCAGATCGCTGGCACGACCGTCAAGAACGCCAGCCTGAGCAACATCGACATCATCACCCGTCGGAAGATTGACGTGGGTGACACGATCATCCTTCAAAAGGCTGGTGAGATCATCCCGGAGGTGGTAGGGGTGCAGTTTTCAGGGTGGGCCTTCATCGATGGGCGAGTTGACCTGGAGGCCTCCGGGGCTGCCAAAGATGCCCCGTTTCCTGAGGTTTCTCAACACAGCTTTGACGTGGCCAAGACCTCGTGGAAGATGCCGACCAAGTGTCCAGCCTGTAACTCTGACCTGGTGCGTGAAGGGGTTCACTACTTCTGCGTCAACGACCACTGCCTCGAGCGCAAGGTCCAATATCTCATCTATGCCCTTGGGAAAGGGTGCCTTGACTGGGACGGTATGGGTGAGGCGGCCGTCAGGGACCTGGTCGAGCACGGGACTGACTACGCGTCACTCTTGAGCATCTTGAAGATGTCCAATGATGATATTGAGCACATCTTCAAGCCTGCTATGCAGCGGAAGTTCAAGGCAGAGCGGGAGCGCATCAAGGCAGCCCCGCTCTGGCGCAAGCTGAAGGCCTTGGGCATTGCCGGGCTTGGCACGACCAACGCGAAGGCAGTGGCCCATAGGTGGGGCAACCTTGCCGATGCCCTCGACCACATCGAGGAGGTGCCGAAGGTCATTGGCCAGGTCAATGGCAAGGCCTTCACCGACTACGTCATCAAGAACGTGGACTACCTGGCCGACCTTCAAAGTGCTGGGTTTGTCTTTGCCGAAGAGCGCCACGAGGGCCCGCTGAGTGGCAAGCTCTTTTGCATCACTGGGGCCATGGCCTCTGGGACCCGCGACCAGGTGGCTGCACGGATTGAGAAGGCCGGTGGCGTGGTCAAGAGTTCAGTCGGCAAGAAGGTCAACTTTCTCGTGTCCGGCCCTGGCGGCGGCCAGAACAAGGCCGATGACGCCAAGAAGTATGGCACGAAGGTCATCACCGAGGAGGAGCTCTATGCCATGATTGGACAGGCGATGCCAACGGCCCGCGGCTCCGGCAATGCCAACCAATTTGAGTTCGAGGGCGTATGAGGCCGCTGACCCCACAGCAGTTGGAACTTCGAAGGTCTATGGCGCTGAACCTGCCACACCTGCTTCCTGGCCAGAAGATCGGCCGTGCCACGGCAATCGTCATCGTTCACTTTACCAGAGGACGTGGCCCAACCTGCAACCCTGCTCTTGCCGATGCCACCGTCAGCACCTGTTGGGACAACGTCACCTGTGACCAGTGCCTTAGGCTAAAGGCTGCTCGGGAAAGAGCCTATGACTAATGAGTTCAATCATCCAGACGATCAGGCGTGTCTTAAGTGAGAGGCGAATCTGTGGCCGAAGGGTCTTGCTAAGTGAGTGCAAGCCAAGGGCTGAACGGCAGCTGTTTGTCATCCACTTCATGGGCCATGGCATGACCGCCTGCCAAAAGCCAGGGCCTCCGGCCAAGTGGGAGGAGAACCACCGTTGGAGCCCTGAGTGGCACCACGTGAACTGTCCGGAGTGCCTTGAAGGCATGCCTCCTATTGAGACATTCACCATCGCGGCCGATGGCAAGTCCATCACCTGCAAAGGCTGCGGGAGGACCAGCTTCAACATGAACGATGTCCAGGAACACTACTGTGGGCATTGCCATGTGTTTCATGACAACCTATGGCCACCGGCACGGCGGTGGTGGATCAAGCATGCCAAGGACTTTACTGGAAACCCTGGGCATGTCCCTGGCCTAGTTGATCGGCTTGAGCAGGCCCGTGAAAATTTGAGGCGAAACTTCTGAACATGAGTGACATTCGTCCATGCGGGCCAAGAGACCTGTATCGATATAGTGGCGGCGTCTCAAATGTCATCAACACGACTTCAAAAGGTGGCCAGCTGGCCGAGTTGTCACCATTTTTTCTTGGCCCATGCTATACACCTAATGGGCTGATGGCTGTCCGCTTCGAGAACCTTTGGCAATACTCCAAGGTCTATCCAGAGCACATGGGGCCAGAGCGGACCGAGAGGTCTCTTGAGATCGAGCCTGCATGGTATGAGTGGAGGGCCCAAGGGTTTGCCAGCATGAAGGCAAACCGATATCCCATGGGCAAAGGCCGTAGGCCGCTCTTCAGCCTGTGGGGTGACCAGCGCATGCTCTATGTCGAGGCGAGGAAGAAGATCTACGTCCCCACCTACGCCCAGTTGGTCACCAGGACGCCGATGTATCGCCTCTTGAAGAAACTGCGGGATGAGGGCTCTAAACTGATTCTATTTGACTATGACGCTTACGACTATGTTGAGGAAGGCCTCACGTTTGAAGAAGCGCTCGATAACCCTCATCGCCGGCTGGGCCATGCGATGGTGCTGTGTGCCCTGTTGAAGGGCGAGTTGCCCGAACCGGCTAGTTAGCTTATGGCAAACAAGGCGGCAGGGTGCCCACTAATGGGCACCTGCAGTATTCAGCGGATGCGGTTGTGCAGCCTGATCGTTCGATACCTAGACTATGACTGGTCAGCTATCCATCGTCAAGCAGATCGTCGATCGGCTACTCGAAAACACAGACCAGGTAAGGGTCTGCACCTCGTGCGAGCGTGAGGTAGGGCTTGCCCAGACCTCCGAAGGCCAGGAGAAAAGCCATAGCCTTTGCAAGCGTCATGCCATGGACTATGGGATGTCGCTTGAGGGGCTGACGGATGACCAGTTTGCCCCGGACTTGAAAGAGCACCCGGAACTTGTGGCCCAAGACCAAGCCTTGCAGAAAGAGCTCGATAGGGCAGTTTCTAGGCATGTGTTTGGACCATGAGCCAGCCCGTCTATCTTTCCAACATGTTCAAGAATGAGGGGCCACGCCTGTTGGAGTGGCTGACCTATCACTACGTGTGTGGGTTCGAGAGGTTTGTCCTGGTTGATGATCACTCTACCGATAACTCACGGGCCATCATAGACAAGGTGAGGCAGCGGCTTTCAGGGATTGAGATAACTGTGCTGAATAGTGAGCTTCGCAACCTCCCATTCAGTGGTGGCGCAGAGACTGAAAGATATCGGGGCAGTGAGGAACTTTGCAGGACGCTTATGGCCAACTATAGGCGTGTCTTTGAGATGCTGAAGGGTGAGAACCCCATCATCGGTTACTTTGATGTAGACGAGTTCCTGTTTTCAAAGGTTGGCCAGGTCAGTGAGGTCGTGGTGAACATCTTTGAGGCCAACCACGAGGCCTTGATGCTGTTGCTCATGGACTATCAGGCTGACTACTCAAAGTTCAAGGTTGAGTTGGGCTGGCTTACCCAACAATCGACGGCCCAGACGTCAGAGCAGGAGAGGGCCTCCAACGAGAGGAGCACGACCCGCAAGTGTTTTCTCAACCTGGCCAGGAGCCATGCCTTCTTCCTTGAGCATGGGCCTGGAACTCTCCTTCAGATGCATGATTTTGGGCGGGCTGAGATGCCTGGAAACCACACCACAGGCGGTGAGGAACTGGCCTTCCTGCACTATCGGTGTGTCCCCTACAACCATCGAATCACCTACAGTGATGAGAACGCAGTTGTCCGTGAGATTGGAAGGCAGGCGAAGGCCTTATGGGCGTGAATCTAACTAGATCATCCTCGTCGGCCATTGAACTCACCTCACGTCCCAGTCAGGTTGTTAACCCAGTTGTCGCCATAGATGAAGGCAGCTGTGATTCAGGTGATGGTGTCATCACCTTAGGTGACCTTTACCTGAGAAGCCCTTACTTGAATTTCAACCCGGCTGCGCATAAGGCCGTGTTGTCTGGGTGGGCCTTTGACACCCCAACGTTTAAGAAGGTCATTGAAGAGACTGTCCCAAAGCTCATCATCGAGGTTGGGGTTTGGAAAGGCTGCTCGACCATCCACATGGCCGAGACCTCGGCCAAGGTGGGCCTTAGGCCCACGATCGTCTGCATCGATACATGGCTTGGGTCATTGGAGTTTTGGACTGACAAGAAGGATGGTCGCAATGTCGAGCTTGGGATAGTCAACGGCTATCCCACGGTCTTTTACAAGTTCCTGGCCAACGTCTGCTCGCATGGCCTGCAAGACCAGGTTATTCCGTTTCCGCAGACCTCATCCATCGCCGCACGCTGGCTGACCAGGAAGCAAGTTCAGGCTGACCTGGTCTATGTTGATGCCAGCCATGACTATGAGGATGTCTTGGCCGACCTGGTGTCATACTACCCACTTGTCAGGCCTGGTGGCATCTTGTTTGGCGATGATTTTGGTGATGCCTGGCCTGGGGTCCCAAAGGCCGTGACCGAGTTTTCAGTGGGCAAGAACCTAACTGTTGAAGAGGACTTCAAGTGGGTGATTCGGAGATAGTCATCGTCGTCCCGACAATTCGGCCTGACTGCCTCAAGGCCTTTATGCGGGCGTGGCGCGACATCATGAGAGCTCACAAGGCTAAGCTCCTGGTGGTGTGGGATGGTGAGGTCCCGTGTGTCGAGTGCGATGGCAAGAGGTATCAGGCCCCGGCAGAGCTGGAAGGACTCATCTTCAACCTTAACGACGGGGTTAGAAACTTGGGGTTTTACTACGCGGCCAAGTTATTCCCAGAGTGCCGGTATATCATCACCTTGGATGACGACGTTAGCCCTGTCGCTGACCCTCTCCATGGCCATGTCGAGGCGCTTCAGTCAAAGGTGCCTATCTCTTGGATGTCGACAGCCTCCGAGTATATGCGTGGGTTCCCCTATGCCGTCCGTGAGGAGGCTGAGGTCTATGCCAGTCATGGGGTCTGGGAAGGGACCATGGACTATGATGCCCCAACCAAGCTAGTCAGAGGAAACCAACCAGCTATATTCTACAAAGGTCCAGTCCCAAGAGGCGTCCTCATCCCAGTCTGTGGGATGAACTTTGCGTTCAGGCGTGAGGCCCTGCCCTATGTCTACTTTGCCCCGATGGGAAGCCGGCTCGGGGTGCAGCGGTTTGCTGACATCTGGATGGGCATCACCCTGAAGAGGGAGCTTGACACGTTGAATAAGGCCATGGTGACTGGGCTCAGTGTCGTGCAGCATGACTGCAAGTCTGACGTGTTCAAAAACCTACAGCAGGAGGCGCGTGGGATCACCATGAATGAGACCTTCTGGGCTGGAGACAGGTCAGACAAGTATTTTGAGACCTACGAAACTTGCTATGCAAGGTGGAATGAGGCCATGCGGGTGGTAGTATGACTGGGGCCATTGCAATCACGGCCTGGCGCCGTCCAGCATACCTGCGCCGGGTCCTTCAGGCGATAAGGCAGTGTGATGGTGTTGAGAACTACGTCATCTTCATCGGCATAAACCCAGACCCTGACACGGTTGCTGAGCTGCGTAGCATTAGTGAGGGCATTGACTTTGCAGAGCATGTGGTCTTCGTGCGTGAGCGTAACCTTGGCTGTAACCTGAACATCAAGTTGGTCCTAGACTCGGCCTTTGAGCGCTTTGACTATGTCATCCACTTTCAAGATGACAGCCTGGTGACATCCGATGCCTTGTGCTACTTTGAGTGGGCCCATCAGTTTGGGACCGATCTTCAAAACTTTACGGTTGGCTGTTATCGTCATGACAAAGGTTGGCTGCCCAGAGATGGCCCCAAGCCAGAGGGTGAAGATGGTCGTGTTGGGCGACAGCCTTACTTTACCTGTTGGTGCTGGGCCACGTGGAGAGATCGTTGGCAAAAGATAACTGACAGGTGGCCCGAGTCGTCGCCTCTGCCTAAGGAAGATCGTGGGACCTGGTGGGACTTGCAGATGTGTGATGTCTTTCGGCAGGATCGTCTTGAGGTTATGCCACACGTGTCTAGGGTCTGGCACATTGGCATAGAAAAAGGGATGCACATGCAGGACGCCAATCGGATATTTTTGCCATACTGGGCCGGTTCTGGCGGGTTTGTCAGGCCGAGTGGGTTTGTGCTTGCCTAACCACCACGATAGACGATGCAGATCGATGGGTCAATCAAGCTGGCATCGTAGTCATAGCGGTCCTTCATTGGGTAAGGGTAGTCTCTGCAAAATCCTACAGACCTGACAAGGCCCAGCTGCCATGCTAGCAGGCTTGAGACACTTTGATCATGCCGATGGCCTTGGACACGTGGGTCACTAGAGACCTGGTGGAATGAGTTGGTCCAGTCGCCAGGGAAGCTAAGGCCATCTATGGCATGGGCCATCCACCTTGAAAAATACCCTGAGCCTGTTGGGTTGGTCATGTCGATGCCCCAGCAGCCACCCATCACCTCATGCAGCTTTAGGGCCTCGTCTCGGCCTATGCCAAAGACCTTAAGGCATGCGTCACTTGTCCACTGCCCTACATTCCCGGCTCCTGCAACAAGGAGATAGCCTGTGTCTCGGATATGGTCAAACACAGGCCTTAGGCTCCTGATGGCCCACATTGATGCATCAAGCCATAGGACCTTGGTATAGCCCATCTCAATGGCCTTTTGCATGGCATAGCCCTTAAAGGCATAGGGGCAGTCTCTGTGAAGAGGCGCCCCGATCTGGCCTTCATCGTTGAAAAATATCCGGCCTCCTGTGAAATCCTGCTTGGCTAATGAGCGGCTCAACCGCTCTTGGCCATGGTGAAACCAACCTCCCTTTGCAAAGGTGACGATGCACTCGCCTGAGTTGTTACCCTGAATTTCCATTGAGGATGACCTGGCCTATCTTTAGCAGCTCGGTCGCTCCGGCGGTCATTGTCGGGCCGGTGTTGATGGGTGTGCCAACCGTGATCTTGGTCACCTGGTCTACGTCTGGCGTGGCCTCAATCACAGCCTGGACGTTTGACTTTGAGATGACGATGCCTTGGACCTCTTGGCCATAGAGCGTGGCCCCAATCCCAAGCCCACCTCCCCAGGTCTTGACCCTGGTGCGTATCTCTTGGCGCTTTTCGGCCGTGTCAAGTCCCACGTAACTGACGTAGATGTTGACAGCTCGGTCTGAGTTGTAGCCTTGCATCGTGATGAGCTGCATTGTCAGGTTGCTGACAACTCCCTTGGTCCATAGGCTGACGGCACCTGTCAGGAGGTCGATCGTTGACACGTAGTTTGGGTCGGCGGAGAGGACGTTGGTGTTGATGACCCAGGCCTTTCCTGGACTGATGCCAGGGACGATGGCTAGGATCTCACTGCCCAAGGCCATCGTAAGTGCCCACGGAGTCACCGGGGCGACTGGGAGCTGGGCCGTGTAGTTGGTGACCTTTACCCCATCAGTGGAGTTGTCAACATCGGCCTGGTAGGTCATCACGACGTCGTAGACATAGCTGTCCTGTGGGATGGTGAACAGCTCTGTCGTGCTGGTGGTGGTCAGGTCATTGATGGGCGTGGCCATGATGACCGAGGCCACGCCCATGGTGGTGTTAAGCTCGGTGACCAAGGATGAGTAGGTGATCGGGTCGCCTGGCCTCAGGGCATTGATGGTGCTGGTCAAGAGGTCCCACAGAAGTTGCGTGGTGCTGGCAATGTCAAAGCCACTGGCGACATTGAACATGAAGGCGATCGGAGCCGGGGTGCTGGTGCCGTCGTTGATGACGATGTAATCGGTGCCCACGCTGCGTGAAGCCATCCACCCCTGAAGGCCGAGCTTCATGGCAGGCGATAGGGACACCAGTGAGCCACCCGGCCCGGTGGTCCAGGCATAGAGGTCAATGATGTTGCCTTCCAGCAGGGAGTTGGTGGCCCTTGGGAATGCCCTGGCAAATGCGACTGAGCCGAACAGTGGGTTGGCAAAGGAC
>Ga0187848_10003338_pt1 | contig 11840 bp, 9 predicted proteins | sample June2016WEW_4_40_FD_132424 | JGI IMG/M metagenome (GOLD analysis project Ga0187848, IMG submission 132424) | Peatland microbial communities from SPRUCE experiment site at the Marcell Experimental Forest, Minnesota, USA - June2016WEW_4_40 | ecosystem: Environmental > Terrestrial > Soil > Wetlands... | reverse complement strand
GCTACTGGAACTTCATCGGGACGGAAATATCCCAACCAGCCTTGGTCAACTGGCCGGCGCTTTTGACCACCGTTTGGTTCAGCTTGACGTTCTTGAACAGGATCGGACCGACGTTTTTCCCCGTAATCTTGGCGGGCCGGCTCGGCGTATAGAATGTGCAGTTCTCGAAAACAAAGTTGGTCAATTTCGAGTCCCCGCCGTCGATGTAGATCTGCCCGCCGTCGTGCTCCCACGTGCAGTGGATAAAGTGAAAATCGTCCAGAACCTGGTTGCTGCTCGCTCGCGTGGGATACCCCCGTCCCGTGAAGTACGCAGGCGTGAATTGAATCCAAATGGCGAACTTATTCTGGGTCGAGACGAAGTTCACGTCCTCGAAGCGCACGTGCCTGACTGCAGGAATCGAGCCATAACCAAGAACCAGCGACGAAGTGTAGCCGTAGTTCACATATCCCTTCACCACCACGTCCTCGAGGCTGGCGCCGGCGCCCCCATAGAAGGCAAACGTGTCGTCCATGGTCATCGAAAACCCATTTTCCACCAGGATATGTTTGCTGCCGCCGGTGATGTCATAAGCATCGTCGTGGTACTGCTGCTTGCGGTTGATGAGCTTGATGTTCCTGCTGGTGAAACCGTCGGTGTTGCTGACAGTCACGGTCCAGTAGGCGGACCGCAGGAGAAACAGACCCTGGAAGGTGACGTTCTTGCAGTTGTTGACCACATAACCCTTGACGCCATTATGAGGATCGTTCACCAATCCCTCCGCGGTTCTGGCGCGCCCGTCCCCGGTGTCGGGTTGGAAATCGTGCCACAACCACGGATAGCCTTGCATGTCGACGGTTCCGCGGCCCATCAGGCTGGCATTCTCGACACTGTTGAAGACAAACAGCGCTCGCTGCACCCGTCCCCCGCCACCCGTCGTCCCAGGCGGCAAAACGTAATCCGCATTCTTGGTGGACCCTTTAATCGCGGCGCCAGCCTCGACGTAAAACTTGACGTTGCTCTTCATCATCACCAAACCGGTCAGGTATACGCCATCCTTCGGGAAAAAGAGCACTCCGCCCCCGGGCCTAGCGGACACGTCGCTAATGGCCTGATTGATTTTCGCGGTCTCGACGGTCTTACCCGTATTGTCGATTTTGTAGTCCATGATGTTGACCACATTCGGATCGCCAAGTTTAGGAGCGTTCGCCTCGGGCGCATCGGCAAACAGCAGCAATCCAGTGCTGGAGAAGAGCGGCTCTTCGTTGATGAAGATGACCAGATAACGTGGCCGATCGAGTTCGAAGCTGACCGTATTACCCTTGATCTCCGGCTGGATGTTATAAGCGATCGGCCTGATGTAACAGGTGCGCACATCCCTCTCGCTGATGAGCGAGGTAACCGTGACATGAACCTTGCCGGTCATACTGAAACTGGCATAGTCCATCCAATTGAACTGATTATAGGTTGGATAACGATACGCAAAGATGGGCTGGCCGTCCACTGTCACCTTATAAGCCAGGCTCGGAGATGCCCCCGGATAGGGAGGAGTGGCGGTGACCGTGGCGAAGCTGGCTGCCGGCCGAAGCATCGATAGCATTACAACCGAGGCTACGAATAATCTAGTTACCATTGTGTTCCTCTCCTCTAATCTCGAAACGCGGCAAATCGCCGATTGCACAGGGAGTCCGGCAACCTGCAAAGACTGCCGGGCGCGAACTGAACTACGTCAAGAACGACGTCTCGCGTAGGGGGAAAGGCCCATTGGCTCGAAGGCATTCCGCCCTGCAGCGCTCAGAGTAGCAAACATCTGCGACAGCGACAAGCACCGGTCTTGCTCACGATCGGACGCAGTTTCAGAACCGTGCGGGCGTTGGCGCCCCTCATTTTCATCCGACTCATGGCCGACGGGATCTCCCGGTGGTGTCGGCGCCAGCGCGCTTTCTCATCGACACTCAGGGCTTGCTGCGGGTACACGAATCGGGGTGGTCGCCGGAGCGGTCCCTTACCTTTCAGGCGGGAAGCTGCCCAGCGCGGGGGAGTTCCAAACTCACTCGTCCGAGTAACGCGCGTTGCTGACATACAGGTCCGAACGATTGAACCTCGCTTGACGCCGTGGGGTGTAGGATCGCGAGACCCGCGAGCGTCGCGAAGGAGCCCCAAACAGCGTCGCTGCGTCGAACGCGGGATCGGGCTATACAGCTTGAAGGAGTACCAACTGTCCCAGCCAACTGCTCCCCCCGGCCTTGCGCGCGGGATTACGATGCCGCATAATGACGGCCGTGACTTACGTAGAAATCCGCTGCCTGATGGCAAGTTGGATATAGGAGCCTTTCAGCATCGTGCCCAATAGCTTCTTGGCCTATTCTCTGGAGCGAGGAACCAACGATGGACAAGCGTGGCATTTCCCGGCGTGGGTTCACCGCCGTGTGGATCGGGGCCGGAATCATCCGTCTGGAGGCGCAGGAGGTCCCCGCCATCTACCCCGGAGCGGACGAGAAGACGCCGTCGCGCGCTGAGTACTTCTCCTGGATCAACAACACCTGGGAGGGATCGACGGAGCCGCAAACCCTTGCCGGTCTCGATTTCTTCCGCTGGCTGCGCGACGAGTACGGCATGCAACTGGAGATCTATGCGCTCGACTCGGGCAATATCGACGGCCAGGGGACCTACGGCAGCATGGATTCGCCGCGCTTCCGCGAGAAGTTCCCGAACGGGTTCAGCCCGATAGCCCGCGCGGCCGCCAATTTCGGCTGCCGCATGGGCATCTGGCTGGGTCCGGACGGCTTCGGCGACACCTCGGAGCAGGAGCGCGCCCGCACGGAGATGTTTGTCAGCCTGTGTCGTGATCTGCACTTTGGGCTGTTCAAGATCGACGCCGCCTGTTCGCAGCTTCGGCCCTCCAAGCAAGATGCTTTCGCCCGCATGATGACCGAGTGCCGAAAATACGTCCCCGACCTCATCCTGCTGAACCACCGCCTCAACCTCGGCAAGGCCCTGCCTTACGCCACGACGTTCCTATGGGAAGGCAAGGAGACTTATATCGATGTCCATATGCCGAACACCACCACCGCCCCGCACCACCGCGCGGGCGCGCTCTCTCGCGGCCTCGTGCCCGGGCTGAAGCGGCTCACCGAAGATCACGGTGTCTGTCTCTCTTCCTGTCTCGATTTCTGGGAGGACGATCTAATCCTGCAGGCTTTTAACCGTTGCCTGATCCTCGCCCCAGAAATCTATGGCAATCCCTGGCTCTTACGGGACGAGGAGTTCCCCAAACTGGCGCGCATTTATAACGTGCACCGGCGGTATCGCGACATCCTGGTGAACGGAATGGCGATCCCGGAAGCGCGCTACGGGCCGTTCGCCGTGTCGCGGGGTGACGCGCGCACCCGTTTTGTTACGCTGCGCAATCTGACCTGGCATTCCGTGAGGTATAAGGTTGTTCTGGATGCCTCTATCGGACTCGCCGAGGGTGGCGCGGTCGAACTTCGTCGCCTGCATCCCTCCGAGAGGATGCTCGGTAAGTATACGTATGGCGCGGAAGTAGAGGTGGAGGTCCTGCCGTTCCGGGCCTGCCTGCTGATGGCGTCCACAGCCGCGGTCCCAGAGATCGCAGTCCACGGATGCGACTACGAGGTGGTGCGCGAAACGGCCGGCAAAGCGGCAGTCGTCAATCTGCTCGGCATGCCGGGAACGTCCACGTCCATTTCCCTCGCCGCGGGCGGGAGGAGGTTCCGCGCTGCCACAATCGACGGCCGGCCGGCCGGCCCGCTGGTGAGCGGAGGCGCGATGAAGATCCGATTCCCCGGGGCCGTGCTGCGCCAGCCGTGGCATCGTAAACTCGGCGGCATGGCGCGCCGCGATACGCCCCCGGACGCCGAAGCGCTCTATGAGGCCACCTGCTTCGCCGCCGACAACAACGCGCTGGAGGTTCGATCCCTCCTCCGCTCCGGCCCCACTCGTGTCCCCGAGGTCGAGCTCACGCGGAGACTCTTTTTCGATGGCCCGGACTTCGTGAACAAGGGCGTCTGGGACAAAAACCTGTTCGACGGCCGTGAGGACACGGTCTTCCGCGCACGCGAAGTTGGAGGCCTGCTGCGCATCGATTTCGCCGAACCTATCGGTCTCGATCGGCTGACGGTCCGGACCCGCGTTGAGGGCCGGCAGGCCCCCGCCACTGTCGCGCGAGTCGAGGGCTCATCCAACCTCGCCTCGTGGACGCCGCTCGAGTTCCGCCTGGACGATAGCGCGATCGCGATAGACCTGACCGGCAAGGGCAAGCTCCGCTACGTGCGGATCGACCCCGCGCCGCGCACGACAGTCGCGGTGGACGCCGCCGCACCCGGCGGATCGCCGGACCGGTCGAAATGGCGGGCGTCCAACATGTTTGGAAGATACGCGCCAGCGGTGGCCGCATGGTCTTTGTCGTTTCGGATTGCGGAGGCGCCCAAGGGCAGCTACCTGGCGATTCCCATAGGCGGCCAGCACGGTAAGGAAGGTGCATACGCCGCCGTTCGGGTGGACGGCCGGCCAACGGGTTGTCCTGACCGCGCCGTCTCATTTGCCAGCAACGTCTGGGAATACCGGAATTACGAAGCCGACAGCGGCTACACCTACTTCCTCCCGTTAACGCTGGGCATGGTGGGCAAGCCGCTGGACGCCGTAGTGCTGTCTAGCGCCAGCGCGGAACTCAAACCCGAGGTCTGGGTTACGGCCTATCCGATCCCGTTCGAAACGAAGCAACTGGTGTTGTTGTAAGCCTTTGATGCCCGCGCCTGGGTTCGACTCTCGTCCTCTCCGCGCCCAACGTTGCGCTCTGAGCTGAGAAGGGCCGCCGCGGCTCGACGAACCCGGACCGGCGGCACCGGCGCAAGACGCTGCCAGCCCCTGTCCGGCACAACTTAGCCAGCTACTGAACATCCGATTTCGTAATCGGCTCGCCCTCTCTGACATCCAGCTTCAGACCCGTCAGATCCACGTTTCGCGCGTGTTCCAGCCGGAAGCCCTTTTGGGCCGCGATCTGGCAGTTTTCAAAATGAATGTCTCGAATCGGGCTGTCCGCCAGGCCATGAATTATGCCGACCGAGGTTACGTCACCCGTAACGTTAATGATGTTGACATTCCGCACTACCGGCAGCACCTTCGCGGGTGGCGCGATGGGCGGCACCATCCGCCATTCGAGATTGAATTCGAAAGCCTGCCGGGTCTCATGCAGTTTCATGTCCCGATAGGTGATGTTTTCGACCACTCCGCCGCGGCTCGGCTGCGTCTTGAACCGGATGGGGGCCCAGTTGCCCGAATCGGAAACGCAGTTTCTGACCTCGACATTGCGAATGCCGCCGGACGTCTCGCTGCCCATCGCCACGCCTCCATGACCATAGGCGAAATGAGAATTCTCGATGATAATGTCCTCGGCGGGGCGGTTGACCCGCAGGCCGTCGGCATCTTTTCCCGACTTGATCGAGATGCAATCGTCGTTCACGTCGATATACACATTGTTGACCCGCACCCGCTTCGAAGAATCGATATCGATGCCGTCCGAACTCGGTATGTTGTGCTCGGCGGTGATGCGCAGGTTCTCGGCCACGACGTCTTCGCTATATAAAAGGAACAGGCACCAGACAGCCTGATTGTGAAGATTCAGGCCGGCGACATGTACGTGGTGGGAGTTCTGGATACCGATCAGACGTGGTCGCCCCCGCCGTGCCATCGGCGGCGGAGGGGGAGCCGGAGTTGCCGCTGCGCCGGCGCTCGCCCGGCTGCCACTGCCGCCCCGGGAAGTATTGTTCTGCAGCCACTCTTCGCCGGATCCGTCAATGGTGCCATCTCCCGAAATCTCAAGGTTGGCCAAGCCTTCGGCATTCACGAATGCGGAAGTCCATGGCCCTTCCGTTCCTTCCCATCGGGTCTGGATCACCGGGTAATCGTCGATGTTGGTGGTTCCCTTAAGAACGCCGTCCTTCTCGACGTAGAGGTTCGCTCCTTGCTTCAGGAAGATAGCGCCGCTGACGAAGGTTCCTTTCGGGACGACCACAACGCCTCCGCCCGAAGCCGCGCACTTGTCGATGGCCGACTGAATGGCTTTGGTATTCACCGTCTTGGCATCCGCGATGGCTCCGAAATCGGTAATGACGAACCGTGCTGGCGCTTTGCCGCCAGTCTGGGCAGCGGCGTAGGCCGCCAGCAAGAATGCATAGAATATGGAGAGGTCTCGTATCGTCACATTGCTCCATAGCTTGCTGTTCACGCAAGTCACGCTTGCCGCCCAGCGGCCAGCCCACCGTTTCGAAATTGACACCATTTTCGGTACTATCGTAACTGATTTCGATATTATGAAACGTGACCATCAGACGTGGGCGGCCACTCGAAGACGTGCGCGGCGCGCGGACCAACGGCGATGGAAGCGATCCATCACGCGACCGCCTGCGGGCATCAAGGGCAGGAGGACTTCGTCATGAAGGCAATCACGAGAAGAACCATGTTGGCGGCTGCCGGTTACGCCGCCCTCTCCAGCCAGGCCATTGCCGAAGGTGAGAAGTATCCCCGTAATCTCACCAAGGAGGATGTGGACCGGTGGATGAGCGAACTTTCCAACTGGGGAAAATGGGGGAAGGACGATCAGGCGGGGACGATCAACCTGATTACCCCCGCGAAGCGCAAGGCCGCGGCCGCGCTGGTGCGTGAAGGCGTCAGCGTATCGATGGCGCTCGATGCCGATCTGCCCAAGGAAGGTCCGACCGGGGGGCCACTCCCCGGCATGGTGCCCGCCGGCATGCCCCCCGCAGTACAAGGGCAGGGTCGAAGTGTGGCGAACCGCGCCACCTGGACCCTGACCAGCCGGCCTCCGGGGCCCGAGCCGCGCGACCTGGCGGCGTACGTGGTGGACACCATCGCGGTTTCCTATCACGGCAACAACACCACCCACCTCGATGCTCCCAGCCACCTGTACTATAAGGGCCAGATCTACAACGGATATCCGCAGTCGAGCTACACCGACCGGGGTGCGGGCAAAGACGATGTCCTGTCGATGAAGGACGGAATCCTCACCCGCGGCGTGCTGTTCGACATACCGAAGCTGAAGAGCGTTCCTTATCTGGGAGACGACGAACCTATTTACGTGGAGGACCTGGAAGCCTGGGAGAAGAAGGCCGGATTCATCGTGGGATCGGGGGACGCCGTGCTGGTGCGCACCGGACGGTGGGTGCGCGTACGCGAGAAAGGCCCGCTGGATCTCAATCGGACGGCGCCGGGACTGTACGCTTCGTGCCTGAAATGGCTGCGGGAGCGTGGCGCGGCGGTACTCGGCAGCGACGTGGTGCAGGACGTACGGCCCTCACGGGTCGAAGGCGTGAACCAACCCATTCATCAGATTGCGCTGAGGGCCATGGGAATGCCGCTGATCGACAACGCGGATCTGGAAGCGCTGAGCGAGGCTGCCGCCAGGCGCCGCCGCTGGACTTTCCTGCTGACCATGAACCCGCTACGGGTGCCCGGCGCGACGGGCGGGCCGGTGAACCCGATTGCCACGTTCTGACGGCCGCTTAACTCGTTGGGTCCCGGGCCCACTGTGCGCCCTTCGGGAGCCGAATCCGTCGAGGAGTTACTCGGAGTCACGCCAACTCCCACACTACCCGTAGGACCCTCAAGCTATGACAAACGGAGCGGACGCAATCACCAGCGCCAAGCTCAGAAGAAGCACCCAGGACCAGCGGTTCGCGAAGTTGAGGGTGTATCCCAACCCGGCGCGTTTCTCGACGAACAACGCCGCATCGTTTGGATTGTAATAGAGGATATCGCCCTTCCAACACTCGTTCGGCGTCGGATCCATCGCTTCCCAGGGTTCGCTCATCTTGTTTGTTAGCACGATGATGAGTGGAATCAGGATGGCCATCGGCGCGAGCACGATCACCCAAACCGGAATTCCGAGCAGCGGCTGGACGGCAATGAGCGCAAACACGAGGCCCAGCAGGTACTCGGCGGCGATCATGCCGCCCAGCATGACGGACCGGGAACGCGACCGCCGCGAGCCGAACCAGCCGGCCAGCGCCATGACCAAGAACCAAGCGCAAAGCTCGGCACCGAAGAACAAGGGGCCGTAGACTCCTTTGGTGGTCCGCGCGGCCCATCGGTTGGCCTGACCCGCCGCGTCGAAGTGCACCGGAAATCGCTCCGGAATGCGGTCCCAGTGGAGATACAGCCATGTGCCGGCAGCCGCCAGGATCGCAAACGGGCCAGCCGCGAGCCAAGCATACCATGGTAAGCGCTCGGGCACGGATGTCATTTCCGCCTCGCGGGGGCGGGTATACTGTTGGGCGGCCGCGGCCAATGCGCGATTCTGCCGCCAGAAGGCGAGAACTCCGGCGAGCACAATAGCGATCGGCATCGCGCCGGCCGTCGCGTTCGCGAGCCCGGCCGGGGCGAGCAGGAGCGCACATGCTCCGGTAAGAACGACGGCTACGATGACCAGGCGGAACATCCGGATAGCGTGCCGGCCCGCGGGGCTCTCGCGGAAATCCGGCGGAACCGGAATCGCAAAGAGTATCTCGCGGCGGGTCATGTTCGGAAGTGCAAACAACACCGCTCCCATGAAGATATAGACGGTACAAAGAACAAGTCTCATGATCGTTTCACCACCTTCGCCATGGCGCGCAACTCGTCTGCGATACTATCGACCGAAATGCCTTCGGCGCGCAGTTGTGCTACCAACCCGCGCAGCCGGTTGCGGAGATCGTCGTTCCGAGCCCCATTGGTAACGGCAGGGGCGACACGCGGCACTACCACCGCGCCGCGACCGTGCTTCAGGTTCAGCCATCCTTCGGCCGCCAATTGCCGGTACGCTTCCGCCACCGTATTGAAATGAACACCCAATTCCACAGCGACTCTGCGGACCGAAGGCAGTGTGGCTCCCGGAACAAGCTGGCCCTCTACCAAAAGAACTCGCAGGCTGTCTACAATCTGGCGAACGGCCGGAATGCCGGAGGCAGGATCGATGCGGATTCGAGGGCTCTGCGCCATTACACGTCTAGTGTACATGTACAGTATACACTTTGTCAAGTGGAATTTGCAGACCGCCGGCAAATCAGCGCGTTCCCGGCTTGCTTTCCGTTTTCTCCTGGGCGCGCGGGTGTGAGGCCCGCTTACGATACGCCGCCGGCTGGAATTGGGCACGAGCATGCCAACTCCTCAGTGAACAGTAGCGGGCTTAACCCGGGCTACCCGCGCAGGTAGGGCTTCATGAACTCGTCCCAGGCATCGCGTACAGCCTGCTTGGTGGCCTCGTCGAGCGGGCCCGCCGCGGGCCGCTCGCCGCCGCTCCTGCCCGCAGCTCCACTGCCTCCCATGCTCATGGCGCGCGTTTTTGTGCTCTCCTTGAATACGCCGCGCATGACCATGAGATAGCCGCCGGCGCCGGTAATGCTGTTAAATGCCTGGATCCGGCCGAACATGTCGAACGCCTCCGCCCGCTTGCCCGCATGCCAGAGATCGAATGCGGCGGCGTAGAAATCGGAGAGCACCGTGGTAGGGCAGTGGCCCGAGAAGCCCAAGCGCATCTCGTCGATCATGGTGCGGACGCCATTTCCGGAAAACACCGCCAGCTTGTCGTTGGTGCGCTCGCGGATCTGCGTTACACGGGCCAGAGGATTGCCGGCCTCATCCTTGACGCATTTCATGGTGGGAATCTGCCTGGCCATTTCGACGATCAGGTCTACGCTCATATCGCCCCGGCTCTGTACGAACAGCGGCAGGTCCGTGGCCTGGCCGATGGTCTTGTAGTATTCGATCATCCCCTTGTCATCGGCTTTCTCGGGAGGCAGGGAGACGATGGCGTCGGCGCCGTTCCTGGCCGCGTGTTTGGCATACGCGATCGATTTATCGAGGTTGCCTTCCTTGTCTTGCACGCCGATCACCAGCGCCGCCTGGCCGCCCTTGCCGGCAGCGAGAATGGCTTCGACGCCGTCCCTTCTTTCCTTTTCGGAAAGGGTCGTCCAGCCGCTGGCGATCTGCGGCCAGGCGAAGCCGTGGACCTTGTAACGGTTGCAGAATTTGACTTCGTTCTGGAGGCATTCCAGATCGAGCTGGTCGGACTCGGTGACGGGCGTCTGGCCGATGGGAAAGACGCCGCGCATCGGTTTCGTCCCAGCGGAGTAGCCCGTGCCGGCCAGCGCCAGACCGAGCGCGCTGCCGCCCAGAGTCCGCAGAAATTCCCGCCTGCCGGGAGCTTGCGAATCATTCTCCATCGAGTTTCTCCTTCCGGCCTTAACGGTCGATCCTCTTCATGATCTTGTCAAGCGCATTGTGATCGATCGGATAACCGAGCCCCGGCTCAGTCGGCGCCAGGACATAACCATCCTGATCGACGCGGAACTTAGCCTGGTATGGCCGGTCTACCGCAGTGGCGGGGTGCGGCATCTCGAACCAGTAGGCATTGGGCATCGCGAGCTCGAGGTGGAAATGCACGGCGAGATCGGTGGGATTGCCCCAGTTGTGCGGCGTGCATTCCAGGTTGAAGGCGTCGGCCAACGCGCCCACCCGCATGGATCCGCTGATACCGCCCACGTTATCGGCGATCAGCCGCGCCACGTCGAGCGCACCACGGCGGATATATTCGGCGAAATCGGAGATCGAGAACAGGAACTCGCCGATGTGGAGCGGAAGATCGAGTGCGCGGTTCAGCTCCACCAGGCCTTCAATATCGGTCGAGGGGATGGGATCCTCGAACCACGCGTAATCGAGCTCGTCGAGCACTCGGCCCACTTTGAGGGCCTCGAAAAGATTGTAGCGCTGCACGGGATCGTGTGCTAAAACGAAATCGTCACCCACGGCTTTGCGGATGGTCTTGATCTCCTCGATGTGGCCGATATACGCGGGAATCGCCAATCCGCTTCTCGGCTGCCCGCCTCCGGGGTGGATCTTGTATCCCTTATAACCCTGCTATTTGGCGCTGAGCACGTCGGGGATGTAGTCCTCGATATTAGCGAGGTGCTGGGAGCTGGCGTAGGCCATCACGCGGTCCTTGGAACCGCCCAGGAGTTTGTAGATGGGGCGGTCGACAGCCTTGCCGAGGATGTCCCACATGCAGATTTCGGCCGCGGCAGTGTAGTAGTTGGGCCACGTGCCGCCGCGGTTGACCGCTGCCATGCCGCCAACTCCACCCGTAGCACCGCGCTCACCAGTTCCTCCCCGAGCCGCGGCACCGGCCGTGGAGCCGCGGCCACCGCCGGGGCCTCCGGAGCGGCCGCCGCTGAACCCAAACGTTTCCTTCGTGCCGGTAGTGGCCGTGATGGTGGGCAGCAGATCGATGATGTTCTTACCCAGCAGGACAGGCTTGGCCCATTCCAGCCAGTTTGGCGTTAGTCCGCGGTTCCCGATGGTGTAATTCCCTTCATGACCGCTATTGGTCACAACCGAAAGAATCTCGCCGGTTTCGCTGGAGTTCAGGCGGCGAAAGCCGGAAAGGTCCGCGACATAAACTTTGACTTCCTTGATCGTCAGGTCGGGAAGATCCGCCTTCTTGACTCCAGCGGACTGCGCAGCGGCGTCCGGCGGATCGGCGAGCACCGAGGCCACGGCCGCGGTAACGCCGGCGGAAGCTCCGAAAAACTGCCGGCGGGATTGCTTTCGGTCAGACATCGTTCGTTCTCCTTACTGGTGGGGGCATACTCTAGCCTGCCGGTTTCGGAACATTCGTGCCAAACTGTACCGGATTTAGAATCGCCCGTCAACCACCCCAGAGCATATGTGTCGCTAGCATGTGAATTGTCCGGTCCAATTAGCACGTGAGTTGTCCGGTTCGTGGCAGCGGGGGGATCGTGGAAGTTGAGAATCCCAGAGACGGTCTCCGCCGCGGAAATGGAGCGGAT
>Ga0187848_10003336_pt1 | contig 11846 bp, 13 predicted proteins | sample June2016WEW_4_40_FD_132424 | JGI IMG/M metagenome (GOLD analysis project Ga0187848, IMG submission 132424) | Peatland microbial communities from SPRUCE experiment site at the Marcell Experimental Forest, Minnesota, USA - June2016WEW_4_40 | ecosystem: Environmental > Terrestrial > Soil >... | reverse complement strand
CCAAACCAAGCTGTTCAAAAATCAGCAGCAAACCCGTCAACAAAGCTAAAACAGCAAAATTAAGACAGCGCCACGAGGAGAATACAAGACCTTATCGGCAAAAAAGAACCCAGCTAAATACACACAACCTAACTAATTCTTAAAAAGCCCTTTTCTTATGGGAAAAGTTGTCTTCCCCACTGTTGCTGCCTAAACGCATCTGACCTAGTGGTCTTGTACTGTACCTGTCTTACTCCAAGTGCTAGCTCAGTGAATTCTTTTATGGTTGTGTAGCGGAAGTCCCATGTTGGCGTTCCACAGCGTAAGCCGCAACACATGGTGTCCCCGTAAATGTACAGTCGGATTCCCCCATAGTCGTAGGCTGCTTGGTTTGGCTCTCCATATTTTGGTTCGGAGAGCACTTTGAAAGGCCAGAGTTTGCATGCTTCAGGCTTCATGTCTTGCAGTCCGCAGTAGTAGTTGTTTGTGTGGTTGCATAAAAAAGCGCATGAGCCGTCGCTGGCGCGTTTAATGTAGAAACGGTCTAATCCTGCCACGGTGGTTTCCATGCCAAAAGTTTTAGCTAATTGCATCCATTCCGAAAAGCCTAAGACCACGCTGTAGAGTTTGCAGCAGTAACCGCATGCTTTGCAATGCCAGTCAGCTATGTTTTGCCATGGAATAAACTGCATCTTTAGAGGTCACTCTTTTGGAAGTCATGAAGTTAGAGATTAAAAATGTTTTTCCAACAATTAAAGAAAGACTATGGCTTTCTATACAGATATATTGTGTGAGAAGGATAGCCTAACTGGGGGTTCTCACAGAAATTCTCAACCTTCTCCGGGTGCCAACCAATAATCTCGTAATCATGCGAGACCACGCGCACACCCTTTTTAAGGTCACTATCAAGCTTTGGCCTGATTTTTTCATTTGCACTCGTTGTCAAATACAAGTAAACCACATCAGCCGAACTTAAGTTAACATCAAACATGTTACTATTCATAATAGTTACTTTATCCTCAAGACCGTTCTCATGAATAGTGCTCAACGCCTTTTTAGCCAAATCTTCACGCAATTCGATGCCGACACCTCGGGCACCAAAAGTTTTCGCCGCCATAATTACAGTTCTGCCATCTCCAGAACCCATATCAAACAGCACTTCGCCAGCCTTCAAATCAGCCAACTTTAGCATATATTCTACAACACTGGTTGGACTTGGAACAAAGGGAGCAATAAACATGTTCAGACTTCACCAATGTGATTCATGCTTTTATGCCACGTAAGCGTCTTTTTTCGGGACCGGTCTTCTAGCTTCGCCGCATTTTGCACAGCTTTGAGCGCACATTTCAAGGTATTTTTCTTCATCTGCTGAGCCAACGGCGTTAGCTGCTTTCGTGCAGAGTTCACTTGGCTCAGAGCAACCTTCTTCTTTGCATAGTTTTGAAATATACTGGCAAACTTCTTGCACATCTTCAGGTTCCAAGATAGCCCTATTGGTACGAACAAGCAAACACAGCTCCCGCGCCATGACACAAGTTTTAACGTATTTAATACGTTCAAGAACTTCACTGCGTAAATTCTTCCGACTTATTTCCACGCTTCTTAAATCTCCTACTGGCATACAAGCAAATAAGCAGATAAGCAATTCTAGGTTTAAAAAGTTGCTGTTATTCCTCATAAACAGACAATTTTAAATAAACTTCAACATTATCATCAAAACCGTTTACTTAATGATTTACGTTCAGCTTCCATAACTAACTCGTAGAATCGGTCTGAAAGCTTGGGTTCCTTCTCCAAAACACTCGCTATGTCAGCCGTTTGGACTCTTCGAGCGCTCAATGCCACCGCAGCCACTTTACCATATTTTTCAATTAATTCAGCGGTACGCTTAGCTTGCAACTGCATCTTTTCCTCATCCTTGGCTAAACGTCCTTTCTTCTCAATTAACGGCAAAGCCTTCTCCTCATCTACCTTCAACAACCCAACAGCAAAAGAGCCACATCTGGGACACCTTGGTTTATCGGGCAAGTCTTTGATGCGAATTGTCTCCATGTAGTCCCAACAGCTAGTGCAAATGAAATTGCCTGTTTCATTAAGTAAGCGTGCTTTAGCTGCGGCAATAAGCACAGCACGCATCTTTTCGGGCGGAATAAGGTCAGTTTTCATACTTACCCGCTCGATACCCACGCGAGCAACTGGGGTTGCATCTCCGCCAGTCGCAACAACTTGCAAGCCTAAGTCACCGTCATGAATCCGCTTAAGTACCATAACAAGCCCACCTGCATCAAGGTCTTTAGAGAAAACCTCCTTTAGACCCTCCTCATAAATCAGCGTACCCTCAAAACTTGAAATCAGCTTCTGGATGCTGACGTTGCTAAAGTCTGCCCACTTCTTGAGTGCACCAAAACGCCTTGCTACCTGTATGACTCGCCGTTTGAATAAGCCAGTCTTTACAGTTGACTTAGTTAACGTGCCCTTAATTGCTTGGGAACTCATGCCTTTGAGTTCATTGAAAACTTCAACAAGCCTCTCAGCACTCATACTGCCCATGGTCTGCACAAAAATTCGGTAAGGGTCATGCTGAACCACAATGCCCCGACCAAGCTTATCAGACAATACTTCCCCAAGAAACTGCGCTAATGCACGGTTAATTAGCGAACCAAAATTAGAGTGAATAATAACAAATTCGCCCCAATCCTCAACTACAATCCGCCTGGGAGTAGGAACCTCAAAGCCGGAGTTCACTTGCTCCACCGTCTCCGCCAACGCATGCAAAATAGTCTCCTTATCAGCCGCGTAACGCTCAGAAAGCAAAGCACTAATCTGCTCAGGCGTAAGCCCACTATGCATTTTTTCTTCAACAAATCCGCGTATTTCTGCCACTTCTTGAGCTATATTGTATGGCACTGGAATTTCTTCACCTATCCAGCTGGGAATTGAACCGGTCGGGTCATCAACAGGGCGCACGTAAACTTTGTCTTCTGTGGCATGAATTATTTGCCATGGGCTGCCTCGTATGATGAATTTTGTTCCGGGCTTGCCGTACTCCGCCATGAATGCTTCGTCTAAAACACCAATCGATGTGTCAGATGACTCGTCAATTACAAGAAACTGTTTCTCCTCAGGAATCATTGACAAATTATCAAAATAGTACTCAAACAAAGCCTTAGACCGCTGAGGCTTCAAAGCCACCTGGTCCTCAAAGGATACCCATGCTAAACGTGGAAAACGCTCATGCATGTACTTGAAAGCTTTTCCGACATCTTCCAATGTTAAGTTCTCAAACGGTGCAGCGTTACGCGCTATTTCTAGAACATCGTTAAATTCTAACCGCCTGCTCTTTAGCATTAAGCCCGCAATCTGATGAACCAAAACATCATAGGGTTTATCTGGAATCTCAACAGGCTCCAAGTCTTCGTTGAGGGCTCTGCGGGCGATAACTAAGGCTTCAAGCGTGTCATCTGAATCCATGCCGATTATAACGCCTTCAGCAACTTGCCCATAAGTGTGACCTGCCCGTCCTACGCGCTGAATAAGCCTGGTTACTTGCCTTGGACTCATGTACTGGATAACTAGATCTATGCGCCCCACATCTATCCCTAATTCGAGGCTACTAGTAGCGATTAAACCCTTAAGGTCACCCCGCTTTAACCCAGTTTCGGCAGCTATCCTTGAGACCTTAGCTAAGGAGCCATGGTGAATTGAAATTGGAAAATCAATGTCCCAAACCTTAAATCTAGAAGCTAAAACTTCCGAAATTGAACGAGTATTTGTAAATAGAAGAACAGATTTTCGTTTACTCATGTAGTCTCGAATTATTCGCAGCCTAGCCGCTACCTCTGGATGCGTGTAAATTTTAGTTGCAAACCGGACATCTTCCTCGCTTGGCTTAGGATATATTACCTGCAGCTTCACCATTTTGGCAACGGGAACACGGATGATTTCGACTAGTCGCTTGTTTCCAACGAGGAATTGGGCGACTTTTTCTGGGCTGCCAATAGTGGCGGATAAACCGATCATTTGAAAGTCTTTTCCGATTAGGTTTCTGATCCGTTCCAGTGCCAATGACAGCTGGCTTCCCCGTTTGCTGTCAGCTAATTCGTGGACTTCATCAATTATTACCCACCTTAAGCTTTGCAGGTGTTGACGTAAAATCCAGCCGGAGAGTATAGCTTGCAAGGTTTCAGGGGTGGTTATAAGAATGTCAGGCGGGCTTCGGGATTGACGGGTTCTCTCTTTTGTTTCAGTGTCACCATGCCTAACTGCAAGTTTTATGTCTAGGCTGTTACACCACCACTGAAGCCGCTCAAGCAAGTCTCTGTTTAAAGCCCGCAACGGCGTGATGTACAGTACTTTTATGCCTGGAGTTTTGGGTTCTTTAAGAAGCATGCTTAGCACAGGCAGGAAAGCGGCTTCTGTTTTGCCTGTGGCTGTAGGTGAAATTAACAGTACATTTTTGCCGTCAAGAATTTTTGGTATTGTTTTTTCTTGAGGTTCCGTTGGTTTAGAGAATCCTTTCTGTTCAATGAGCCTTCGAACTGGCTTCACAAGCATTTCAAAAGCATTTTCAGAAGTCGCTTGCAATATAAGTTGAGTCCTCGAATGATATGATAAGCTGAGATTCTGCTATAAAAAAGGTTATGGAAGGATTACAAGAACTTCAGGCTTTTCTTGGCAATTTTTAACTTTTAATGTTAATGGCTTGATTAATTATTGCTGTTTTTGGCTAGTACATAGTTTATTATTAAAAGCTTTCAACCATTTCGTTTGATGAGTTTTAATGGTATACAAAAACTTGTTTAAACATACCGTGAAAATGCAGAATATGTATTGAAAAGGTATGGAAAGTTTTTTATTCTATAATGATAAATCATGGAATCGGTATATGGAGGAAATTGAATGGCTAAATGTCCAAAATGCGGAACAGAAGTTTCAAAGACGAAAAAGACGTGGAAAATGGCTGGTCGTCCAGATAAAGCTGGAAAACGCATGCAACTAGAAATCGGACTCTACGAATGCCCAAAAGACAGCAAGGTATTCCGCGAAGTGTTAAGTAAAAAGAAAATCTAACAGTGCAACCAGAAACTGATTGCGCTATTTGTCCTCTCTTATTTTTCTTTAACATTGAAAAGGTAAGTTTTAAAACATAGGAACTCCTTATGAACAGCAATACTTAAAATAGCTGAGGAAAAAATTTGAGCGATTTAAAAAGGGTCTGGAAAAACGAGTATTTCAAAACGGTAGTTGCCATCGTCTTGATTGTTGCAATTGTTCTTGGCTTCTTATTTGGCTTGCAATTCGCGCTTCACACGTCTGATCCTGCGTTAACTGTGGAAAGCGGCAGCATGTCTATTCCTTACGCTGTCAGTGATTATAACTTTCTGTTAACTTTAGAGACCCCGTTTGACCGAACTTTGAGCGTAGGTGATATTATAATTGTCCAAGGAGTTAACCCTAAGGACTTAAACACTAACTACCCAAACAGCGACATAATCGTCTTCCATGACCCGGACGTTCCAAGCATACTAATTGTACATCGCATAATAGGCACAGATGTAGTTAACGGCACATTATATTTCCTGACTAAAGGTGACGGAAACGGATACCCAGATACCTGGCCGCAAATCCCACAGACGGGCTTAGATCCATGGGACAGCAACAGCCCACCAGGAGTTCCCCAAAGCATGGTGGTTGGCAGAGTAGTTATGCGTATTCCGTGGTTGGGTTGGATAACACTTTTCATGAGGGATAATTCGTGGGGTTTGCCAGTGATTATTGCGCTAATAATATTACTTGTAGTTATCGAATTTATCATACCAATATTAAGAGAGAAAAAACCTGAACAGCAGAACACAACACGACCGCGGTGACAGATGTATTTATAAACACACGTTTTGATAAGGAATATTAAGGGCGGTTAAAGCAAGAGGGAAATTGATTGCCAAAAGTAAAAGCTGCAATAAGCATCGAGAACGTGGTCGCTTCTGCAACGCTGAACCAGAAAGTTGATTTGAACGCTGTGGTTAAAGGTTACCCAGCCGTTGAATATCGCCCCGAACAGTTTCCAGGTCTAGTTTTTAGATTAAAACGCCCCAAAACCGCCACTTTAATTTTTAGTTCAGGAAAGATGGTTTGCACAGGAGCTAAATCGGAGAAAGAAGCTCGTAGAGCTGTCATGAAAGTTGTTAAGGAACTTAAGAAGGGCGGCATAATAATCATCAGCAAACCAGAGCTTAAAATACAAAACATTGTTGCCTCAGGCAATTTAGGTGGCATGATCGATTTAGAAAAAGCTGCGTACACGCTAGGTCATGCAATGTACGAACCTGAACAGTTTCCCGGTTTAATCTATAGGATGCAAGAGCCAAAAGTTGTGATTTTGCTTTTTGCAAGTGGAAAACTAGTTTGCACTGGAGCCAAAAAGGAACAAGACGTTTATGACGCGGTGGAAAAATTGCATACGCTACTTGAAGAAACAGATCTAATATTTTATGAATAAAATTTGAGCTACTGTTTTTTTACTTGTTTTAGGATGGTCTTTAGGTTTTCTTCGTCAATGGCGCCTAATTCATAGAGCGTGTTAGCTACTTCGCTTATTTTCAGCAATGTATGAAGGTTTATTCCGTTTTTTTCAAGCTGTTGGTTTCCGCCTTCTTCTCTGTCTAGAAAAACGACGGCATCTGTTACCACGCCACCTTCAGCTCTAACAGCTTCCGCAGCTTTTTTGAGAGTTAACCCAGTGGTTACTAAATCGTCAATTAATAGAACTTTGTCCCCTGATGCCAGAATTCCTTCGACCCTTCGTTCTCTTCCATGCATTCGGACGCCTTTGCGCATATAAATGAAGGGTTTTTTGAGGTTATACGCAACTTGGGACGCAAATACAATTCCGGTTAAAGGTACTCCAGCCATTCTATCAAAGTTTTTTACTCCAATTTGGTTAGTTATGTATTCAGCGTAGAAGTCGCAGATTTCTCTGAAGGCATCTGGGAAGCTGGGGATTACTCTTAGATCAATGTAGTAGGGACTTGCTTTTCCATTGGATAATTTGAACACTCCAAATTTTATTGCGTCAATTTTGAAGAGTATATTTGCCATTTTGTCTTTCTTGTCTTGGACTACTTTGTCTATTTTCAAATTTTTTCACTTCCTTTTTGATACCTGATAGATTTTATTTTGTTCAGGAATCAAGCATGCAGTTCTAGGTAATTCCTTGTTTATTATTTGCGCGAATTCTGTTTGGCTAGCTAATGACGCTGTATGATAGGGCACTACGACTTGAGGCTTAGTTAACCGCGCTATTTCAAATCCTGTTTGCGGCGTAGAGCTCGGCGCTATGCCAACCGTACAGAAGACCACATCAAATTTTTCTCTCTGCCCTATTGCTGCTAGTTCCGGGAAGGGTAAACTGTCTGCTGTATGATAGACTTTGACTTCGTCTTCGCTGGTTATTATAAAAGTTACTGGTGCTTGTGCGGTGTGGTTGCATTTTTCTGCTTTAACGGATACTTCGCCGATTTTTATTTCAGCGCCTGGTTTAATTTCTTGAAGTTTTTCGGCAGGTATGGCGTGTTGAAGTTTTTTGATTGAGGCTGAATCAGCGATTATTGTACAGTTTGTCGCTTTCTGGACTTCTGTGATTAGTCTTGGGTCCAAGTGGTCATAATGCTCGTGTGTTATTAAGATGGCATCCACGTTTTGGAGGCTTTTGGGTTTGATGTCAACTGGGTCTATAGCAAGGGTTTTACTGGGAGTTTTTAGGACTATTCCAGCATATTGGTTGAACCAAACGAATAGTATGGTATTTTTTTCTGGTATTTTCTGGATTGACAAACTTGATTCCTCAAAGATAATTATGTACCCAGCGTTTTAAAGAAGTTGCGTTTTGGGAATAAAGGTTATGTAGGTAATTATACCCTAAAAGGCAATAATGGGGAAGAACACCTTTATGGAGTCACCGAAAAGTTTAGCTCAAGGCATTCTAGTTGCCACATAACTAATCTTGATATTCAACATCGCCGCGTTCATCAAAGCTGGCGACGCTTGGCATGGAAGGTGTTCGTTGACACCTATGCTGGCAACGGAATAACGGTACGGATTATTAGCTTTGATTATTACAGTAAACTTGATGGTTCGGTTATCCTTAAAAAGAATCGTAACTCAGCCTAAAGTCGTTTTGTCATAACGTATGCGTCTTCGCCGTCTGAATAGTAGCCATTAATGGTTCTTGTAACTTCAAATCCTAACTTCTTATAGAGCGAAATCGCGGCTTCATTTGTCATTCTGACTTCTAAGAAGCATTGTTTAGCCTTGTAATATTGCATGCCCTCCAACGCTCTGGTAATTACTGCTTGGGCAATGCCCTTTCGTCTGTGCTGCGGCAGAACAGCTATGGATACCACATGTCCTTTCCTTATCAAGCCGCCGAAACCATAATTTGATAAACCAACTTCGATGCGGCACATAGTGTAACCTGCGATTTCCCCGTTTTCTTCTGCTACAATAAAGGTTTCTGGAAACCGTTGATGTAGGTCCATAAAGAAGAAGTCAGTATAATTCTCGGGCAGGCAGACCCGATTGATTTGCATTACGCTTTGTAAGTCGTCGGGAACGAATTTGCGGAGCTTGAAGGTTTGTTGCATTGTTTCGCCTTCTTAAAGGAGATTTCACCGTTGCAACTTAAAGGTTACGCTTTAAGCCTCAATCTCTTGCTTTTTTGCTTTGTGTAGGCAGATTGTTTAAGTCTTTGTTTCCTCCGGCGCCTTGAACACGGGCAATGTGAAGTTGCCCTGAGGCATCGCCCAAACTCTCGAAGCTGAACCAGCAGTTTTCAACGCTTCAGCAAAAGCGTCATTTACGGCTCGAGCCGTTTTCAACTTGAATATGCTGGTCGCATAATAGTCAGGTAAGGAAGAGACCAGTATGATTTGGTGGTTTTGCAGGGCCTTTAATAGGTAATAGGCTTTGTGACCGCCCATGACAAAGTTGCGTTTAATTTCACGTTCAACATTTTTCAAGTCGCTTAAACGGGTCATCCAATCGTAAAACACTTGGTTCCCGTGCCCTTCAGGACACTCAGCGACAAGGATTATTACTCCTCCTCGTTTTACTGCGTCTAACGCATTGTCTAAGGCTTTGTAGGCTTGGTAGAGATTCATGTCTGCTGGATGTCCACCTGCACTTACAACTATGATGTCTGCCCTACGGTCCACTGTTATTCGATACATTTCGTCGACGAGTTTTACGGCTTCCAGAAATGCCTGCTCTAAATCGCCAGCAAAGGCTTTTACAATTTCGCCCTTCTTGTTTTCAACGACGTTTACGATGAAATCTATTTTGGCTAATCTTGCTGCCTCAGCCATGTCCCGATGAACTGGATTATCTTCCAGAACTCCCGTTCTTGCATTGGCGTGGAGCAGCATGGCATGATTTTGCTTGATGGTTTCTTCGCCACAGACCGCTGGTAAAACGCTTTTTCTTCCACCGCCATAACCAGCATAATAGTGGAAGCCTACATCTCCCAAGAGCACTTTCACGTCTGCCTCTGCGAACACGCGGTTAACATGAACTTTGTTGCCATGCGTCTTAGTTGTGCCAACGTAAACTAAATCTTGCGCTCGGCAGTCATGGCTGATGGCTTTCACCCGTTTAACCACTTCAGCACCAAGCAACACCGGGGCTTCTTCAGGCTTAACCGCTCGATGTGTTCCGCAACCAAAAATAACCGTAACATTCTCATCTTTTACGCCAGCCAGATTCAATTCAGCGAGCACTGGGAAAAGCATCATTTCACTCGGCGCTTTCCTAGTAGAATCATCAACAACAATAGCCACTTTGCTCTCGGGCTTGGCAATTTCACTTAAACGTTTTGAGCCAACAGGGATAGGTTCTTTTAGGGCTCGCTCGACCTCAGCCTTAGCATCCTGTACGCCTTGGCGCTCTGCTGGGTCAATTGTTCCAAGGAGGTTTCTGGCTGGAACTCGGATGCACACGTCGGTTTTACCGTAGGGAAGCCAAACATCAACCATGCCAAGTCACGTTATTATTGAAATGTACACGACGTAAGAAACTATTAAGCCTTATCAAAACAGACCGAAAAATCTAAGCAAGACTTAGTCTATCCAATGCAACCAATAGATAAGCTACGAGGGGTATTCTATTCGCACTAGAAAAATCAATTCAAAAAGAGGTTGGTTAAGCGGCTTTAGGCTTAGCTTTCTCCACAGCAACGCTTAAACTTGTCATTTCCATGTTCGCTTTCCGAATCAGGTCACTAATTGTCTCTTCGGTTAGTACTGCAGCGCCGACAGCTAATGCAACAGCCTTTTGATGTGCACTTTGCAATAGTAGCTTGATTGTTTCTTTGGATGGGTAAAAGATACCAAGTGCTAAGGCGAAGGCTTCTTGGTTGCTTTGCTCAATACTTTTCCTTGTTGCGTTAACGTCAACTTTCAGCTGGTCCCCAGTAATCATTAAGCCATTGTCAAAAACTGCACGCATTGATATGCCGAGTTCAACGGCTTTAATGCCTAGTTTTGAGAGCACACCGGCAAGGCGCTCGTTAATTTCTTCGCCCTTGCGAACTACCAAAGTGTCTTTACTGACCCACACGCTGCCAGACTCAATCCTTGTAGGCAAGCCAACAGCGTTTAGTTGGCTGATAAATGGACCTGGAGGTTGACCCGTGTTACCAGCTGGAACAACCACATCGTTGGCGGCAATATCGCCGGACTTGGCGGTTGTTCTCACTTTGCCCCGTTCCAGCAACATCGCCAGTTTGAACGGGTTTAGGTCTGTGAACAAGTAAACGTTTGATCCGTCCAAGTATTGCTCAAGCTTCTTTAAGTCTTCTTGATTCATCTCTTCAATGGCTAGCCTCATTAACGTGTTCTTTAAAACTCTAAGGTGAACTTTGCCAGCCATACTTTTCTTGATTTCTTGAAGTTGCGAAGCACGAACCTTCTGCAGACTAGCGATGCCAATGGATTTGTATTCTTTCAGTATGCCTTTTATTGAGTCTACTTGGCTTGATTTTTCATCTAATACTTGTTGGGATGGCATGATTTTTCTTCTCTTGTTAAGGTTTAATTTTTACCGGCTCACCCATAGATGTCTTAATAAAAGCGTACTTTACGTTTTTCAAGCCGCGTTTAAGTTTTCCATCTAAAACACGAAGAACCGTCATAATGTTATCGACAAGTTCTTCATCCTTCATCTGTTGAGAACCAATTGAAACTTGAATAATCGGTTGGTTGCGCATTCTCACAACCACGGTTTTGCGGTGCTTATTTATTATGGCTGCAATGTCAGCGTTCGGTGGAACAGGAATAGGCATTTTTCCTCTCGGGCCTAAAACTGGACCGAGAATTCTACCTACCAGCGGCATTAATGGAGCTTCTGAAATGAAAACGTCATATTCGCTGGCAAGCTTACGCAGTTCCTTCTTTTTGCCAGCTAACGTTTCTAAGTCGGAACGCTCGATAACGTGATCAGCTTGTGCGTTTTTTGCTTTAAATGCAAATTCCCCAGAAGCAACAACACAGATCTTGTTTGGCTTTCCGGTTGCATGAGGAAGCTCAACAATCTCTTGAATTTTGCCTTCTGGCGCCTTCATATCGATCTCTACAATATCTAAGATCATATCTACTGTCTGGTTGAATTTTTTTTCGCCAGACTTCGCCTTTGCCTGTTTAACTGCTTCTGATATTGTTTTGTTGTCTAGGGGCATTTTTAAGCCTCGTGCAAATGAGGGATTGGAAACCCATTATAAAAATATTCGCTTATCATTATTCGCTACCAAATAGCTGTTCGTAGCTGCCAGCATCAATATCTTTTTGCACTTCGCGGGGGTCTTTGCCTTCAACGGT
>Ga0187848_10003335_pt1 | contig 11864 bp, 7 predicted proteins | sample June2016WEW_4_40_FD_132424 | JGI IMG/M metagenome (GOLD analysis project Ga0187848, IMG submission 132424) | Peatland microbial communities from SPRUCE experiment site at the Marcell Experimental Forest, Minnesota, USA - June2016WEW_4_40 | ecosystem: Environmental > Terrestrial > Soil > Wetlands... | reverse complement strand
GCGCATCACCCATTCGCGCGTGTTGCGCGTCATGTTCGCGTTCGCCGCCGCGGCGAACGCGAGCGCCGATGACCGCCTATACAATTGCCTGCCGATGTACCATTCCAACGGCGGCGTGATCGCGAGCGGCGTCGCTCTTTCCGTCGGCGGCTCGTGCTACATCCGCGAGCGCTTTTCGGCGAGCGAATTCTGGAACGATGCGATCCGGCACGACTGCACGCTGTTCATCTACGTCGGCGAACTGTGCCGCTATCTTCTCAATACGCCGCCGGGCCCAAACGATCGCGCGCATCGGATCCGTCTGTGCGTCGGCAATGGGCTGCGGCCGGATATCTTTTCGGCGTTCCGGGAACGTTTCGGCATTCGCGACGTGCTCGAATTCTACGCGGCGACCGAAGGCAACGTCGTGCTGTTCAACTTCGATTCGCATCCGGGCGCGATCGGCCGCCTGCCGGGATGGGCCGCCAAGCGGTTTCCGGTCAAGACCGTCGCCTTCGACGTCGACGAGGGGGTCGAGAGGCGCGACGCGCGGGGGCGATGCATCGAATGCGGGGTCGACGAGCCGGGCGAGCTGCTTGCCGAAATCCTGCAAGATCCCAAGCAGCCCGCCGCGCGCTTCGACGGCTACGCCGATCCGGCCGCCACGAAGGCAAAAATCTTGCGCGACGTCTTTCGTCCTGGCGACGCCTGGTTCCGCACCGGCGACCTCGTCAGGCGCGACGCGCGCGGCTATTACTATTTCGTCGACCGCATCGGCGACACCTTTCGCTGGAAGGGCGAGAACGTCTCGACGACCGAGGTCGCCGAGACGATCGCGACGTTCCCCGGCGTGCTGGAGGCGATCGTCTACGGCGTCGCGGTTCCTGCCCACGACGGGCGCGCCGGCATGGCGGCGCTCGTCATCGACAATATCGCGGCTTTCGATCTGGCGGGTCTGCGCGCGCTGATCATCGAGCGCCTGCCCATCTATGCGCGCCCCGTGTTCCTGCGTTTTCGCCCCAAGCTCGATCTTACCGGAACGTTCAAGCCGAAAAAGACCGAGCTGGTCGCGCAAGGGTTCGATCCCGAGCGGGCGCACGATCCGATCTACTTTGACGATCGCGGCCAAGGCGTCTATTGCCGAGTCGACGCGGATTTCATCGCTGGCGTCGAGGCTGGAGCGATCCAATTGTGACGGAGCCAAGGGCCGGCGAAACGGTCTTTGTCGAGACGCCGAACCCACGCGATCTCACGCGCTATGAAGCGGCGTGGCTGGGCCTTGCCGCGCGCGCCACGCAGCCCAACGTTTTCGCCGAGAGCGCCTTCCTCATGCCCGCGCTCGCACGCTTGGCTCCGCTGGGTCGGGTCGTCACGCTGCTGGCATGGAGCGACGCGGCGCGCACGAGCCTGATCGGCTTGGCCGTGATGGAGTTTCCGCGCCTGCCGCTCGGATTGGCGCGCGTCTGGCGCAGCGAACAGGCAGGATTCGCGTCGATCGTCCTCGATCGCGACGCGGCGGAGCGAGCGCTGAGCGCGATCGTCGCCTGGTTGCGGCGCGAACGGCGCGGCGTCCGCGGACTGGTGCTGCCGTTCGTGGAGGCGAACGGCCCGATCGCCCGGGCCGTCAAGGCCGTCGCCGAACGAGAATCGCTGCGATTGGCGACGATCAATCAGCGGCGGCGCGCCGCATTGCCGGCAGGGCCGACTTCCCGCTTCGAGGCGGGCCTCGACAAGAGGCGCCGCAAGGAATGGGCGCGCCAACGCCGGCGCCTGGAAGAGCGCGGCCGCGTGGAAGCGACGGCCGCCGCCGACCCCGACGCCGTCGAAGCGTTTCTGGCGCTCGAACAACGCGGATGGAAGGGCGCGCGGGGCACCGCGCTCGGCGCCGACGCGGCGCGCGCCGCGTTTACGCGCGAGATGCTCGCAGGGTTCGCGGAGCGCGGCCAGCTCAGCGTGCATCGCCTCGCGCTCGACGGCGAACCGATCGCCATCGGCCTTGTGCTGCGCTCGGGCGATCGCGCCTTCTATTGGAAGACCGCCTATGACGAGCGCTTCGCCGAATACTCGCCGGGTTTGCAGCTGACGCTCGAGCTGTCGCGCCGGCTGGAGCGCGAGCCGGGTCTTGCGCTGATCGATTCCTGCGCGATTTCCGACTACCCGATGATCGACCGGCTGTGGCGCGCGCGACTCGATGTTGCGGATCTCGCGCTCGCGCTGCGCGCCGGCCCGGCGCGCGGCTTCGCGCTGGGAATCGCCGCAATCGACGCGAAACGCCGGTTGCGGGAGTTCGCCAAGCGCGCGATCAACCCGTTGCTCGGACGCAAACGCTCCTGAAGCCGGCGCTCGTCGAGGGGACGCGGGGCCGATTGCGCCCGGCGGAAACGGCCGGCGCCGCGTCAATCACGTTAATAAGCAGTGAAAATTGTGTTATATCCGCGTCACAGCCGTCCCGTAACGACGAAGTGAGCGGTTCCGCCGCCCGACCCGCGGGGGAAGGGCTGGCGCCGGGGAAGCCGTTCGCGTAAATGTTCGCGGGCTTGGGAAAGAATCGGTAAACTAGTGTTCTTTATGGTAAGCGACTTCTGAATCAGGGGCTATGGGCGCGGGATGATGGGCAGGATTCTCACGATTGGCGCGGCGTTGTTGGCCGGCGCGTTTTTGACCGGTTGCGCTCCCATCGGTTCGCCGATGGCCGTCGACACCAAGTTGACGCCTCGCGACAAGACGATGATGGCGCTCGCTCCGCCCGAGGAATGGTCGATCCCGATCCAGCGCAATCACGTCGTCGACCCGACCGGTGAGCCGCCCGGAACGATCGTCGTCGACACCGGGTCGAAGCACCTCTACTTCGTGCTGCCGGGCAGGCAGGCGATCCAATACCAGGTCGCGACCGGCGCGGAAGCCTACGGCTGGACCGGCCGCGCCAGCGTCGGCCACATGGTCGAATGGCCGCAGTGGATGCCGACCGCCTCGATCATGCAGCGTTGGCCGGAATTCAAGGTCTATCTCTCGCACGGCCCGCTCGCCGGCGCGTACGACAACCCGCTGGGCGCGCGCGCTCTCTATCTCTATCAAGGCAATCGCGACACGCTCTATCGGATTCACGGCACCAACGAGCCGGAGGAAATCGGCCAGGCCGTTTCTTCGGGTTGCATCCGCATGCGCGATCTTGACGTAATCGACCTCTACAGTCGCGTTCACGTCGGCACCCCGGTCGTGGTGAAATAATAGCCTCGCCGGCCCGGCGCGCGTCCCTTGAGCATGGCTTGAGGGACGTTTGGCGCTTTGGAGAGGAGATCCGAGGATGATTTCGCCAGTCAAAACGCTGGTCACCGCGACCGCGGTCAACACCGGCGGCCGCAATGGCCATTCCGAAACCACCGACAAGTCGGTCAGCGTCGATCTTTCCGTGCCCAAGGGAATGGGCGGTCCCGGCAAGCCGGGGACGACGACGCCGGAGCACCTGTTCGCGGCGGGCTACGCCGCCTGTTTCGGCGGCGCGCTCGATTTCGTCGCGCACAGCCACAAGAAGAACGCCGCCGGGGCGAGCGTGACCTGCTCGGTCGGCGTCGGTCCGCGAGAGGCGGGCGGCTTCGGCATCGTCGTGAAGCTGCGCGTCGTCGATTCCACGCTGCCGCAGGCCGAACTCGAGCAATTCGTTCGCGAGGCCCACGACGATATTTGCCCCTACTCGCACGCTACGCGTGGCAACGTCGCGATCGATTTCGAGGTCGTGGGCGGCTAGCGTCCGGGCTCGCGGGGCCGCGGCCCCGAGGGATTGACGGGAAGTCGACGCGCGGCGCGGAACCCTCGGCTTGCAATTTGGCGGCGAAGCCTTCAGATTCTCGCGCACCGAGACAAGGCGGCGCTCAGCGTCGAGACATTTGTCCGCGATCATCGGGAGGCCGGCCATAGACGACAGACCGAGCGCCGCGCTCGATTCCCTTTCGTCGGTTGCGCTCGCCGATCGATTCGATCTGACGAAATCGCGCGTGCTGCTCAGCGGCGCGCAGGCGATCGCGCGGCTGCTTCTGGCGCAGAAGGAACGGGATCGGCGCGCCGGTCTCGAAACCGGCGGCTTCGTCTCCGGCTACCGCGGTTCGCCGGTCGGCGGGCTCGATCAGCAATTCCTCAAGATGGCGGACCAACTCGCCGCCAACGACATCCATTTCGAGCCTGGCCTCAACGAAGAACTAGCGGCGACCGCGATCTGGGGAACGCAGCAGGCGGAGCTGCGCGGCGAAGGCCGTTTCGACGGCGTTTTCGCGCTGTGGTACGGCAAGGGTCCAGGCGTCGACCGCAGCGGCGACGCATTCCGCCATGCCAATCTCGCGGGAACGTCGCGCCATGGCGGCGTCATCGCGCTGATGGGCGACGATCCGACCGCCGAATCTTCGACCACCGCACACCAATCGGAATTCGCGTTCGTCGATGCGATGATGCCGGTGCTGTCGCCGGCCGGCGTGCAGGAAATTCTCGATTACGGCGCGCTGGGCTGGGCGCTCAGCCGCTACGCGGGCGTCTGGGTCGGCCTGAAATGCGTCAAGGACACCATCGAATCGACCGCGGTGGTCGACGCGTCGCTCGATCGCGTCGTCGCCGTGGAGCCGAGCGATTTCGCCATGCCGCCGGGCGGCCTGAATATCCGGCGCCACGACGGCGTGCTCGCGCAGGAGGCGCGCCTGCACGAGCACAAGCGCGCCGCCGTCGTCGCCTGGCTCGCCGCCAATCGGCTCGACCGCGTCGTCGCCTCGGGCGGCGCGAACCCTAAGATCGGCGTCGCGACGACCGGCAAGTCCTATCTCGACGTCCGCCAGGCGCTCGATGAACTCGGCGTCGACGAAGCGCGCTGCGACCAACTTGGCCTGCGCCTCTACAAGCTCGGCTGCGCCTGGCCGATCGAACCGGCCGGCCTCAGACAATTTGCCGACGGCCTGTCGTTGATCGTCGTCGTCGAGGAAAAGCGCGCGCTCGTCGAAACGCAATTGCGCGAAGAGCTTTACGGCGCGCCGCATCAGCCCGTGGTCGTCGGCAAGCGCGATGAAGCGGGGCGATGGCTGTTTCCCGCCAAGGGCGCGCTCGACCCCCAGGACATTGCGATCGCGATCGGCGAACGGCTGTTGAAATTCAGTCGCAACCCCGATCTCGAGGCGGCGCTGGCGCGCGTTCGCGCCACTCGCGCCGAACTCGCCGACATCAAGGAGGCGGCTTCGCGCGCGCCCTATTTCTGCTCGGGCTGTCCGCACAATCGTTCGACCCTGGCGCCCGAGGGCGCCCGCGCCTATGCCGGCATCGGTTGCCATTTCATGGCGCTGTTCATGGACCGCAACGTCGAAGGCTTCACCCAGATGGGCGGCGAGGGCGCCAACTGGGTCGGCGAATCGCACTTCTCCAAGCGCCGCCACGTGTTCCAGAACCTCGGCGATGGCACCTACAATCATTCCGGCGCGCTCGCGCTGCGCTGGGCGATCGACGCGAAAGTCAACATCACTTACAAGATCCTGTTCAATGACGCCGTGGCGATGACCGGCGGCCAGCGCCACGAAGGCGGGCTCAACGTTCCCCAAATCGCGCGCCAGGTCGCCGCCGACGGCGCCAAGCGCGTCGTCGTCGTCGCCGACGACGTCGACAAGTATCCGCCGGACGCGCAATGGCCGGCGGGCGTGAGCATCCGTCCGCGCGACGACTTGATCGACGTCGAGAAGGAGCTCAGCGCGGTCGAAGGCGCGACGGTGCTGATCTACGATCAGACCTGCGCCGCCGAAAAGCGTCGCCGGCGCAAACGCGGCCAATATCCGGATCCCGACAAGCGCGTCTTCATAAACGAACGCGTCTGCGAAGGTTGCGGCGATTGCGGCGTCAAGTCGAACTGCGTTTCGGTCCAGCCGCTGGAAACGGAATTCGGGCGCAAACGCCGGATCGACCAGTCGAACTGCAACAAGGATTATTCCTGCGCCGAGGGCTTCTGTCCCTCGTTCGTCACGATCGAGGGCGCGCGGCCGAAGGCGGCGCTCGCCAACGCGGTCGCGGCGCCGGAAGTCCCCGAGCCGATCCGGCGCGAGATCGGCGAGCGGCCATACGCGATCCTGGTCGCCGGCGTCGGCGGGACCGGCGTCGTCACCGTCGGCGCGATCCTCGCCATGGCCGCTCACCTCGAAGGCAAGGGCTGCGGCGTCATCGACATGGCGGGTCTGGCGCAGAAGGGCGGGGCGGTGTTCAGCCACGTCCGAATCGCGCGCCGCCCTGAGGACATCCACGCCATCCGCGTCGGCGCGGGCGAGGCCGATCTGATCCTCGGCGGCGATCTCGTGGTCTCCGGCGCCAAAACCGCCCTCGCCGCAATGCGCGGCGGCAAGACCGGCGTCGTCGTCAACAGCGCCGAGGTCTTCCCCGGCGACTTCACCCACAATCCGGACTTCTCGTTGCCCGCCGAGCGGGTCAAGCAGTCCATCCAGTCGCGTTGCGGCGGCGGGGCGCGGTTCGTCGACGCCAGCGCGGCGGCGAGCGCGCTCACCGGCGCTGCGATCGGCGCCAACATGTTCCTCATCGGCTACGCTTATCAGTCCGGCTATCTGCCGCTCTCCGCCGCGGCTCTGCGCCGCGCGATCGCGCTCAACGGCGAAGCGACCGCGATGAACTTGGCCGCGTTCGATTGGGGGCGCGCGGCGGCGGCCGACCCCGACCGCCTGAGGCCGTATGTCGAGCCGAGCGTGTCGCGTCCGCCCGAGGATCAAGGCCTCGCGGCGCTGGTGGCGCGCCGCGCCGCGTTTCTCGCCGCCTATCAGAACCGCCGTTACGCCGAGCGTTATCGCGCGGCGGTCGAGGCGCTCGCGCGCGCCGAGCGCGAGCGCGCGCCGGGAAGCGAAGCGCTCGCCGAAAGTGCGGCGCGCAATCTCTTCAAGCTGATGGCCTACAAGGACGAATACGAGGTCGCGCGGCTCTACAGCGACGGCGCGTTCGCGGATGCGCTTCGAAACGCGTTCGACGGCGATCTCAAATTGACCTTCCATCTCGCGCCGCCGTTCATGGCGCGTTGGCATCGCGGCGGCGGCGAACCCAAGACGATGAGCTTCGGTCGATGGATGATGAGGGCGTTGCCCGTGCTCGCCGCGCTGCGCCGCTTGCGCGGCACGCCGTTCGACGTCTTCGGCCACATGGCCGAGCGGCGCGCCGAGCGCGCGCTGATCGCCGGTTACGAGGCGTTGTGCCGCGAGCTGGCGGCGGGACTGACGCCGGACAATCGCGAGACCGCGCTCGCGCTGGCGGCGCTGCCGGAGAAAATTCGCGGCTTCGGACACGTGAAGGCGCGCGCGATGGCGGCGGCCGATGAGGAGCGGCGCCGGCTGTTGGATGTCTGGCGCGCGCCGCCGGAGCAAAGGCAAGCGGCGGAGTAAGGGGACGAACCTCGGCGCGCTCGCGCCGTTCCCGCCATCACGCTCGTTCCGCAGCATCATTGCGCAACGGACCCCCCGGCTCTGCATATTCGTCAATGAAAACGACCTGTTAATCCGGTTGTGCGCCTATTTCCCGCTAGGGCGCCCCGCCAAGGGAAAGGTTCGTGAAACCGGTCGAAATCAGCAGGCGATTTCTCGCGACGAAATCCGGCCTGGGATTGCTGCTCCATCTCGCGCTTTGCGCGGCGCTGTCCGCCGCCATCGGCTGTGGATTCTACTATTCCAGTCTGAGCTGGTTCAAGGCGCACAAGAGCGAGGAGAAGGTCACGGCGTTGCAATTGGTCGACGCCTTCGTCACGAACTATTCGGCCGTTCGATCGAAACTCGGCGGCGACGCGCCCGTTCCCGCGACATTCCGCGCGCACTCGATCGAATTGTTCGACGGCATGCGCGGCTCCGACGCCGATTTTCGCTTGCGCTGGGTCGGCCGCAAAGGCAGGGCGATCAAGACGCCGCCGGCGGATGCCGAGATGGCGGCGGCGATCGAACGTTTCGCCGCAACGCCCAACCCGAAACCAGAATCGGAGTTCGTCACTGTCGGCGGTCAACTCGAGTTCCGCACGCTCTATCCATCGGTGGCGCACGAACAAAGCTGCATCGATTGTCACAACGCGCTGCAAGCCGACATCGGTTGGCGTCTCAACGACGTCATGGGCGCCTTCGCCATCGACGCGCCGGCGGCGGCGTTTCTGCAAACGATCCTGGAGCAGAGCGTGGCTTTGTCGCTCGGCCTGTTCCTCGCCTTGGCGGCGATCGGCTTCGTTGTGGCCGTTCTGCAATTCCGGCATGCCGTCGAACGCGAAGCCGCGGCGGCCGAGATCGGCCGCGCCGAGGCGTTCCTGCACACCATCATCGAGAATATGCCGATGATGGTCACCGTGAAGGAACTGCCGGACGAACGTTATGTCTTGTTCAACAAAGCCGCGGAAGGCCTGCTCGGAATTCCGCGCGAGGTCGCCATGGGCAGGCGGCTGCAAGACCTGCTTCCGGACGGCGCCGCCGACCAGCTCCTGGTCGGCGACGCCGAGGCGCTCCAGTCCGGCGCTGTGACGATCGAGGCGGAGCAAGCCGTCGAGACATCGCTCGGCGACACGCGGATCCTCGCAACCAAGAAGCTCGCGATCCGAGGGGAGAACGGCCAGCCGAAATATCTTCTCGCCTTGTGCGAAGACGTCACCGAACGCAAGCGAATCCACTATATCGCGCATCACGATGCGCTGACCGACCTGCCGAACCGCGGCGCGTTCCTGGAGCGCTTGGCCGCTTTGTGCGAGCGTCCTCTTGCCGCTTGGGCGCCTTTCGCGGTCCTTTTTATCGACCTGGACCGGTTCAAGGAGATCAACGACGTCTACGGCCATGCCGGCGGCGACGGGTTGCTGCGGCAATTGGCGGCGCGTCTGCAATCGGCGTGCGATGGCGCGCTGCTGGCGCGGTTCGGCGGCGACGAGTTCGCGGCGATCTTGAGCGAGGGCGAAATGCCGGCGGCCGCCGACGCTCTCGCCGGACGCCTACTCGCAACCGCCGCCGGCGATCTCGAAGTCGACGGCCGGCTCCTGCGCGTCGGCCTGTCGATCGGCGTCGCCCTCTTCCCCGGGGATGGCGAGGGCCCGTCGACATTGCTCGGCAATGCGGATGCGGCGCTCTATCGCGCCAAAGCCGACGGTCGAGGAACGGTGCGATTCTTCGACCCCGTCGTCGACAAGCCCTCGCGCGCGCGGCGCGGCTTGCCGCCGGCGGCGTGAGCGCCGTCCGCAATCACCCGCCGCTTGCGCAAGCGTCGGGCGGCACAGGGCGCGGCCGGCCATTTTCGTCGACCGCGACGAAGGTGAAATAGGCGTCTGTCACCTTCTCCCGCACGTGCGAGGTGAAGCGGCGCGCCCAGGCCTCGATATGGATCTTCATCGAGGTGCGCCCGACGCGATCGACGCTGGTATAGACGCACAGCACGTCGCCGACCTTGACCGGGCGGATGAAGGTCATCGCCTCGACCGCAATCGTCACCACGCGACCTTTGGCGCGTTCGACGGCGGCGATGCCGCCCGCCTGGTCCATCTGGCTGAGCACCCAACCGCCGAAAATGTCGCCGTTGGCGTTGGTGTCGGACGGCATGGCGATGAGGCGAACGGTGAGCTCGCCTTGCGGCTGTTCGAGGGAGGAGTCGACCGCAGTCATGGGGGCGCCGGGGATTCGTGAGGGGAGGACGCCGGCGAATGTGAAGGGGATCGGCGCGGGAGGCAAGCGCCTAGCGTCGCTTCGGCGCCGCGTTCAGCCGGCCCGCGACGACGCGCGCGACGCCGGCGAGGTCGGGCAGGATCGCGATGTCGCAGAGTCCGGCCGCGGCGGCGATTGTCTCGACCGCCTCCGCCTGGCCGGCGCCGACTTCGAGGAAGAACCATCCCCGAGAGGGCTCGAGGAGCTCGGCGACTTGCGGCAGAAGCGCGCGATAGGCGTTGAGCCCGTCTTCGCCGCCGTCCAGCGCCAGGCGCGGATCGCGGTCGCGCACTTCGCGCGCAAGCTCGGCGATCTCGGCGCTGCGGACGTAGGGCGGATTGGAGACGATCAGGTCGAACGGGCCTTCGAGCCCCGCGCCCCAGTCGCCGACGCGGATTTCGGCGCGCTTCGCGAGGCCGAGCGCCTCGACGTTGTCGCGCGCGATCCTGGCCGCGCCTTGGCTGAGGTCGACGCCGAGCCCGCGCGCGGCGGGAAATTCGCTCAACAGCGCGCACAACAACGCGCCCGAGCCGACGCCGAGATCGAGGATGGCGAGGGGTTCGTCGCGTCGTTCGGCGAGTTTCGCCAGCACGGCCTCGACGATCGTCTCCGTTTCCGGGCGCGGGTCGAGCGCGTCGGGCGAAATCGCCAGCGAAAGGTTCCAGAACTCGCGCCGGCCGACGATGCGCGAAAGCGGTTCGCCCGCCGCCCGGCGCGCGGCGAATTCGCTGACGCGCGCCGCCGCGGCGCCCAACGCCGCCTCGGGCGCGCCGATGAGGTCGCTCGCTTTGAGTCCGCCGGCGGCGGCGAGCAGCAACCGCGCTTCGCGCGCGGGCTCGTCGGCGACTTCGCGCATCGCGCCGGTCAGGACTCGCAGCGCCTCGGCCCGCGTCGTCAACGCATCGAGCGCGCCGAGCGGCGTCAGGCGAACAGACCGTGGCAATGCTTGAACTTCTTGCCCGAGCCGCAGGGGCACGGCTCGTTGCGGCCGATCTTGCCCCAGGTCGCGGGATTGGCGGGATCGCGCTCGGCGACGCCGCCCAGCGCCGGCGCCGCGGTCGCAGCCACAGCGACGGCGGAAAATGGTCCGCCGTCGAGCGGTTCGGCGATTTGGCCGAACGGCGACTCGTTCTCGCCGGTGCGCGGATCCAGGTGCTGGAACTGCATCGGCGGAGGCGGCGGCTCCGGCGCCTGGAAGCGCACTTCCACGCGCATCATCTGCGCGGTCACCGCCTCGTGCCATTGCGTGATCAGGGTGCGGAAGAGGTCGAACGCCTCGGATTTGTATTCGTTGAGCGGATCGCGCTGGGCCATGCCGCGCCAACCGATCACCTGGCGCAAGTGATCGAGCGTGACCAGATGCTCGCGCCAGAGATGGTCGAGCGACTGCAGGATGACCTGCTTTTCGACGTAGCGCATCGCCTCGGGCGTATTGCGCTCGACGCGTTCGGCATAGGCCGCGTCGGCGGCCTTGAGCAGGCGCTCGGCCATTTCCTCGTCGGCGATGCCTTCTTCCTTCGCCCAGGCTTCGACCGGCAGATCGAGGTTGAGTTTGTCGGCGACCTCCTGCTTGAGGCCCGCCACGTCCCACGCTTCGGGATAGGCGTCGGCGGGGATGTGCTTGGTGACGAGGTCGTCGATGACGTCCGCCCGCATGTCGGCGATGCTCGGCTCGAGCGAATCCTGCGCCATCATCTTGCGCCGGTCCTCGAAGATGACCTTGCGCTGGTCGTTCATCACGTTGTCGAACTTGAGAATGTTCTTCCGGATGTCGAAGTTGCGCGCTTCGACCTTCTGCTGCGCCTTCTCCAGCGCCTTGTTGATCCAGGGATGGACGATCGCCTCGTCGTCTTTGAGGCCGAGGCGCTTGAGCATCGCGTCCATGCGCTCGGAGCCGAAGATGCGCATCAGGTCGTCCTGCAGCGACAGGAAGAATTTGGAGCGGCCGGGATCGCCCTGGCGACCCGAGCGGCCACGCAACTGATTGTCGATGCGCCGGCTCTCGTGACGCTCGGTGCCGACGATGTAGAGCCCGCCGGCCTCGATGGCTTTCTGCTTGAAGACCTCGACCTCGGCGCGGACGGCGGCTTCCTTGGCGTCGCGCTCTTCTTGCGAGGCCGCCGGATCGAGTTCCTGCTTGACGCGCATCTCGACGTTGCCGCCGAGCTGAATGTCGGTGCCGCGGCCGGCCATGTTGGTGGCGATGGTGATGGCGCCGGG
>Ga0187848_10003334_pt1 | contig 11871 bp, 8 predicted proteins | sample June2016WEW_4_40_FD_132424 | JGI IMG/M metagenome (GOLD analysis project Ga0187848, IMG submission 132424) | Peatland microbial communities from SPRUCE experiment site at the Marcell Experimental Forest, Minnesota, USA - June2016WEW_4_40 | ecosystem: Environmental > Terrestrial > Soil > Wetlands... | reverse complement strand
GCACCGCGCATCCCATCCTGCGCAGCATCGTGATGAAGGAATGGGGATTCGACGGCATGATCTGCACCGATGCGGGCGGCATGCCCAACCTGATGCGCTCCCAGATGGTTGTTGCCAGCCTGCCCGAGGCGGCGGCCATGGCGGTCAAGGCCGGCGTCACTGTTTTCCTCGACCAGCACGCCGGCTACGTTAAGGACGCGCTCAGTAAGAACCTCCTCACCGAGGCTGATATCGTGGACCGGGTCAAAGGCAACCTGCGGATGCGGATGCGCCTGGGAGAATTCGATCCGCCGGCGCTGGTTCCCTACAGCGCCATTACGGGCAAGGAGGAACCCTGGTACGGCCCGCGGCACAAGGCCCTGGCGCGGTTGGTGACCGATAAGTCCATCGTGCTGCTGAAAAACGAGAAGAACATTCTTCCCCTCAACAAGACCACCATCCACTCCATCGCCGTCATCGGCGGCAGCGGCAATGAAGTGTTCCCGGACTGGTACGCCGGCACCCTGCCTTACGCGGTGACCCCCGTCGAGGGCATCAGGGCCAAGGTGGGGCCCACCGTGCATGTGCGCTACGTGCGCGACAACAGCAACAACCGGATGGCAAGCAACATAGCGGCCGACTCCGACGTGGCGATTGTGTTTGTCGGCAACAACCCGACGTGCGGGGCAGGCTTTGGCCGGGGTTGCCTTCCATCCGAAGGCAAGGAAGGCGTCGACCGCAAGGAAATCGATCTGCCCAAGGAACAGTTGGATTTGGTGAATCAGATTTTCAAAGCTAACCCGAAGACCATCGTCGTGCTGAAGGCGAGTTTTCCATACGCCATCAACACCATTCAGGAGAACGTGCCAGGCATCGTCTACATGGCGCATTCCAGCCAGGAAGAAGGCAACGCGCTGGCCGACGTGCTGTTTGGCGACTACAATCCTGCCGGCCGGCTGGTGCAAACCTGGGTCAAATCCGTGGACGACCTGCCCGACATGATGGACTACAACATCCGCAAAGGCCGGACCTACATGTATTTCAAGGGCCAGCCGCTTTATCCGTTCGGCTATGGTCTGAGCTACACAACCTTCAAGTATTCCAATCTCCGCACCAGTGCGCAGACCGTCAGCGGCAAGGGACAGGTCACGGTGAGCGTGACGGTACAAAACAGCGGCAAGCGGCTGGGCGACGAGGTTGTACAGATGTACGTGCAGCACGTGGGCTCCGCCGTCGAGCGGCCTATCAAGCAACTGCGCGGATTCAAGAGGATCACCTTGAAGCCGGGCGAGTCGCAGACGGTGCAGATCCCACTGAAGGGCTCGGACCTAGCCTACTGGGACCCGGCCAAGCAGAGCTGGGTAGTGGAGGACGATAAGCTCAAGATCATGGTCGGGGCCTCGTCGGCCGATCTTCGTCTGGACAAGACGATCGATGTAACCGAGAACTGATAACAGGGAAGGTGCACTTCGTTAGGGGGACGATGATGAAAGACGAGAGTGGGTCGAAGGACTCTCTAAGCCGGCGCAGTTTACTGGGGCAGGCAGTTGGGGCGGCTGGCATCCTGGCGGCATTGGGTTCCGCGGGCCAGGCAGACGCGCAAACGCAGCCGGCGGGCGACAGCGGCGCGGCCCGAGTGCGGGACAGCTTCGACTTTGGCTGGAAGTTCTTTAAGGGGGATGCGCCAGGCGCGCAGCAGCCGAATTTCGCGGACGCGAGCTGGAGAGACGTGGATCTGCCTCATGACTGGAGCATCGAGGGGCCCTTCAGTGAGCAGCCGTCTCCGGCGTTTGCGTTTGCACTCTTGCCCACGGGTATCGGCTGGTACCGGAAGCGCTTCAGCATCCCCGAATCTTACAGGGACAGAAAGGTCGTCATCGAGTTCGACGGCGTGTATCAGCTCAGCGAAGTGTGGATCAATGGTCAGTACCTCGGCAAACGGCCGAACGGTTTCATCGGTTTTTGTTACGATCTCACTCCCCACCTGAAGTTTGGCGGCGACAACGTGATTGCGGTGAAGGCAGACAACTCCCATCAGCCCAACTGCCGCTGGTACTCGGGCTCCGGAATTTACCGGCACACTTGGCTGCTGGTTACGAACAAGATGCACGTCGCCTACTGGGGCACGTTCGTCACAACCCCCGAAGTTGCAGCGGAGTCGTCCATCGTCGAAATCAAGACCAAGGTTCAGAATGAAGGAGGGAGCGACGCCGAGTGCACGCTAGTCACAAGCATACTGGACCGGGATGGGAAACTGGTCCAGACCGGCGGGACAGGCACGTCGATCGCGATGGCGAGCCAGACCATCGCAGCGAAGGGCGGAGAATACGAGTTCGTGCAGCAGATACCGGTGCTCAGGCCGAACTTGTGGTCGCCGGACAATCCCTATCTTTATAAGGTGCGCAGCACGGTGAAGGAAGGGGACCGGGTTGTCGACGAGTACGACACAGTTCTGGGGATTCGAAGGATTGAGTTCGACGTGAACAAGGGATTCCTGCTGAACGGCAAGCAGGTGAAACTGAACGGCGTGTGCCTGCACCACGACGGGGGTTCGGTGGGAGCGGCGGTGCCCGAGCGGGTTTGGGAACGGCGGCTGGAGAAGTTGAAGGCCATGGGCTGCAACTCCATCCGGACCACTCACAATCCTTATTCGCCGGACTTCATGGACCTCTGCGACAGGCTTGGCCTCATGGTGATGGATGAGATCTTCGACGAGTGGAAGATTGCCAAGCACCAGATGGCAGGCTACATCGGCGTCACCTACGGATACCCGATCTACTTCGAGGAATGGTCGGAGCGGGACGTAACGAGCTTCGTCGATCGCGACCGGAACCACGCTTCTGTCGTGCTGTGGAGTGCGGGCAATGAGATCCCCGACCAAGTTGTCCCGGCAGGAGTCGAGACTCTCAGGAGACTGGTCGAGATCTTTCACAGAGAGGATCCTTCCCGGCTCGTCACCGCGGCTTGCGAGAGGATCGCCCGCGGACGTGGAGTCTCAACGCTGCAAGAGTTCCTCGAACTTCTGGACGTGGTGGGCTACAACTATGTGGAGCGCGAGACGGGAAAATACTACAGTGCCGAGCGGCAGGCGTTCCCAGAGAGAAGGTTCATCGGCACGGAGAACCCGAACATGGCGATTGGCGCTCCCGCGCGAGATGAGCCGGAGCGGGGCGGCATCGACTGTACAAGGCCTGATATCGAGCAGTTGTGGAAGTTCACTAAGACCTACGACTACGTGTGCGGCGACCACATGTGGACAGGTATCGACTACCTGGGCGGGTCCGCGTGGCCTGCGAAGGCCGCGAACTGTGGAGAGATGGATACCTGCGGCTTCGAAAAGGACGGTTACTATTTCTATCAGAGTCAGTGGACCGGTAAGCCGATGGTCCACGTGTTCCCTCACTGGAACTGGAAGGGCAAGGAAGGAGAAGTCATACCGGTACTCTGCTACACGAACTGCGACTCGGTAGAGCTGTTTCTGAACGGCAAGTCCTTCGGGGCGAAGGGCTATTGGTCCCCGCGCGTGGGACGCGGGAACCCTGGCGGTCGCAGCAGAGCCCCCGAGACCACGTTGGATCTGCACCTAGCATGGACTGTGCCCTATGAACCGGGCACGCTGAAAGCCGTGGGCACCAAGGACGGGAAGGTGGTCGCCGAGGCCGAGGTCACAACCGCGGAGGAACCGGCCGCTATTGGACTCTCCGTGGACCGGGACGCCATAGTGGCAGACCGCCGGGACGTCGCTCACGTCACGGTTAAGATACTCGACGCGCAGGGTAGGGCAGTGCCGGTGGCGGATAATGAGGTCGCCTTCGAGATTCAAGGCGAGGGCAAGATCATAGGGCTGGACAACGGAGATCCGGTGAGTCACGAGGATTTCAAGGGCAAACGCAGGAAAGTGTTTCAGGGGCGGTGCCTGGCCATCGTGCAATCGACGGCCAAACCGGGCCGGATTCAACTCACGGCGACTTCGCCCGGGCTCAAATCAAGCAGCGTCGCCATTACTACGAGGGCATAAGCCGGCGGGCGGCATGGGCTTGTGAGAACTGCAAAGGAGATAATAATGAAACTGCGAATCTTGTTTTGCTGCACTCTTATGTGTGCTCTCGCCTTCGCTGCGAGCCAGAGCACCAGCAGATCGGCCCCGGACACCTCTGCTTCGGACATCCCTCACTTGCGGAAGCAGGGCACGGCCACCCAATTGATCGTAGACGGCAAGCCGTTCCTGGCGCTGGCGGCAGAGTTGAGCAACAACGGCGCCACCAGCGTCGAGTACATGAAGCCGGCATGGCCCAAGATTGTCGAGGCGAAAGTCAACACCGTCCTGGCGGGCGTTTCCTGGGCCCAGATCGAACCACAGGAAGGAAAGTTCGACTTCAGTGTGCTGGACGGCATCATCCGGGATGCACGCAGTCACAACCTGCGTCTCGTGCTTTTGTGGTTCGCAACCTGGAAGAACGGGCAGTCCAGCTACCCGCCGAGCTGGGTAAAGAGGGATTTCGAGCGGTTCCCGCGCGCCCAGATTGTAGGGGGCACCTGGCCGGTGTTCGGAGGAGAAGCGGGGCAGCCGCGCGTCCAGCTCCCGGGCAGTAGGAGCATCGAACTGCTCAGCCCTTTCGGCGATGCCACGCGGGACGCGGATGCGCGCGCCTTTGCGGCCATGATGCGGCACGTCAAGGCCGTGGACGGACAGCAGCATACGATCATCATGATCCAGGTGCAGAACGAAGTGGGCATGCAGGGGGACACCCGCGACCGCTCGCCCTTGGCCAACAAGGCTTTCGAGGGGCCGGTTCCGAAGGAGTTGATGGACTACCTTCAGCAGCACAAGGATACCCTGATTCCGGTGCTTCGCAAGGTGTGGGAGAAGGCCGGCTTCAAAACGTCCGGGACCTGGGAAGAAGTGTTCGGCAAGGGCCGGCCTACGGAGGAAATCTTCATGGCTTGGTACTTTGCGCGCTACGTCGGTCGGGTGGTCGAGGCGGGCAAAGCCGAATACCCGATACCGATGTTCACGAACTGCCCGCAATCCGGATTTGGGACGGCGCCTGCGCCGGTCAGAGGCGGACAAAGCGGCGGCCCCATGCCGGACGCGATGGACGTCTGGAGAGCCGGGGCGCCGCGAATCGACATATTGGGTGTCGACGTTTACGGCTTCGACTTCGTGATGATGTGCGCACGGTTCACCCAATCCGGGAATCCGCTCTGGATACCCGAGACGGTCGGTGGGCTGGAAGGTGCGGCCAGAGTCCTCTACGCCTTCGGACGCCATGATGCGATCGGTTTCTCGCCGATGGCTGGGGGAATCGACAGGCGGCTGACTCCCGACTACGATCTGATGAGCGGCTATGACCTGATCGCGCAATTGGCGCCGCTGATTGTGCAGCACCAAGGCAACGGCACGATGTCCGCCGTCCTGCTGGAACCGAAGGACCCGCCGCAGAAGATCCAACTGGGGAATTACACGCTGGAGGTCGCGTTTTTGAGGCCCTTGGGAGCTAGGCCTGGGGCAGCACCACCGGCGCCCCCGACGCTCGCTGGGGCAATTTTCATTGCGACGGGGCCGGACGAGTACATCGCGGCCGGCTTCGGCGTAAGCATCGCCTTTTCTCCGAACACACCGGGGCCCCCGCTGGTTGGACTGGAGACCGTGGAAGAAGGCACTTTTGTTAATGGCCGCTGGGTTCCCGGGCGGCGGCTGGCCGGCGACGATACCATAGAGGGGGACTGCCTGGAGCTGAAATGGCCCCCGCAAGGTGTGGCGCCCGTACCCCAATCACGCACTCATAAGGAAGGCATCCAGCGCTTCACGCTGTACCGCTACCGCTGAGCGCGGGTATCGGTAGAGACGTCCAAGCCGGTCATCTCCGCGACGAGGGGCGCGAAGGCCACCGCGGCGCTAGCTGTGGCGAATTACCAGGACGTCGCCGTCCTTGACCAGGTACTCCTTGCCCTCCAGGCGCAGCAAACCCTTTTCGCGCACACCGGCATAGCCGCCGTGATCCACCAGCGCTTGCCAGTTCACCACTTCGGCGCGAATGAACTTCTTTTCAAAATCGGAGTGGATGGCGCCGGCGGCCTTGATGGCGTGGCTGTTCATAGGGATGGTCCAGGCGCGGCATTCGTCTTCTCCGGCGGTGAGGAAGCTCATCAGGCCGAGCAGCGAATAGGTGGCGGAAATCAGCCGCTCGAGGCCGGATTCCTTGAGACCGTAGCTGGCCAGGTAGTCGGCCTGCTCGGCGGGCGGCAACTCGGCCAACTCAGCCTCGATCTTGCCGCATACCGCAGTCACTGCGGTATGGGCGCGTCCGGCGAGCGGGCCCTCGCGAAATTCGCGCTCGCGTTCGTGCATCCTGGCGGCGTCTCCTTCGCCCAAGTTCAACACATAGAGCACTGGCTTGCGCGAGAGGAACTGAAAGCCGCGGATGCGCTTCTCGTCGTCGGCGTCGAGTTCGAGTTGGCGCAGCGGCTGGTTCTGTTCGAGCGCGGCCTGACACCGCACCAGCAGATCGAATTCCCGATCCAGCTCGGGATTCTTGATCTTCTTGCGATCCTTGTCCAGCCGTTCCAGCCGCTTTTCGATCACCACCAGGTCGCTGAGGATGAGTTCGGTCTCGACGTCTTCGAGATCGCGTAGCGGATCCACCGAGCCCTTTTCGTGCGGGACGGTTTCATCTTCAAACAGGCGCAGCACGTGGGCAAAAGCGTCGCCCACACGAAGGCTGGCGAGGTAAGCGGGGTCGCGCAGGCTTTCCCGCGAGATCGAGGGCATGTCCACGTATTCGACCGTGGCGTGGGTGACCTTGGGAGGCTCGAAGAGGCGGCCGAGCGCCTCCAGGCGCGCGTCCGGGACTTTGGCGACGCCGGTGCGCACGGCGGTCGATCCCATCCGGGTTTCGTGATGGACGCCGGTGAGAATGGCGAACAGAGAGGTCTTGCCCGTGATGGGCAGGCCGATGATGGCAGTCTTCATAAAGGCGTGTCTCTACAGGGGGACTTCCACCTGGGTGAGAATTTGCTCGATGATACGCTCGCCCGCTTCGAGCCGGCGCTCCACCAGGGTGTTGCGCGTGTCGATAACCACGCGATGGGCGAAGACGGGAACGGCCAGCCGCTTCACGTCGTCCGGCGTCGCGTAGTCGCGGCCTTCGAGCAATGCCAGCGCCTGCGCCGCCCGATAGAGCGCCTGCGAGCCGCGCGGGCTCACGCCGAGCGCCAGCGATTCGTGATGCCGGGTCTGCTCGACGATAGCGAGGATGTAATCCACTACTGCGTCTTCGACGAGGACGCCGTGCGCCGCGTCCTGCAGGCGCAGGATATCTTCCGCCACCAGGCCGCTCGGGCCCGCTTCGGGCAGCGTGGCGCCAGACTGGCGCACGATCTCGCGCTCGCTCGTCCGCTCCGGGTAACCGATGCGCAGCCGCATGAAGAAGCGGTCCAGTTGCGATTCCGGCAGCGGGTAAGTGCCGTGATGCTCGACCGGGTTCTGCGTGGCGATCACCATGAACGGGCGCGGCAGCGAGTGGGGCCGTCCGTCGATGGTCACCTGGCTCTCGTTCATGGCTTCGAGCAGAGCGGATTGCGTCTTCGGCGTGGTGCGGTTGATTTCATCCGCCAGCAGGAAGTTGGTGAAGATGGGACCCGGTTTGAACTCGAACGCTTCCGACTGAAAGTTATAGATGGTGACGCCGAGCACGTCGCTGGGCAGCATGTCGCTGGTGAACTGCAGGCGGTGGAAGCTGCACGCGATGGCGCGCGCCAGGGCCTGCGCCAAAGTGGTCTTGCCCACGCCGGGAACGTCTTCGATGAGCAGATGGCCGCGCGCCAGCAGGCAGACCAGCGAAAACCGGATGACTTCCGGCTTGCCGCGAATGGCCGACCCGAGCGCCGCTTCGAGTTCGTCGAACCTGGGGACAACGCGGGGCGGGATTCCAGCCGGAGAAGCGACCAACGATTCCCGCTCGGTCATTATAAAGCCATCATACTAGACCGGCACCAGCCGGCGCGTCCGGTTGAAGGTTGTGCTGCCGCACCCCGGGGATTTCGCGTCACGGATGAACACAGATGAACACGAATAAAACTCAAACAACGTATCTGCGTTCATCTGTGTTTCTCTGTGGCTAAGATTCTCTTAGGTCTTCTTACGACTGCCCGCTACGCACTGCCGGCGATATGGCGCACTACGGCCTCGGTGAATTCGGCGGTTCCGGCGCTGCCACCGACGTCGCCGGTGAGATGTTTGCCCTCCGCGTAAACTTGGGCGATGGCGCGCTTGACTCGTTTGGCGGCATCCCGCTCACCAATGTGGGCCAGCATCAGCACGGCGGATTGCATCAGGGCTGTGGGATTCGCCAGGCCCTTGCCGGCGATATCGGGGGCGGTGCCATGGACGGCCTCGAAGATGGCGTGGTGATCGCCCATGTTGGCGCCGGGTACGATGCCAAGGCCGCCCACAAGGCCGGCGGCGAGATCGGAGACAATGTCGCCATACAGATTTGGCAGCACCAGTACGTCGAAAATCTGCGGGCGCATCACGAGCTGCATGCAGGCGTTATCCACGATCAGCTCGTCGTACGCGATTTCGGGGAACTGCGCGGCAGTCTGGCGGCAACACTTCAAGAACAGGCCGTCGCTGAGCTTCATGATGTTGGCCTTGTGGATGGCGGTGACCTTTTTGCGGCTTTCGCGGCGGGCGAACTGGAAGGCCGCGCACGCGATCCGCAAAGAAGCGTTTTCGGTGATGATTTTGAGGCTCTCCACCACGCCGGGAACCACCTCGTGCTCCAGGCCGGCGTAAAGATCTTCGGTGTTCTCGCGGAAAATGGCGATATCGAGCGCGAGATCGTCGAAACGCGTTTTGAGGCCGGGCAGCGTGAGGACCGGGCGGAAGTTCACGTAGAGCCCCAGTTTCTTGCGCAGGACGACATTGATGCTTTGATGGCCGCCGCCGATGGGGGTGGTGGTGGGGCCCTTCAGCCCAACGTGCGTCATTTCGAGCGAAGCGAAAACGTCGTCGGGCAGCAACTGGCCCTGCTCGGCCAACGCGCGCGCCCCGGCATCGACGCGTTCCCATTCGATGCTGGCGCCCGCCGCCTCCACCGCGCGGGCGGTCGCATCGGCGACTTCTGGTCCGATGCCATCGCCCGGGATCAGCGTGATCTGATGAGGCATCATCGCTATTATAAGGTTGAGGCCGAAACGTGATCCCAGATTGGGCCGGCGAGCGCCAGCGGATGGTGGAGAAGCAACTGCGGCGGCGCGGCATCCACGATGCGCGTGTGCTTCGAGCGATGGGCGAGATTCCGCGCGAGGAATTCGTGCCGCTGGAATCGCGGATCGCGGCGTACGGCGACGCGCCGGTCGAGATCGGGTACGGACAGACGATTTCGCAGCCTTACATGACGGCGCTGATGGCGGCGGAGCTGGAACTGGACGGAACCGAGACGCTGCTCGAAGTGGGCGCCGGCTGCGGATACGCGGCGGCGGTGTTGGGAGCGCTTGGTCGCCGCGTGATTTCGCTCGAGATTCTTCCGGAGCTGGCCGACCTGGCGCGGTACAACCTGCGGCGCATCGGCCGCGATGGCAACATCGAGGTGATTACGGGCGATGGATCGCTGGGATATGCGCCGCTAGCGCCCTATGACGCCATTTCGGTGGCGGCTGGCGCACCGGACGTGCCGGCGGCGCTGCTTGGTCAATTGCGCGATCCGGGACGGCTGGTGATTCCGGTCGGCGAGTTCGAAGATCAGGAGCTGCGCGTGGTGCACCGGCATGGCGGAAAAATCGATTGCCGGGTATCCACGCTGTGCCGCTTCGTGCCGCTGCGCGGCGGCGAGGGATGGGCGTGAATACCGCTGCGTGCGGAAGGGGTGTGTGGGGCAGAATGAAATCCCCCGGCCAATCGCCGCGCGTGCCGATTGGCAATCGCCAGCAGCTTGCCAAGCTGCCCCACAAGACATCGCCGATGAACCCCAAATGCGCCTGAGGACAGCCCATGACCGCCTCAAGGTCGAGCACAGCATCATCGACGGTGTGCGCGCGGTGCTCGAAGAACTGCTGCGCGCGAACCCGGAAATCCGCTCCGTGATTCCGGGCGTGATCCGGCCGGTGCGCGATGCCAAGGGCAGAGTGCGCGTGCGGGTAACGGTGCCGACGCAAAACGGATGGAAAGCGATTGCGCTGAGTGCCGGCGCGCGGCAGGAGCTGTTCGTGAGCTGCGCTTGGGGGAAAGAAGCCGTCGAGGAAGCTCTCCGCAAAGCGGGAGCGGCGGTTGAGTAGGGGCTCGGTTCGATTTGCGAATGGTAGGCGGGCGGCGCGAGGGCGCCGGGGCTCACGCGCCTCCGCTAGCGGTGTGATGGTGCATCTGTTCTGCGATTTGCCTGACTCTAGCCCTGGTGATTCCGTTCCTTTGCTCCACTGCAAGCGGGTGATCCGTAGCTTCGAGTTCGACGTATGGCCGCAGGCCAACATCCCGGGAATGAACTGCCGTTTTCAGGTGCAGGGTCTCAGGGTATCCGGGAACGGAGTTGCAGAACCATCCGAAATAAGCAGGCTCGTTGACCCGCTCTGGATCTTGCCAGAGTTCACAGGCGCGCTCGAAATTCGCGTTGCTGAGAGAGACCCATATACCCCATGCAAACGGCCCGTCGCCGTCGAGGGTAGGAATCTCGACGAGGCCGCGGATGAAGAAATGCTGGCCATCTATTACGCACTGGTCGGAAGAGAGCTCGCCCCGCTTCTCCCGATCGCCCGTAGGGAGCGACAACCAAGCGTCCGGCGCATCGAAATGCCATGCCAGCGGTGGGCCGTAAAGGCTCTCACCACAACAAGAGCATTGAAAGGTAGTTTGATCCACCTGCCAACAGTATAGCCGTGCCTACGGCCGCTTCAGCAACTCCCGCAGCAGGCCCCTCTGCTTTTCCCCGATAGCCTGCCAGTCGAAGTTGCGTGTGGCGTGCCAGAAGGCGGCATGGGCGAGCTGCGCGCGGCGGGCGGGGTCGGCGATGAGTGTGGCGATGGCTGCAGCGAAGGATGCCGACGTATCGCCAATCCAGACGCTGTGGCGATCGAGCAAACCCAGGCCGGCGCAGCCGGAAGTGGTGGAGACCACGGCGCGCTGCATGGCCATGGCTTCGAGGACCTTCACGTTGGTTCCGGCGGAGACGGTGGTGGGCACGATGATGAGGTTGGTTTCCCGATAGAGCGGGCGGACGTCGGCGATGAATCCGAGCAGGCGGATGCGCGGGTCCGCGGCCGGTTCGGGCGTTTCGGCGAAGGCGCGCCAATAGGTGAGATGATCGGGGCCGCAAACCACGGTCAGCTCCATTTGCGGGAACTTGTCGCGCAACAACGGCCAAACGCGTTCGGTGAAGAAACGGTATGCGGCGACGTTGGGAAAGTGGCGGAAAGAGCCGATGAACAGCAGGCGCTTACCCGGCGTTTCCGGAGCCGGCTGAAAGCGGTCGAGATCGACTCCGTTTTCGATCACCACCGCCCCAGCCTTCGGGCCCAGCATCTCAGCATCCTTGGGCGACATGGTGACCACGCGCCGCGCGGCGCGGACGGCGCGGGTTTCGAAGCGGCGCCACCGAAACCAGTCCCACCAGGCGGCAAGAGTCCGCTCGCGGCGCGCGATCTGGGCGAACAGATCGAAGGTGACATCGTGTTCCACCAGTGCGTCGCCGGAGTAGCGGGCGAGCTGCGTGTATTCGACCTGCAACGCCTCGAAGCCGAAAGCAACGCGCTCGCGCGCGATGGCGTTCTGCATGGCGGGTGAGCGGAACTCGTGGACCTCGGGCGGCAGCAGGGTGGACCAGCGCGGCTCGCGGTAGCGCGGCTTGGTAACCAGCACCACGCGCGCGCAGTACTCAAGGACAGCGGCGGCTGGCGGCT
>Ga0187848_10003329_pt1 | contig 11878 bp, 10 predicted proteins | sample June2016WEW_4_40_FD_132424 | JGI IMG/M metagenome (GOLD analysis project Ga0187848, IMG submission 132424) | Peatland microbial communities from SPRUCE experiment site at the Marcell Experimental Forest, Minnesota, USA - June2016WEW_4_40 | ecosystem: Environmental > Terrestrial > Soil >... | reverse complement strand
TCCGGTTTGATGCCTGGCAATTTATGACGCCTTCTGCTCGTCTTCTGATACCGAAATAGCAGAGAGAGACAGGATGAAAGGATTTACAGGATGAAACCTGGATGGCCCTGTTCCGGTTTGTCTTTTCCGAATCCTGTTCATCCTGTTCATCCTGTCAATTCCATTCGTGGCAGGTTCGAGCCCCGCCACTCCCGCCATTCTCCATTGCGTGACCCATTGTGACAGGAAGTGTCAAAACGTGACTTTCCCCTGTATTCACAAGGGTTTTTCCCACTTCTGCCCCGTCACCCGTTGTGCCAGGCTGCGACACGTTTTGACCCGCCGCGACTAAAATCTGTGAGGCTATTTGTGAGGCTCGTTCTCCATAGTTGGGCAGACTGTCGAACGCCGACCAAGTGCCGAGCAGGTTTTCGTCAGTGTAAATTTTATCAGTCAGCCGCCGGTCACTGTGCCGCATGAGTGCCATTGCAACGCGGCTGGCGACCCCGCCCCGCGCCAAGTTGGTCCCGAAGGTGTGACGCAGCGAATGAAACACCGCCTTGCGTCCATGAGCATCCTGGAGCGGAATACCGGCCTTTTTCAAATCCCTGTAAAATCTCTCAATCCGTGGAATGCCGGTAAAAACAAGTTCATTGCCAGGTGTGCCGCTGGTTTTGAATTCGCCAAGTGCCGCCGCCAGTTCAGGCAGCAACCGCATGTCCGCAGGCTTGCCGTTCTTGGTTGTTGACGCCCGAACCTTGACGAAGGGTGTCACCGCATCCAAGTGCAAATCATCCCACTTGAGCGCCACCAGTTCCGATCTCCGCAGACCCGTATGGACCGCCATCAGATAAACCGGCTTGCGCGCGCCAGCCACCGCCAGCAGTCGCAACATTTCGTCATCACTGAATGCCCGAACCTCATCCGCTTTGCCGCCCTTCGTTTTTACCTTTTCCACCGACAGCAGCGGGTTTGAACCGACGCGACCGAGCTTCACCAGCCAGTTAAAAAAGCACCGTGCCGCTTCCAAATAGTCATTTGCGGTCTTGTCCTTCAATTCCTGCCGCCCGCGCATCCAGGCTTGAAATGAATCCGCCGACACGTCCTTTGCCGTGTTCCAGCCGCAATCCGCCATCAGCCGGCCAACACGAAATTCAAGGTTTGCCAGATACTTTTCCGACTTGCCGCGCCGCCGCATGTCCCCCAGGAAGTCTTGCAAATGGTCCGCCAGGTTGCGTTGCGCCGCATCCCTTGTGGCCTTTGGCGGGATAAACCCGGCCCGTTCATGCTCCTTTTCCCGCAACCGCTCGCCCCGGAGTTTTTCGGCCACCTGTTTGTCGGACGTGCCGAGCGATACGTCTTGCACCTTGCCGTCTGCCGGGCACTGCCGGAATTTCCAGCGCCATATCCGCGAGCCTTTGGGTTTGAAAATGGTGTTAATCATGCCGTCCTCCTTTGTGTGTTTCGCTCAATATAGTTGACCAACTCGTTTTCCGATATGCAAGCGCATCCGCGGATATGCACCAGCTTTAATCCGCCATCCGCGATAATCCGGTAAACCGTGCGAACGCTTACCCCCAGCCGCGCGGCAGCGACCTTCAATCGAAGCAGACCGCCCTGGGCTTTCGCAACCTCTGGCAATCTCATAACCCGGTCCGGTTTCGTTTCAACATCATTTTGCATTTTTGTTCCTCCCGGCGACTTTCGCCTTTGCTTTGGCCGCCACCTTTTTGCGAAATTCCTCTCCCATCAATGTCGGGAAGTCCTCCGCCAAAACCTCTTTCAATGCCTGCCGGACCAGTTCCACCATTTCAGGCGTTTTCTTCGCCGCCGCAACCTTTTTTGGTTCGTCCAGAAAATCGCCTTCCCGGTCCGGTTTTTCGCCCCCGGCAGCTTCCACATACGCTGCTTTTCGGTCTGGACGCGCTCGCAGGTCATGGCCCCAGGCTTTGCACTCGCTCACCGCGACATAAACGTAAGGGCGCTCTTTGAGCTTCTTTTGATACCCAAACAGCGACCGCTCCGCCTTCACGACATGAAAACAGAACGCCGTCAAGTTGCCCTCTTTCAATCTTTTGTACACCCCGGCCCGCGATACTGGCGCGTACATCCCGACGCCACCGGGGGAGATAAAACCCTCACCGGGGAAATGTTCGCAAAGGGCATCGAACCACGGGCCGGACTCCTCATCGCTCCCTTCTCGCCGATAAATTCGCGTCTCAGGGTCAGGAACACCGACAATCGGTTTCAAGCTGGCCGGAACATCCAAATACGGAAACTCTTTATTCATAACGCAAACCTAACCCATCGTATGCGTAATGTCAACGTATTTCTTTTTGGGAGACAAAACAGAGCCGGAAGGGCCTTCCCCGCTGGGTTTTCCCGTGTCGTCATTCGGCTTGCTAAAGGCAGGAGGGCCAAGCCGAACGCCAACACGCGAAAACTCAGCCCCGACAAGTGCCTGGTCGTGAAGTCGGTGGATTCCAGCTTGCGCCCTGTTTGCCCTTCGCAACATGGAATCCACCGCCATCACCACCAGGGATTTCAAGGCAGGTCCGCCCCGAATCCCGACCAGCGCCAGCAGCCTTGATAAGCTTCGCGTCGGCATGGCACAGGGACCGCGAAAAACCGGGCACTCCCTGTGCCACGCCGGGCGCTTCGCCTCTGAAAGAAATCAGCGGCGCGGGTTGGGATCATTTCGCTGCGCTTCATTATGGGCAAATCGTCTGTGTCGCGCCCCAACACCCGTCGCAACACAGCCGACATGCCAGCGATTAGACGCCGGAATCACCTCACCACGAAATCGGTTTTCACGCATGGCCTCTCGAAGGCGGCCCGAACGCAACACATACCAGAACCAAATTGGGTTTGGAGGGCTGGCCAGCAACAATTTTCAGATTGAAAGCCCTGACTTTTGACTGTAGGATTTCCTAGTGAATCGCCTGCGCTCCATTCAATGTTTGCCGCTGCCGTTGCTCGCTGTCCTGTGGATTGTTCTTGGGTTGGCCTCCCCAGCGTTTGGGCAGCAAACGAACACGCCCAGCCAGCCAACAACAAATGCAGTCCCAACCGCAGCCGAAATTGCATTTCAGGAAACCAAGGCGCGAGCGGAAAAGGGAGATGCCGCCGCACAAGCTCAAGTCAGCTTGATGTATCTCCAGGGAAATGGAGCGCCTCAGGACTCTACCGAAGGCTTGAAGTGGCTCCGCAAGGCGGCGGAGCAGGGAAACGCCTACGCGCAAGGGTTTCTTGGATTTATGTATTCCGTTGGCGGAATCGTGCCTAAAGATGGAGCCGAGGCGGTGAAGTGGCTCCGCAAAGCGGCAGAGCAAGGGAGTGCCCGCGCGCAATTATCCCTTGGCGAGCAGTATTGCATGGGTAATGGCGTCAAGAAAGACTACGCAGAAGCCGTCAAGTGGTTCCGCAAAGCGGCGGACCAGGGCGATGCAATGGCGCAATTCGATCTTGGCAGCAGGTTTTTCCTCGGACAAGGCGTCCGGCAGGATTATCGAGAAGCTTACAAGTGGTACCGAAAGGCGGCGGAACAGGGTCTCGCCGACGCACAATGCCAGCTTGGAACGATGTTAGAGCCTGACGGGCAGTTGCCACCGGATGATGCCGAAGCCGTCAAGTGGTGGCGGAAAGCGGCGGAACAGGGCGATGCCCGCGGACAGGACGGTCTTGGAGGCATGTATCAGTTTGGCCAGGGTGTTCCAAAGGATTATGTCGAAGCTTACAAGTGGTATAACCTTGCTGCGGCGCAAAATGAGACCAACTCCAGTCGCCACCGCGATTCTGTTGCCAAATACATGACGCCTTCGCAAATTGCGGAAGGCCAGCGGCTTTCCAGGGAATTCGTTGCTCACAAAGAAGGCGGAGCTTCAAATGGAACCGATGGCCAAAATCCGGTTGCGGTTGGAAACACGCCTCGTGCCACGGGCACCGGCTTTTTCGTCACGGAGGACGGTTGTCTGCTCACCTGCTATCATGTCGTCCAAGATGCGGCCCGGATTGACGTAAGAACGAAGGCAGGCACGTTCGCGGCAAAGGTTGTGAAAGCGGACAAGGCAAACGACGTGGCCTTGTTGCAAGTGGCTGGCACGTTTTCTGCGTTGCCAGTTGGTTTGAGTCGCGGGGTGAAGCTGGGTGAATCGGTTTTTACGATCGGCTTCCCGAACATCGAATTGCAGGGTTTCGCCCCCAAGCTGACCAAGGGCGAGATCAGCAGTTTGACCGGGGTGCAGGATGACCCGCGCGAGTTTCAAATCAGTGTGGCGGTCCAGCCGGGCAATTCTGGTGGGCCGCTCGTGAACCAGTACGGAAACGTGGTGGGCATTGTGGCGGCGCAGCTTGCGGACATTGCCACCCTCGAAACCACCGGCTCGTTGCCGCAGAACGTCAATTACGCCGTAAAAAGCTCCGTCTTGAACGTCTTGCTGGAAAGCCTGCCAGAACTATCCGCCAAACTCCGTGAACCGAATCCAGTCAAAGACCGGAAATTCGAGGACGTGGAGAAAGATGCGGAAGGCGCGGTGGCACTTATCTTGGTTTATTGAAGCGGGCAAGTCTCAGTCCTCACTTTTAAAACTGGTTGACGGCCACGCGTTTTCTGGCAGGCTATTCCCATACTTTGCCAGATGCACCTCGAATTTTCCGGTGCAAGAGATGAGCGGGCTGTGGTGTAACGATGCCACCTTGCATCAGGCTGGCAACGGGGATTAACAGAAAGGGTGGCTGGCGGCGGGTTTACGATGATATGAGCGAATCGAAATGCAATAGGGTGTTCATTTTGGGAGCCGGATGCTCCGCGAATTACGGTTATCCATTAGGTGCGAAGCTTGTGGACGAACTGCATCAATTTCTGCCCAAAATTCCAGGCGGATGTCCCCTTATTGAAGGTGCAGTGAGCAAATCAATTGACCTGGCATCGAGGTTTCCAGAAGCCAACACGCTGGATAAGCTCGTCAACCTCCCCGAGGAGCGCTTTAAAGCCTTCAGGGGCGGAAGAGGCTCCGCTTGGCAAAATGCCGACACGGACCAGGAGAACCTTACACAGGCGGAAATCTTCAACGCCAAGATTGCAACGAGTGCGCTTTTTCTCGACTGTGAGAACGAAGCGCGGAAAACAACACTGAAAGGTTACAAGGAGTATTTGCTCCCCGCCGTTTTCGGGCGAGCCGATTGTTGGCAAAAAGCGATCAATGACTCTGACTGTTGCGTGTTTACTTTTAACTACGATCGTCTCTTTGAAATTGCATTTCTCGACTACTTCAGGAACTCCGAAGGGCCTTATGCAATCAGGCAGTTTGCGCTCTACGGGCAGTCGGTCTTGAACTCCGGCTTCGACCCCACTCTGGAATGGGGGCGTAAGAGGATTGACATCAAGCAAGGGCGCTTTTGCTTCCTAAAGTTACACGGCTCGGCAGGCTGGTGGGCCAGGAAGTGCGCAAGGCCCCCACAGCCCCCAAAGGAAGAATGGCGAGACTACTGTCCAAATTCACCACACTCTCCTACAGATCTTGTTCAATTCGAACAGTTCCTGGCAGCGAACACGCAATGCAGCAAGTGGGAGCCCCTCATCGCGTTCCCTCACGAGAAACAGCTATTAACGTCTGACCGTCCGAGCGACTTTATTCAAGGTCCGTATATCGGCCAGGTATGGTCACGCGCCGCTGAGGTGCTTGGCGAAGCTATCCAGGTCACAGTGATTGGGTACTCATTCGCCCAGATTGACAGAGCGCATATGGTCGAGAACCTGCTTTGCAAGACGCCGAAGACAACCAAAATCACGATTGAAAACAAGGACATTGAAGGAGTCCGACATGCTCTGGAAAGTTATCCGGATATAAAAGATCGCCTGACGTTGATCCAAAAATGCTTTTGACAAGACTTTACCCGCGCCAAAAATTGAAGACCACTTTCCCCAGTCGTGAACCTGTCCCGAATAAGAATGCAATTGGTCCTGTTTGTTTGTGTTGGTCTCAAATCAGCAAAGGGAACAACCGCCTTGCACCAGCCTGGCGAAGCCTGGGCGCCGAGCCGAGCAACGCGGGAAGCCGCTCCATCCAGAATTCAACCCCAGCAAATAGTTTGACAGTGAAATCCCGCGAGAACAACTGGCCCTTCCGCATCTTCGCCCGCTTCTCCTTTGGGCAAGTCGCCATGCGATAACGACGCATCACCCGGCGCAGTTTCAACGCCTGCCCATTCGTCAACTCCAGAACATCCCGCCGACCAAGAGGCAGATTCTTGCGGCCAACTATGCCCCAAAACCGCCCCGGCTTCGCAGACCATACGCACTCGCCAGTCTTCGCAACATACTTCTTTGCCGCATAAGCGAAGGCCCCGCGCTTCGAGCCAAGCGTCTGAACCGACGTGCCCGCCCGGTAATGCTTCACTTCACCGCTCCCAACCACGTCATACCAATTCCGCGCAAACCAATTCGCAATCGAATCTCCATTCACCACAGACGGACACTTGCCATGCGGCTCCACACGAATGTCACACCATTCCTCGCGCTCATCCACCAGGGCACTGTGACCCTCCACCCATTCGCCCCCGGCCAAAACATCCTCATCCCACACAACCACAAGTCCAACCATCCGGCGGCGCAAACGGACTTGCTCGGTCCGCATGGTCTTCCACTCGAAACCCCACGGCACGCCCCAGACAAACGCATGGATATGCGGCGCGATCTTCCCCTTGTTGACCCCGCTCTTACGAGGCTGAAATTCCAGCTTCCACATCAAACAGCCCCCAGGAAACCGACGGGCGAACCGCTTGGACATCGTATCAATGTGCCGCTTGACCTGTTGGCCATCCCAGGCGTAACGGTCAAACTCATCAGGATACGTCAGACCTGCCATGAACGGCACCGAACCATCATCCACCTTTGCCAAATAATCCAACATCCGCCGCCGTGACGCCGCCGTGAACTCCTCGATTTCGCCACGCTCACCCCCGCGACGCTCAGGCCCGCGCAAATGTCCCTCAGAGCGGCACCGCAACTGCATGAAGCTCGCGTTGCGATAAACTTGCAACATGCCATTGCTCGTATTTCGCGGTGAATTATGCACCTTAGACAAGCCAGGTGGAACACATGGGGTCGGCGGCCAGGCGGCCGGTGAACCGTCCACCTGGCCACCGACCCTCATGGCGGCGACCACGGCGGCAGCCTGCTCGAAGGTAGTGACCGAGGAGGAATCGAAGGAATCACGGCGCACAGTCCACCTCCAAACGCGAAGCCTCAAGCAAGGCTGGCCCATCCGCATCGCCGGTTGACACCACATTCCGCCGCAGAACCGGCGAGCAGTGGTGCTCGCTGTCCGGTTCTGCTCGCTCTACTTCGCCGCCGTGCCGCTCTGGTGTCACTGGCCCCCCTTGTTCGTTGCCGTGTTGGCAATGGCGAGAATTGCCTGCCCGCTATTGACAACATCCCCAGGACACGCGAGATTTATACGGTCAGGCGGTATCGAAAAGAAAATGGAAATTACATTACCATTGGAGAACATGACCATCGCCGAGAAACTTCGGGTGATGGAGACGCTCTGGCGCGACTTGACGCGGGACGAGGAACAGCTTGAATCTCCCAAATGGCATGGCGAGGTTCTCCGCGAGAGGGCCGCACGAGTGGAGCAGGGCAAGGAATCCTTCATGGACTGGGAGACAGCGAAAACGCAGCTCCGCAATCGGGTGAAATGAGTATCCTTATTCTGCCGTCGGCACGGGATGATCTCTCCGACGGGTTCGAGTTTTATGAACGGCAGGAGGCAGGGTTGGGAGATTATTTTCAGGAATCGTTGTTTTCGGACATTGAATCGCTTCGCCTTTACGCGGGAATTCATTCCAAGCAGTTTGGTTACCATCGGCTGCTGTCCAAGCGTTTCCCCTACGCCGTCTATTACGATCAGGAAGGCATGACGGCCCGAGTATGGGCTGTCCTGGACTGCCGGAGTGATCCGAATGCAATTCGTGAAAAGCTGGCGGGCCTTGGTCACTGACCTTCCTTGTCTGTCGCCGAGCCGACAATGGCAAGGATTGCGGCCTTGAGCGGAGCGGAAAGTTTATCCCACGCCGTGACTACTTGCGCCAGGTCGTGACTGAGCGTGACTGGCTTTTGTGAGGCTATTTGTGAGGGCACCCCACCTAAACCCTTGGCAATCAACGATTCGTGCCGGGTTCGCGCCCTGTCACCCAAGACAGAGGCGTTGCCGTTTCTTCCCCTTCTGAGCTGACTTTCCGGCGCTTTTCCTGTTTGATGCCTGGCAATTTATGACGCCTTCTGCTCGTCTTCTGATACCGAAATAGCAGAGAGAGACAGGATGACAGGATTTACAGGATGAAACCTGGATGGCCCTGCTCCGGTTAGTCTTTTCTCAATCCTGTTCATCCTGTTCATCCTGTCAATTCCATTCGTGGCAGGTTCGAGCCGTGCCACCAAGACAGAGCCGTTGCTGTTTCTTCCACTTCGGAGCTGACTTTCCGGCGCTTTTCCTGTTGGATGGCTGGCAATTTGGAATGGTTGGATTAACCGTGTGGGGGTTTTATCCCCTCTTGTTCACGTCCCTCTCGTTGGCCATTTGGGTGGCAAAGCGCAGGAGCGCGCGGCTGCAATCCTCGCGCGGCACGACAGCCTCGATCAGATACATCTGACTCTCATCGGCAAACGCCTTTTTCAGCACGGCCTCCAGCCCCCCTTTGGTCGCGACCCGCGCGGCTTTGCCGTAACCGAGCAGCCCGCAGATTTTGGTGTATTTCCACCGATGAATGTCGTTGAACTTTCCGTCAATAATATGGCGCTGCGTGCCGTACCCGTCGTTATTGATGATGCAGACAATCGGCTTGAATCCCTCCTTGGCGGCGGTGGACAGTTCCAGGCCCGTCATCTGGAAGGCCCCGTCGCCCACGATGGCAATGGCGCGCCCGCTCGGGTCCGCCGCCATGGCCCCGATGGCCGCCGGGATGCCAAAACCCATGGAGAGGTAGTAGGCGTCCGCCAGGAAGTTGTTGCGCATGGAGGTGCGCAGCCCGATGGCCCCGATCAGGGCGTCGCCCGTGTCGCACACCACGGTGCTCCCTTCTTTCATGGTCAGCCCGACGATGCGGAAAAAAGTTTCAACATCGAGCGGCTCGGCGCGTTCTTTGACGGTCAAGGGCTTGAGCCGGACCGCCGGATTGGGATTCTTCAGCGGCGCCTTGGGTCGAATCGGCGCGTCCCGCAACCCCTCCAGAAACTCCTTGAAGATAATGTGGTCGTAGCCGTGCAGCCCGACGCGGGTTTTCTCGGTGGTGGCCAGAATGCAGTTCTTGCGATCCAGCTTGGCGGTGTTTTGCCCCAGGAAAACGTCGGAGATGAACGCGCCCAGCAGAATCGCGCAGTCGCTGGTTTCGACATAGTTCTGGCAGGCCGGCTCGGACAGTCCGCCGCTATAAACGCCGATGTAATTGGGATGGGTCTCGCTGATCACGCTTTTGGAAAGAAGGGTCGCGGCAATGGCGATGTGGAATTTTTCCGCCATCGCCACCGCCAGGTCGGTCAGGCCATGACGGTGCAGTTCAACGTCCGCCACGATCACCGGCTGGCGGGCGCGGCCGATCATCTCGGCCGCCTCCTTCAGGCAGGCTTCCAGATTCTCCGGGTCGCTGACGGGCCAGGGTGATTTACGGGGGTGGGGCAGCTTGATCGGCTGGTCCACAATATCGTAGGGAATTTCGACATAGCCCGGACGGCACTGGGCCTGCACTTCCTGGACGACCCGCATGATTTCGGAGGCGGCCGTGGCCGGGTCCAAAAGCACGGCGGTGGCGCAGGTGACTTCCTCGAAGATGCGCCGCTGGGTGTCGAAGGTGCGCACCTTATGATGGAGCAGCGGATCGAGCCTGCGGTCATTGGTGCCCGGCCCGCCGGAGATCACCAGCACCCGGCTCTTTTCCGCATACGCGCAGGCCACCGGATTGACCATGTTAAGCCCGCCGACGCAGTAGGTGACGCAGGCCACGCCCAGCCCCTTCATGCGCGCATAGCCGTCGGCGGCAAAGCCGACGGAGGGCTCATGCGTCATGGTGATGAGTTTGATCTTCGAGCGGTCGAGCCAGCGGAAGATGGGCAGGGCGAAATCGCCCGGCAGCCCGAAGGCGTGCGTCACGCCCTTGTCGTGGAGGTAATCGAACAGGAACTGGCCCACAGTCGGAATGGCCATATCATCATGTTTAGTTGATTAAATGGTTATTTTGAATCTTCCATCAGGCTTTCAATCGGCGAGTAGTCGTCAGTGAGTATTTTGGCGTTGGCGGCGCTGGGCGGGGGGCGGTTGACGAAGTTTCTCATTCGGGCCGCGAAGGTGGGCAGCGTCACGACCCCGGAACGGATGCGGGCGTTGCCCTCTTGCTGCACTTGGGACCAGGTGACAGCGTCCGCGGACTTCGTGGCGATGAAAACGACGTTCTGACTTTCCTCGGCGGGGAAGAGATAGACCTGGGGAAAAACCTCATGCATGGTCTTAAACAAGGCGGCGACGAGATTTTCGCGCGAGCCGGTGACTTGGCCGATGACGTTGTAGCCGAGCACGCCGTTGGTGGTCAGGTGCTCGCTGGCCATGGTGAAGAATTCCTTGGTCGTCAGTTGCGGCGGCAGGGAGGAGCCGTAACGGGTCGTGGAGTAGGCGTCCATCAGGATCACGTCATAGGTGTTGGTCGTGCGCCGCAGGAATTGGCGGGCGTCGTTGGTATGAATCCGCAGGGTGGGACTGTTGGTTACATGGAAGTATTTTTCGGCGACCTCCACCACGGCCGGGTCAATTTCCACCGTGTCCACCATCACGTTGGTGAAGTAGTGCTGGTAGGCGCGTTGGGTGCTGCCGCCGCCCAGCCCCGCCATCAGGACATGCTTGATGTCTGGATTCCAAATGAACGGCATCTGAAAAAACTCGGTATATTCGAAATGTCCGGTCAACGGGTCTTCCAGGGACATTTTGGTTTCCCACGAACCGTTGAAGCTTAGGGTGCGAATGCCTTCCTCGTCATAGACCTGGATGTGATGGTATTGGGAGATGCGCTCGAAGACTACCTGCTTGCCCGGTTGCGCCCGACCGCTCCAGGCGCAGAGCAAGACGGCCAGAGACAGGAGCCACCGGGCCGGGATTGGGGAGCGGCTGGTTGATGTAGGTTGGTTTATGCGATTCATTTTAACAAAGTTCCTCTCATGGGGAATGACGCGGATTGCAGGTTGAAAGTTACGGCGATCCATCTGCGGTTTGTTGGTCTATCCATCGAGTTCAGCCGGCCTGAGCCATCTGTCCATCGCCAGGCTTAACCCGGCGAGAAACAGCGTCACCAAACCCGTCGCTTGGAAGATGGTCGTTACGGAGAGATAATCAATGAAAATATAGCCGGAAACAAAAACGCCGGCGATGCTGCCGACCGTGCTGGCGGCGTAAATCAAGCCGCTGATCGTCCCCACGCGGTCCAAGCGGCGCGCCGCCACGCGGACCATGTAGGGGGAAATAACGGCCAGCACGAAGCACGGCAGAAAAAACACGACGGCGCTGCCCAGCACCGGGTCCAACTTCACCCAGATGGGAGGGATGTCCTGCTCCATGGGATGGCGCATGACGATGGCCTCCAGCAGCGGCGGGGCGAACTTGGGAATAAAATAGATGAACAATCCCGCCACGGCCATGGGGACGGCCAGGAACCCGGCGCGTTGAAAGCGGTCGGCCAGCGCGCCGCCGATGGCGTAGCCCAGGGCCAGGGCGATGAGAATGACGCCAATCTGGCTGATCCAGACATAGAATGAGCCGCCAAAATCCTTGGCCAGATAGCGCGTGCCGATGACCTCCAGCACCATGACGGCGAATCCACCGAGGAAAACGAAGAGGGCGGTGGCGATTTTTAGCATGGC
>Ga0187848_10003327_pt1 | contig 11885 bp, 5 predicted proteins | sample June2016WEW_4_40_FD_132424 | JGI IMG/M metagenome (GOLD analysis project Ga0187848, IMG submission 132424) | Peatland microbial communities from SPRUCE experiment site at the Marcell Experimental Forest, Minnesota, USA - June2016WEW_4_40 | ecosystem: Environmental > Terrestrial > Soil > Wetlands... | reverse complement strand
TCCGCCACCGCCGGGTCGAGTGGGCGGCCATGGAGTTCCTCCTGATCAGCCAGCGGAAGCACCGCACGTGGATCGTCTTGAAGCAGCTCCTGCTCCTGTTGCTCCGCATGGCGGCCGTGGCCGCCGTGGTGCTGATCGTCGCCCAGCCGCTGGTGCGGAACCAATGGGGCAACCTGCTGGGGACCCAGCGGATCCACCACATCATGCTCCTGGACGACAGCTTCTCGATGTCCGACCACTGGGGCGACACCACCGCCCTGGAGCAGGCCAAGGCGGTCATCCAGCGGGTGGGCGACGCCGCCGTCCGCCAGCCCGAGCCGCAGTCGCTCACGCTGTTGCGGTGGTCCCGCGCCGGGCAGTACGGCGGCGGGCTGCGGGCCGACTTCAACAAGGAACCGGTCGACGCCGGCTTCGCCGAGCGCCTGGCCGAAAAACTCAAGTCCATCGACGCCTCCGAGACCGCCGCCGAGCCCGCAGCGGCCCTGGAGGCCATCGGGCAGTTGCTCGGCCAGGACGAGGGCGAGCGGCGCGTGGTCTACCTCCTCTCCGACTTCCGCGCCCGGCAGTGGGAAAAGCCCGAGGAACTCAAAGAGCGGCTCGCGCGGCTCTCCGAGGACCGCGCCGAGATCCACCTGATCGACTGTGTCGAGGTGCCGCACGCGAACCTGGCCGTCGCCGCGCTGGAGCCGGAGGAAGGCATCCGCGCCGCCGGGATCCCCTGGCGAATGGAGGTCACCGTCGAGAACTTCGGCCCCACCCCGGCCAGGAACGTGGCCGTGCGGCTGGAGGAGGACGGCCGCTCGCGGCCCCCGGCGACCATCGCCGAGGTTCCCCCGGGCAAGACGGCCAAAGAGCACTTCTACGTGAACTTCGCCGAGTCGGGCCAACACCGCCTGGCGGCCCACCTGGAGGCGGACGCGGTGGCCGCCGACAACTCCCGCTACGCGGTCGTCGACCTGCCGGTGGAGGTGCCGGACCTGCTGGTGGACGGCGGCCCCGGCTTCCGCGACGCCAACTATCTCAAGTGGGCCTTGGCCCCCGGGGGCCGCGTCCGCACCGGCGTGCGGCCGCGGATCGAGGACCCCCGCTTCCTGGCTGGCCACCCGCTGGAAGAATTCGGCGCCGTAGCCGTGGCCAATTTCGACCGCCTGGACCGCTCGGCCGTCGAAGCCCTGGAGCGGTACGTGGCCGCGGGCGGCGGGGCGGTCTTCTTCCTCGGCGAACAGACCCGCAGCGACTTCGTCAACCGCGAGCTGTATCGCGACGGCAAGGGGCTGTTTCCCCTGCCGCTGGGCGGGCCGGCCGACCTGGCGCCCAGCCCGCTGGAAAAGACCCCCGACATGCAGGGCGAGGACCATTTCCTGTTCCGCTACCTCGGCAAGCGCCGCAACGAGGATCTCGGCGCGGTCCTGGTCCACCGCTATTTCAGCGTCGCGAAAGATTGGAAACCGAAGGCCGCCAGTCCCGTCGGGACCATCCTCTGGCTCCGCGGCGGCGCCCCGTTGTTGGTGGAGCGGAGTTTCGGCAAGGGGCGGGTGCTGGCGTTCCTGTCGACCGCCGGCCCGGACACCGCCACGCCGGCGGGGTGGAACAACTGGGCCGCCAGCAACGAGACCGTCTCGTTCCCTTTGATCGTCCGCGAATTGTGCGCCTACCTGTCGCGGCGGCCCGCAGAGGGGGCCGGGCACACGGTCGGCGAGCCGCTGGTGGTAAAGCTCGATGGCCCGTACCAGCCGCAGGTTCGCTTCCTGCCGCCCGGCGGGGACGCGGGCACCGTGCAGAGCATGGTCGCCTCCCGCGCGGTCGATGCGGTCCGCGGCCCTGACGGCCAACTGGCGGCCACCCTGCCCGAGACCCAGCGGAGCGGCTTCTACGAGGTCCAACTCACCAAGACGACGGGGAAGTCCGAGGTCCGCCAGTTGGCCGTCAACGTCGATCCGTCGGAAGGCGACTTGAAGGCCCTCTTCGGCCCGGACCTGGCCGCGCGGCTCTCCCCGGCGGTGAAATACGACTTCGAGCAGGCCGCCAGCTTCCAGAGCGACTTGGGGGAAGCGGGCGGGCGGAACCTGAGCGAGCTGCTGCTGTACCTCTTGATCGTGCTGTTGATTGCGGAGCAGCTCCTGGCGTGGTCGGCCAGTTATCATCCGGCGGGGCGGGCAGGCGCCGGGCCGGGCACCGGGCGCGACCATGCGGCGCATGGTGCCGAGATCGGCCGCGCCCCGGCCCGCGCCGCCGCGGTCGCCGCGGAAGGAGTCGCCCCATGACCGCCGCCGGGGTACTCCATGGGTCGCTCGGTTTGCTGGCCGCCGACGTCGGTGAAGTCACTAGCCGCTTCGAATGGGGCCACATCCAGTCCAACGTCGATTGGATCCTGCCCATCGCCGCGCTGCTGGGGATACTGATCTTCGTCCGCGCGATGTATCAGCGCGACGCCGCCGAGCTGCCGGCCTGGCTGAGCTGGCTGTTGACGCTCCTGAGGACCGCGACGTTTGTCGGCCTGTTGTTTCTGTACCTGCAGCCGCAGTGGCGCTGCTCGCGGGAGATCGTCCACAACAGCCGGGTGCTCCTGCTGGTGGACACGAGCATGAGCATGAACCGCGTGGACACCCCGGAGAGCGGCGGCGGAGGGCAGCCGGCGGCTAACAGCCGCCGGAACGCGGAAGGCGGCGGCTTCACCCGCCTCCAGCAGGTGGCCGCGGCGCTGGAGAAGACCGATTTTCTCGCCCGGCTCCGCAAGACGCACGACGTGGTGGTCCAGCAGTTCAACAATTCCCTGGAGCGCGACCGGGCCGTCATCCTCGACAAGATCGACGAGAATCAGGGCAGCGGCGAGGAAAATGCAACCGGCCCCGATGCCCCCGAGCAACAAGTCAAAGCCCCGGGACTGCGTCCCGGGGATAACGAGACCGACTCCGCCGGGACCCCGGCCCGTCCGCCGGTCTGGAAGGAAGTTCTCCAGCCCCGCGGCACCGAGACGCGGATGGGCGAGGCCCTCGAGCAGCTCATCCGCGACGAGCGGAACTCGCCGATCTCGGGCATCGTGGTGATCGGCGACGGGGGACAGAATGCCGGCGTGTCGCCGGAGGTGGCCGTCGAGATGGCCCGGCAGGCTTGGCCCCCACTGTACATCCATACCGTTGGCGTGGGCTCGGAGCGGCGGCCGGCCACGGTGCGGGTCTACGACTTGAAGGCCCCGGCCCGCGCCTACCCCGGCGACCGCTACACGGTGACCGGGTTCGTGCAGGGCCAGGGGCTCGCGGGGCGGACGATCCAGGTCGAGCTCTTGTCCCGCGAAGGCGAGGCCGGCCGGAATCCCCGCGAGCGCGGCAAGGGGCAGCGGATCGACGGCCGGCAGGTCACGCTGGCCCGCGACGGCGAGATCGTGCCGGTCAAGTTCGAGCTGAGCTCGGAGAAGACGGGCCGCCGCACGCTGTGCCTCCGCGTCCAGGCCCCGCCCGGCGACACCAGCCCGCTGGGCAAGTTCCTCGAGGCGGAGGTGGACGTGGTCGACCGCAAGAACCACGTGCTGCTGCTGGCCGGTGGGCCGATGCGCGACTACCAGTACCTCCGCACGCTCCTGTACCGCGACCGCACGACCACGGTGGACGTGCTCCTGCAGTCCGGCCAGGAAGGGATCTCCCAGGAAGCCAACAAGATCCTGGACGAGTTCCCCGCCCTGCGCGACGAGTTGTACGCTTACGATTGCATCGTGGCCTTCGATCCGGACTGGAAGGCCCTGGGCCCCGGCCAGATCGACCTCTTGGAGAGCTGGGTAGGCGACCAGGGGGGCGGCTTGATCGTCGTGGCCGGCCCGGTACACAACGGCCGGGCGGTGGAGGGCTGGGTCCAGGACCCCGAGATGGTCAAGATCCGCACCCTGTACCCGGTCGAGTTCAACCGTTACCTGTCCGCGCGGGGCAACCTCACCTATGCGGCGAGCGAGCCGTGGCCGCTGGACTTCACCCGGGAGGGCCTGGAGGCGGAGTACCTCTGGCTGGGCGACACGGCGGCGGCCTCTGCCCAGGCTTGGGCCGGCTTTCCGGGGGTGTACGGCTTCTGCCCGCTCCGCGGCCCCAAGCCCGGCGCCACCGTCCTGGCCCGATTCTCCGACCCCCGCACCGCGCAGGCGGGCAAGCAGCCAGTGTTCTTCGCCGAGCAGTTCTACGGCTCCGGCCGCGTGTTCTACATGGGCAGCGGCGAGATGTGGCGGCTCCGCGCCGTCGAGCCCAACGCATTCGAGCAGGTCTACACGAAGCTCATCCGGCACGTCTCGCAAGGGCGGCTGCTGCGGCAATCCACCCGCGGAGTTCTCCTGGTGGGCCAGGACCATTACCTGGTGGGCAGCACGGTCGAGGTCCGCGCCCAACTGACCAACTCGCGGCTCGATCCGCTCAGCCTGCCCGCCGTGTCGCTCCAGGTGTCGCAGAACGGGGCCGCGCCGGCGACGATCAAGCTCCTGGCCGACCCGACTCGCGCCGGCACGTACCTCGGCCAGTTTCCGGTCCTGAAGGAGGGCGAGTACCGCCTGGAGCTGCCCATCCCCGAAAGCCGGGAAGAACCCCTGACGCGGTCCCTGCACGTCGTGGTGCCCAAGCTGGAAGAAGAGAACCCGCAGCGCAACACCGCGCTGTTGAAGCAGATTGCGGCCAAGACGGGCGGGACGTATTATCCCGATTTGACTCCGGCCCTGGCCGACTCGACCCCCGATTCGCTGGTGGGCAAACTGGAAGGCCGCAGCCTCACCGAAGTGATCCCCGTGGCCCCCGACCCCAAATGGGAAGAGGATTGGCTGCGGTGGATGATGATCGCCCTGTGCGCGGCCCTGTGTCTGGAATGGTTGCTCCGCCGTTTGGCAAGGTTAGCGTGATATGGCCGTCCTGGAGACCTACGACCGCCCGCAAGTTCCTCCCGCCGCCCGGGCCACGCTGGACGGACTGCGGCGGGCGATCCGCCGCTACGTCTGGCTGGAAGGGCTGGCCGCCGCGGTCGCCTGGCTGGGGATCGCGTTCTGCGCCAGCCTGTCCATCGACTGGTTCTTCGAGCCGCCGGCGGTGATCCGCGCCATGCTGCTGGTGGCCGTCGTCGGGGTGCTGGTGGCCGTGCTGGCGCGCCTCGTCGTCGCCCGGCTAATGGCGCCGCTGCCGGCCAGCAGCATGGCCATGCTCCTGGAACGGCGGTTCCCGCAGTTGGAGGACAGCCTGCTCACCTCCGTGCTGCTGGTGTCCAAGCGGCCGGAGGAGGCGGGCTATAACCCCCACATGCTCGCACGGACTTGCCGCGAGGCCGGGCGGCGGCTCGGCGACCTCCGCGTGCGGGAGGTCTTCGACCCGATGCCCCTGCGGCGGAAGGCGACGATCGCCGCCTGCCTGGCCGCGATCATCACTTGCTACGGCCTCGTGGCCCCCGATGCCCTGCAGGTTTGGGTCGAGCGGAACCTCCTGCTGGGCGATCGGCTGTGGCCGCGGAAGATCCGGCTGGAGCCGGTGGGCTTCGACGCCAAGGGCGAGGTGAAGGTGGCCAGCGGGGCCGACTTCGATCTGGTGGTCCGGGCCTTCCACGGCGACACGCCGGTGCCCATCACCCCTGACGAGGTCGAGCTCCGCTACCGGATCGAGGGCGGGCCCAGGAAGCGGCAATTCATGAAGAAGTTGGGCGTCGGCGCCACCCCTGCCGACCCCGACCTCGGGCCGGTCCTGCGGGAATACGGCTACGCGTTCAAAGGCATCCTGGCTCCCATCCGCTTCGACATCAAGGGGGGCGACTTCTCCCGCCGCGGCCTGAAGATCCTGGTCGTCGCCAATCCCACCTTCGCCGAGATTGCGCTGGAGCACCACTACCCGGACTACATGGGCCGGCCGCCGCAGACGAAGCCCGTGGCCGGCGCGATGCCGGTGCCCCTGGGCACGCGGCTGGTGGTCCATGCCCGGGCCAACAAGCCGCTGCGGTCGGTGACAATCGACTATCCGGGCCAGAAGACCCCGCCCGGCCCACGGCGGTTGGAAGGCGACGCCCTGGGTGCCGAGGCCACCGAGGTCGCTCTTCCGCTGGAGCCGCTCCGGCAGGACACCACGCTCTTGTTCACTTTAACTGACGCCGACGGAATCAAGAGCCGCGAGGCGATCCCGCTGGTGCTGTCGGCCGTACCGGACGATCCCCCGCAACTGGCCGTCCGCCTGGCGGGGATCGGCTCGGCGATCACGCCCCAGGCCCGGCTGCCGCTGGCCGGAAAGATCACCGACGACTACGGGATCGACCGGGTGTGGTTCGAGTGCGTGCTGGACCAGCAGAAGCCGGTGACGGTTCCGCTGGCCGCCCTGGCGAAGCGTCCGACCGAATACGTGCCGCCGCCGGAGGCGGCCCTGGAGGCCCGGGACCTGAAAGTCGCCCGCGGCCAGAAACTGTCCCTGGTGGTGCGAGCGGCCGATGCCTGCACCCTGGGGCAGGGGCCGAACGTCGGCAGCAGCGAGACGTGGGGCCTCGACGTGGTCTCGCCCGACGAGTTGCGGACCCTGTTGGAGGCCCGCGAGCTGGTCCTGCGGCAGCGATTCGAGATAATTATCCAGGAGGTGACCGAGACGCGGGACTTGCTCCTGCGGATGGACTTTACACCGCCCGGCGGGGCGAAACCCCCCGCAGCCAAGCCGGCGGCCAAGCCGCCGTCGGATAAGAACCCGGCCGCCGAGCCGGGCGATAAGCCCGCAGAGGCCCCCGACCTCTCCCCCGCCCAACTGGCTGGCCGCCGGACCGAGCGGGTCCTGCAAGGCCTCCAGGGCTGCCGCAAGAACGCCCAGGAAACGCTGGAAGTGGCCGAGTCCTTCGACGACATCCGAGAGCAACTCACCAACAACCGCATCGATACGGAGGAACTCAAGGAGCGGATTGGCACGGGCATCGCCGAGCCGCTGCACCGCATCGTCGCCGACATGTTCCCCGACCTGGAGCGGCGGCTGGAGACCCTGCAGGCGGCGGTCGCCGACCTGGGGATCGGCCCCGCGCGCCGCGACGCCGCCCGGGCGCAGGCCGATGAGATCCTCCTGGCCATGCACCGGGTCCTCAAACGCATGGCCGAGCTGGAGGACTTCGACCAGGTGGTCCAAGACCTCCGCGCACTGATCGAGAAGCAGGAACAAATCAATAAGCGGACCAAGGAGCGTCAGAAAAAAGCCATCCGGGACTTGATGGAGGAGTAGTCATGGCTCGACGAGTTGTCCTGAATTACGGAACCGCCGCCGCGGGCTCGGGGCGGAAAGGCTATCTCGCATTGGCGGCATTGGCGGGCTTCACGGGCCTGCTGCTGGCCTCGGTCGTGGCACTGGGGGTGGACCCCAAGCCGAAGGCCGACCCGGCCGCGGCCGCAAAACCCGACGCCAAGGACGCCCCCAACCTCGCCCAGGACGAGCAACTCCTGGCGGGGCAGTTCCAAGAGTTGGAAAAGGTCCTGGTGCGGATGCGCGATCTGGTGAAGTCCAGCGACCCCCGCCGCGCGGTCCTGATCGAAAAGGCCCTCACGGAAAGCGGCCGGCGCCAGATCCATCAGAACCTGCAGGACATCATCCAGCGCCTGCAGAAAGACCAGTTCGCCACCGCCTTGGACGGCCAGGCGAAAGTCGACGAGGACCTCAAGGCCCTGCTGGAACTGCTCATCAGTGAGAACCGCGCCAAGCGGATCGAGTCGGAAAAGGCCCGCTACCGAAAATATCTCGAGCGCGTCAACCGGCTCATCCAGGAACAAAAGGACCTGCAGGGCCGCACCGCCGCCGGCGAGGACCTCAAGGGCCTCTCCCCACAGCAGGGCGGATTGGCCGACAAGACCGGCAAACTGGCCAAGGACATCCAGACCAACGAGGAAGGCGGCCCAAAGACGCCCGCCGCCAAGTCCGATGGAAACAAGGGCGAGGGCAAAGGCGAAGGAAAGGGTGTCGGCAAGGGCGAAGGCAAGGGCGAAGGCAAGGGCGAAGGCAAGGGCGAAGGCAAAGGCGCCGGCAAAGGTGAAGGCAAGGGCCAAGGCAAAGGCGAAGGGAAGGGTGCGGGCAAAGGGGAAGGCAAAGGCGAAGGTAAAGGCGCCGGCAAAGGCGAAGGGAAAGGCGAAGGCAAGGGCGAGGGCAAGGGCGAGGGCAAGGGGGCGGGAAAAGGTCAAGGAAAAGGCCAAGGCAGCGGGCAAGGCCAAGGTCAAGGTCAACCGGGCGATCAGCCGGATGCTCAGGCCCAGAATCCCAGCCCGCAAGACGACAACCCGGCCCGCAAGCGGCTCGAGGCGGCCCGGGAGCGGATGGAGGAGGCCAAGCGGCGGCTCGACGAGGCGAAGCGCACCGGGGCCGTCGACGAGCAGGAGAAGGCCCTCCGCGAGCTCGAGCAGGCCAAGGCCGAGTTGGAAGCGATCCTCCGCCAGCTCCGCGAGGAGGAGATCAAGCGGTTCCTGGCCATGCTCGAAGCCCGCTTCCGCGAGATGCTCCGCCTGGAGCGCGAGGTCTACGACGGCACGGTCCGGCTCGACAAGGTCCCCCCGGTCCAGCGCGACCATAACCACGAAATCGAATCGGGGCGGCTCAGCCACAAGCAGACCGACATCGTCGTGGAGGTGGACAAGGCCCTGATGCTGCTCCGCGAGGAGGGCAGCGCGGTGGCCCTGCCCGAGGCCGTCCAGCAGATGCGCGACGACATGCAGCAGGTCGTCCACCGCCTGGCGCAGGGCAGGGTGGAGAGCATCACGCAGGGGATCGAGCTGGACATCATCGCGGCGCTGGAGGAGATCATCGACGCCCTGAAGAAGGCGCAGAAGGACCAGGACAGCAAGAACAAGCCGCAGCCGTCACAGAGCCAGCCCACGGACCCGCCGCTGATCGACCTGTTGGCCGAGCTGAAGATGATCCGCGCGTTGCAGAACCGGGTCAATCGCCGCACGGAGCGGTACTCGAAGCTGATCCAGGGCGAGCAGGCCCAGCAGGACGACCTCCTGGACGCCCTGCGGCGCCTCGCCGACCAGGAGCAACGCATCCATCGCGTGACCCGAGACCTGGATCTCGGCAAGAACCAGTAAGGCACCGTAACAAGAATGAACCGTGGTGCAGGCGCGCCACCCGCCCGGAAGACGCAGGCGGGACGCCGGCACCACAACGTGGAAAAGGAGGAACAAGCCATGGAACGCGATTTCAGATTTCCGTTGGCAGCGGCTCTTGCGCTGCTGTTGGCCGTCGCCCCGTTCTGCCCCGCCGCGGAGCCGTCGCCGGAGGCGATCCCCAAGGCGCCGGCCTGGCAGTTGCCGCGGGCCGAGGACGTGCGGGCCCGGGCCGTCGCATGGTTGGCCGCGGCGGGCGCCCCCGGCGACGCCCGGGCCAAGGCCGACGCGATCTGGGCCGGCATCTCGGAGAAGACCAGCGGCATGGAGCTGCTCGATCGGCTCTCGGCCACGTTTGCCCTGGCCGATTCGCGGGCAGCCCGGTTGGTCGAGGTGTGCTCGAAGCCGCGGACCCGCGCCGTCCTGCCCGACCAGGCGTGGCTGGCCGACCGCAAGACGCCGCCGCTGGAGGCCGCCAATCTCCGCCTGATGTACGGGCGGTGGCTCGTGCAGGGCTCGTGGTTCGACGAGGCCCTGGAGCAGTTGGCCGGCCTGAAACCCGAGGAGGTGGCCGCCCCCGCCGATTTGCTCTTCTACCAGGGAGTCGCGTATCATCGACTGTTGCAGAAAGAACAGGGCCTCAAGGCGGTCGACCGGCTGCTGGACGGGGCCGAAGGCAGCCCGCGGCGCTACGTGGTCGTCGCGCTGCTGATGCAGGCCGACCTGAAGGGGCTCGAGGCCGACACGCTGGACCACATCGCGCGGCGAATGGACGACGTCGAGCGGCGGCTGGACCTGGGCCGCGCAGGCCCGAAGGTCCGCAAGGTCGAGGACGGCGTGATCGAATCGCTCGACAAGCTGATCAAGAAGATCGAAGACCAGCAGAAGCAGCAGCAGTCGTCGGGCAGCGGCGGCGGGTCGCAGTCCACCCGTCCGGCGCCCAACAGTTTCCTGCCGGCGGCCCGCGGCGCCGGCGAGGTCGCCCGGAAGAACATCGGCAGCAAGAGCGGCTGGGGCGACCTGCCGCCCAAGGAACGCGAGGAGGCCCTGCAGCACCTGGGCCGCGAGTTCCCCGCCCACTACCGCGACATCGTGGAGCAGTACTTCCGCAAACTCGCCACGGAAGAAAGAACCGAGAACAAGTAAGCCATGTTTTCCTTGATCCTGGCCCTGGCCGTTTCCGCCCCGCCCGAGTTGCCCAAGCTCGAAGTCCAGCCGCTGGAGGGCCCGCCGCAGGCCGGCCGGCTGGTGGCCCTGGACGCCAAGCAGGTGACGATCGAGACCCCGTCGGGCCGCGTGTCGCTGGACCTGGCCAAGGTGGCGTCGCTGGCGGCGAAGCCCAAGCCGGTCCCGCCGCCGGCCAAGGTTTGGCTTGACCTGGTCGAGGGCTCGACGCTTTCCGCCGTGGAGTACACGGTCCAGGGGGGCACCGCGCGGATCGCGCTGGTGGGTGGCGACGTGCTCGAACTGCCGGCCCGGGAAGTCGCCGCGGCCCGTTTCCTCCCGGGCCCCGAGGCGGTGCTGGCCCAGTGGAACCGCATCCGCGCCCAGAAGGCCCAGAGCGACATGCTCGTGGTGGCCAAGGAGGGGCGCGCTGGCGACACCTTGGAATACCACTTGGACTACCACAAGGGCGCGCTGGGCGACGTGAGCGACAAGCAGGTCCGCTTCGTGCTGGACGGCGAGCCGCTGGAAGTCAAGCGGAGCAAGGTCTGCGGCCTGGTCTACTACCACGCCGCCGCCGGGGAAGTGCCCGAGGGGGCCTACAGCGTCCTGGATGCCGGGGGCTCGCGGTGGTCGGTCCGCTCGCTGGCCTTTTCCGACCACTGGGAATGGACTACGGCCGGCGGCCGGACCGTCCGCCGCGGCCCGGACCAACTGGCCGCCGCCGACCTGTCGCGGGGCAAGATCGTCTTCTTGAGCGACCTGCAGCCCGACACGGTCGTCTTCACCCCGCTGTGGGGCATGGCGAAGGAATTGCCCTCCCGGCTGGAACTCTTCCGGCCGCGGCAGGACCAGAACATGGAATCCAAGCCGTTGCGGATCGGCGGCAAGACCTACGCCAAGGGATTGTGGATCCACAGCCGAACCGAGATGGTCTACCGTGTGCCGGGCCGCTTCAGCCGCTTCGAGGCGGTGGCGGGCATCGACGACGAAGTCCGCCCCAACGGCCACGTCCACCTGGTGATCCGCGGCGACGACAAGATTCTGGTCGACACGGCCCTGAGCGGTAACGACAAGGATCCGTCGGGAAAAAAGACGGAGGTGCCGATTAGCGCGGACCTGTCCGGCGTCCACCGGCTGACGATCCTCGTCGATTACGGCGACGACCTCGACGTGGCCGACCACCTCGACCTTGGCGACGCGAGGTTGATCAAATGAGCATGTTTCCATTGCGGACTACGCAAACAAGCAGGGTGGGACTGTTGGTCGCGGCGGTGCTCCTGGCGTGCCTCCGGCCGGCGTGGGCCCAGGGAGGCCCCGCCCCGGCCGTGCTGGAGGCCGAGGCCCAGCGGATCGCCGTGATGGCCAAGGTCAAGCCGGCGGCGGTGGCCATCTTCGACGCGGCGGGCATGGGAGGCGGCTCCGGCGTCTTGATCTCACCCGACGGCTGGGCCCTGAGCAACTTCCACGTCGCCCGCCCCTGCGGCAACGCCATGAAATGCGGCACCGCCGACGGCCGCGTCTACGACGCGGTCGTCGTGGGCCTCGATCCGACGGGCGACGTGGCACTCCTGAAGCTCCTGGGCCGCAGTGATTTTCCCCATGCCGAGCTGGGCGACAGCGACCGGCTCCATGCCGGCGACTGGGTCTTCGCCATGGGCAACCC